>Ga0209181_10000250_pt1 | contig 100126 bp, 62 predicted proteins | sample MAT05_FD_187208 | JGI IMG/M metagenome (GOLD analysis project Ga0209181, IMG submission 187208) | Freshwater microbial communities from Lake Fryxell liftoff mats and glacier meltwater in Antarctica - MAT-05 (SPAdes) (version 2) | ecosystem: Environmental > Aquatic > Freshwater > Ice > Liftoff...
TGCCGCGCTGGTCCGTCAGTAGCGCCCCAGAAATTCGGCCTCAGCGGGAACTTCGATTTTTTGGCGGGCTGTAATGGGGCCGCTGCTCACGTCTTCATGCGGATCCGCGTTCCATCTGCAGATCCCTAAGTGCGGCGCTCCACCAACGTGCGGTCCACGTCGTGGCCGTGTTGCTCCAGCATCTGTTGCGCGGCCGAACCGAAACTCATCTGCGTCGACAGCGCCGTCAGCGCGCGGTCGAGACCCGCAGTCGTCGCCCCCGACTCCAGGCCCAGCCACTCGGGGTGTTGGAGGAGACGCTCTTCAACGCCGTGTTCGAGCGGTTGCAGGCGCGCGCCGAGGAAGTGGCCAAGCGCTGTTGCGTGTGCGGCTTGACGCCGAGGACCATCATCAGCCGCGCCGTGGTTCGCGGCGCCGTCGACGGCCATCATTTACGCCGCGCGTTTCTCCATCATTCAGCTCGCGCGGCAACAGCCTCGAGGTCGCCGTCGGCCCTGCTATTCCGGCTGCACCTCGTCGCTGCCACGACCAGCACCTCGGATGCCGCCTCGCACCAACGCAAGTCGCGACGCCGACCCGTGACTTCGGCCGCAGCAGCGACGATGATGCGCGTGCCTATGAAACGCATGGCCGTCATCTGTTCTGCCGCGCTCCTGCTCGCCTGCGATGACGCCACCGAGGCGAGCGACACGACCTCGCCCGATGCCGCTGTCATTGACGTCGTCGATGTCTACACCCCGCCGACTCCCGACTTCCCCGACGAATATGATGATCGTGCGTTTGCCTTGTCCGAGGTCGGCCTCTTCGAGGGTGATCACCTCGCCCCTGACCTCATCGCCTACGCGCCGGCCTATCCGCTCTGGTCCGATGGCCTCGCCAAGCGCCGCTGGCTCCGCCTGCCGCCCGGCGCGACCCTTGACAACAGCGACCCCGACCACTGGCAACTGCCCGTCGGGGCTGTCCTTTTCAAGGAGTTTGCGGACGGCGATCGGCCGCTCGAGACGCGCGTCATTGCGCGCATTGGCCCCGGCAACTTCGACTATTGGATGGGCGCCTTCGTGTGGCGGGCCGATGGCTCCGATGCGGACTTCGTCCGTGCGGGCGCGGTCGATGTGCTCGCGACCGACCACGACGTTCCTTCGGCAGAGCGCTGCTGGTCGTGCCACGTTGGAACGCCGGGTCGCATGCTCGGGCTCACGACAGTGCAGCTCACCGCGGCGGACGCCAAATCGCTAGGCGGCCACACGGGCGCCGCGATCGGCACCCTGCGCGCCGTTCCCGGCGAGCCCGACGAGCAGGCGGCACTTGGCTACCTGCACGCCAACTGCGCCCACTGCCACAGCCCAACGGGCGGCGCGCGGCCAGACACCGACATCGACCTCTCGCTGTCGGTCGCCGCCCTGACCGTGGCCGACACGGGCGCCTGGCAGACCGCGGTCGCTATCCCGACGCGCTCGTGGTTGCGACCCGACTACCCGCTGCGAATCTCGCCCGGCGACCCGCGCCACTCAGCGATCATCGCTCGCATGAGTGCGCGCGGTGACGCCGACCAGATGCCACCGCTCGGCACGGAGCACAGCGACGAACATGGGCTGGCGATCCTCTCGACATGGATCGCCAGCCTCGCTGCTCCCAACTGAAGCGAGCTTACGGGGTAGCGGCGATCGAACACTGGTTCGGCAGCACGTTTTCCTGTGGCTCGAGCGATACGATGAAGTTCGCGATGTCGGTCGCATCCGCATCGCTCAGCCCGCCGAACGCGCCATTGGGACCGACCGGCATCGGCGGGCACACCAGCGTTCCATCCTTCGAGACGCCTTCCTTGAGCGCCTTGACGACGTCGGCGACGGTCCAGCCAGCCAACCCCGATGCGTGCGGCGTGAGGTTGGCCGAGTAGATCGTCTCGGGCAGGAACGGCGGCAGGCCGAACGCATCACGCGCGAACGGCTCGCTGCCCTGGAATGCCTTCGCCCACACCTTCGGCTCGGGCGAACCCGGCGGCGAGCCCTGCGTATGGCAGTCTAGGCAGGTGCCGACGTTTGCCGCGAGGTAGCGACCGCGCATCGCCGCCGACTGATCCGGGTAGTCCGCGCGCGGCATCGGGATGTCGGCGAGGTTGACGACCGGGGCGGCAGCCGCGACCGGCGTCCACGGGCCCTGGTTGGCGGCGGCAGTGTGGTCGATGCCAGTGGTCGAGCGCAGATAGGCGACCATTGCGTTCGCGTCTGCTTCGTTGATGTTGCCGTACAGGTAGTAGGGCATGAAGCTGTTCGAGAACTTGCCGTCGGGGCGCACGCCCTTTTGGAACATGTCCTTGATCTGCGAATCGGTGCGGTTCGCCAGGCCGGTCGCATGATTGGTGAGGTTCGCGGTTGAGATGCAGCCGAACTCGGCGTTGGTCGGGTCGATGTCGACGAAGCAGTCGATGCCGGCGAGCTTCTTCGACGTGTCGAATGAGCCGTCCGCCTTGCGCGCGGTGTGGCAGTCGGGGCAGCCCGCGACGTTCTCGATGAGGTAGCGCCCACGCTCGACCTTGGCGGCCTCGTTGTCCTCGGTGTCGGGGGTGGTCTCGGCCACTGTCTCGGGGGTGGTGTCGACCGCCGTATCGGTCACGTCGGTGATTGATTTTTGGTCGTCGCCACATGCGGCGACACCAATGAGGCTCAAAGAAAACGCTATTGCGAGAGTGCGCATGACGACTCCTGGATATTGATTGTGTGAGGTCGTCGTCGGCCATGCCGAGCAACGATAGACGGCGGGAGTGTGCCAGTGTGGCTGTGCGCGTCAAGGGAACCAATGTGCCAGAACGTGGCGCATTGTGGCCAGCCAGGCCGTCGGCAGCGGTGCAAGTCAGCAGGCCCGCATGTCTGTTGCTTGACCATCGGACAGCTGGGAACTACTCCGGGGACGTCTCGAGGCAGGCGCTCGCCGGCTTCGTGACCCGGACGAGACCCGCCGTACCCGGACAAGGAAAGACGACGGAACGGTGGGCCACGCGCTCACGGCGGTCCACGTTCCCGTTCGGGGTGTCTATGTCGTGGTTCCTGTTGATCCTCGCCAGTGGTCTCGAGGCAGCCTGGGCACTTGGCTTGCCGTATACGTCCGGCTTCACACGGCTGCTGCCGAGCGTGCTCGTCGGGCTCGCCATGATCGGCTCGTTCGTGCTGCTCGCGCAGGCGACGAAGACCATCCCGGCAAGCACCGCCTACGCAGTGTGGGTCGGCCTCGGGATCGTCATCACGGTGTTGATCGAAGCGGTGTTCCTCGGGCGACCAGGCACTGCGCTGCGCTGGCTGTTCCTGGTGCTGCTCGTCGTGGCGGTCGTGGGGCTGAAGCTCACGATGCCCAAGGAGTGAGCGTGAACGTCAGCGGTTGAGCGCGTGCACCGCGTGCCCGAGCGCGGCGTTGGTCGCCTCCATCACCGCTTCGGCCAGCGTCGGATGTGCGTGGATCGTCTGGCCGAGCTCGCTCGCCTGGGCGCCCATCTCGATCGCCAGCGCGACCTCGGCGACGAGGTTCGACACCTCGGGCCCGACCGCCTCGAACCCGAGCAGCGCCTTGGTCTGCGCGTCGACCACAATGCGCACGAAGCCGTCGGTCTCGTTCAGCGACAGCGCCCGCCCGTTCGCCGCGAACGGGAACTTACCGACTTTGACCTCGTGGCCTTGGGCCTTCGCGTCCTTCGCTGAGAGGCCGACGGTCGCGATCTCGGGATCGGTGAAGACCACCGCCGGGATCGCGCGCGCATCGAACGCCGACGGCTGGCCAGCGATCACCTCGGCGGCCACCTCGGCCTCCTTCGAGGCCTTGTGCGCCAGCATCGGCTGCCCCGCCACGTCGCCGATCGCGAACACATGCGGCAACGCCGTGCGCTGCGCGCCATCGACCGCGAGAAAGCCGTGCTGGTCCGGTGCCAGGCCGAGCGCCGCGAGCCCGAGCCCGTCGGTCAGCGGCCGCCGTCCTACCGTCAGGAGCACGTAGTCGGCCTCGAGCGCCTTGCGGATGCCGCTGCCGCGCTCTTCGAGATGCACGCGAACGCCGTCGCCGCTTGGCTCCCAGCCGACCGCGCGCGTCTGCAGCAGCACCTCTCCGCCTGCTTCCTTGAAGCGCTTGGCGACCGGGCGAACGAGGTCGGGCTCGAAGCCCGGCAACAGCTGATCGAGGTACTCGACCACGGTGACCTTGGTGCCGAGGCGCTGCCACACACCGCCGAGCTCCATCCCGATGTAGCCGCCGCCAATTACGACGAGGCGCTCGGGCACCTTCGCGAACGCAAGGCCTTCGGTCGAGCTGAGCACGTGGCGCCCATCGAACACGAAGCCGGGCAACGCGGTGGGAACGCTGCCGGTCGCGATGATCGCGTGCTCGAACGTGACGGTCGTCAGAGCGCCATCCGAAGCTTTGACCTCCAAGGATTTCGGGCCGGTGAAGCGCGCGACGCCGGACACAATCTTGCTGCCGTTGCCTTTGACGAGGCCGCCGACGCCGCCCGTGAGCTTGCCAACGACGGTGTCTTTCCAGCTCATCATGCGGCCGAGATCGACCGATACGCCTTGCACGTCGATGCCCATCGCGCCCGCGTGACGGATAGACTGCACCAGCTTGCTCGCCGAGATGAGGGCCTTGGACGGGATGCAGCCGACGTTGAGACAGGTGCCGCCGAGCTCGCCTTTTTCGACGAGGATGCACGGCACGCCGAGCTGGCCCAGGCGAATCGCCGCGACGTAGCCGCCAGGGCCCGCGCCGATGACGACGGTGTTGGTCGTTAGCTCGGGGTCGCTCATACGGTCTCGAGGAGCATCAGCTCCGGGTCTTCGAGGTACGTCTTGACGGCCTGCGCGAAGGCCGCGCCCTCGTGCCCATCGATGAGCCGATGGTCGAAGCTGAGCGAGATGTTCATGCGTCGGCGCGCGACGATCGTGTCGTCGTCGAGCACTACGGCGCGCTTCTGCATCGCGTGGATGCCGACGATGGCGACCTCGGGGTGGTTGATGATCGGCGTCGCCATGAGGCCACCGAGCTTGCCGAGGCTCGAGATGGTGATGGTCGATCCCTTGAGCTCCTCGGGGCGGAGCTTGTTGGTCTTGGCGCGCTCAGCGAGGTCCTGGATGTGCCAAGCGAGGTCCAGCAAGCTCATCCGGTCGGCGTGACGAATCACTGGTACGACCAGCCCCGGTTCTGTCGCCGCCGCGATCCCGAGGTGCACGTGCTTCTTCAGCACGACCTCTTGTTTTTCGTCGTCGACGGTCGCGTTCATCTTCGGAAAGCGCGGCAGCGCGCACAACATCGCCTTGGCGATGAACGCCAGGTAGGTGATGCGCACGCCTTTGGGTTCGACCGCCTTCGCGAGCTTCTCGCGCGAGACGTAGAGGTTCTCGCAGTCGATCTCTTCGACGTAGGTGAAGTGCGCCGCGGTCCGCTTCGAGCGCCCCATCGTCTCGAAGATGGCGCGACGCAGGCCGCGCAGCTTCTGGCGTTCTTCCGACTCGGCGATGGTGCCGCGATCGCGCGTGCTCGGCGACCAGGTCGGCGCCTGGGCACGGGCGACGGGCGGGGGTGGAGCCGCGACTGTGACTGGCGTGCTCACGGTTGGAGCTGGACGCGCATGGGTCTGGAGGTCTTCCGGCGTCACGCGACCGCCCGGACCGCTGCCCACGACCTGCCCGATGTCGACGCCGAGCTCACGCGCCAGGCGACGGGTCGCCGGTGCGGCCAGGGCCTTGGTGCCACGTGGGACAACTGCCGGCGCCGCAGCGATGGGCGCGCTCACGGGTGCGGGCGAGCTCGTGGGCGGCGTGCTTGCGGGCGCGGGCGTGCTCACGGGCGTGGGGGCTGGTGCGGCATTCGGATCGACGTGGCCTGCGTGCGTGCGCTGGGTCGGCGCGGCGCCCTCGGCATCGAAGATCATCAGCGCCTGGCCGACCTTCACGATGTCGCCGGCCTGCCACGGCAGCTCGACGATAGCACCCGCGACCGGGCTCGGGATGACCACCGTCGCCTTGTCGGTCATGACCTCGGCGACGGGCTGCTCGGCCTTGACCTTGTCGCCGATCGCGACGAGCCATCCGACGAGCTCGCCCTCGACCATGCCCTCGGCGAGATCCGGCAACTTGAACTCGTAGCGCATCGCAGCTCCCCTCGCCTTCCCTCGTTAGAACAAGATCGTCGCGAGCGCGGCTTCGCGCACCCGCAATACCCAGTCGTCATCACCGCTCGACACCAGGCCGATGGGCGCCTCGAGGTGCAGGAACGTCTCGCGCGTCACCTCGGCGGCGACGGCCCCCGCGAACGAGCCCGCGCCATCGTGCACGACCAACGCCCGCCCGGTCGCACGCACCGCGTCCGCCAGCGTCGCGACATCGAGCGGCACCAGGCTGCGTAGGTCGACCACCTCGACCTCGTAGCCGTCGGCGGTCATGCGCTCGGCCGCCTCGATGGCAACCGGCACTGCCGCACCCCACGCGAGCAACGTCAGGTCGCTGCCAGCGCGTGCGCGTCGCGCGGTCGTCAGCGCGGTCGCGTCGGGCACCTCGGGCAGCGGCGAGCCGAGTCGCCGATAGAGCGCCTTCGGTTCGAGCACCACGGTCGGGTCGCGTCCCAGACGCGGGTCGACCGCGCAGCGGAGCATTGACCAGGCATCGACCGGCCGCGACGGGCATACGACCCGCAGCCCAGCCGCGAAGCCCAGTGCTGCTTCGGGCGAATCGCCATCGGACAACATGCCGTTGGCGACGCGACCGACCGGGATGCGCACGACGAACGGCCCACCGGCTTCACCCGTGCGCGCCTCGAAGCGTCCAACGCCATCGACCACGGCGCCCGCGGCGCGGGCCGCCAGCTCGGGCGGTAGCTCGCAGATCGGCAGCTTGCCGGCGAGCTTGAGGCCGCGCGAAAAGCCGAGGATGGCCGCAGGGTTGGGCGGCGTGTCCAGCACCCGCTCGGCCCCGAAGCGATCCTTCAGGCCGGTCGTCGCGCGGAACGGACCGCCATAGGTTGCGATGTCGCAGCCGAGCAATACCGCATCGGCGCGCCCGGCCAGGACTTCGCCGAGCGCTTGGCGCACCGCATCGACGAGCGAAATCAGCCGAGCAGGCAACGCGGTGGCGATGCCAGAGCTACCAGTGGTCCCCGCGCTCATCGCTGCTCCGCCTTTGCCCGGGCACTGTCCAGCGCGGAAGTGACCTCGGCCAGCAAGGCCCGCTCGAGCTCGGGCGACAAGAGCCCGCGCTGCTGCAGTTCCTTGGCGTCGAGCGGCTCGGTCGCCTGCCCGTCGGGGCCATGGCGGGCATCGATCAACATCGGCAATCCTGGGCGCGAGGTGCGCGCCTCAGCGACGCTCCAGTAGACACGATGCGCCGAGTCCGCGGCGACCGGCACGCGATGCATCATCACCAGGCGTTCAATCGACGCCTTCGGCCCACGCAACAGGAACACCACCCGCGCGCGTGTCTCGATCGCCCACACCAGCGACGCGACTGTCTCCGGTAGCGTCAGCGTGCCGGACCCGAGGCAGCACAACGCGATTTGGCCCGTGCCGCGCTGCTGGGCGATCGCGCCGAAGCCGACCGCCTCGGCCACGTGACCGCCGTGCGAGCCTTCCGAGAGCGATACGCCCAGCTCACGATCGAAGATGGCGCCCGGGATGGTCCGTTCGTGCCGCCGTCCGAAGGCCTGCATGAACAAGGCCTCGTGCGTGAGGCCGTGGGCCAGCGCCGCGGGCCAGTCGCGCGCCGTCCCAAAGAGCCAGTCACCCGGCTCGAGCGCGTGCCCTGCCCCGACCATCGCGGCCATCGCACGGCCCGCGGGCGGCGTCGGTCGGATCTGTCCCGCGCGTGCGAGTCGCTGCAACAGCTCCTCGGCTCCGCGCGCGTGCGCAATCAGCTCGACCAGGCGGCCGAGGATGCGCGCGTCTTCGCTCGGGTCGACTCCAATGCCGGCCAGCGCATCCATCAGGCGTCTGCCAAGGGAGCCGAAGGCGACACAGGGGCGTCCGCCAAGGGAGCCGAAGGCGACACAGGGGCGTCCGCCAAGGGAGCCGAAGGCGACACAGGGGCGTCCGCCAAGGGAGCCGAAGGCGACACAGGGGCGTCCGCCAAGGGAGCCGAAGGCGACACAGGGGCGTCCGCCAAGGGAGCCGAAGGCGACACAGGGGCGTCCGCCAAGGGAGCCGAAGGCGACACAGGGGCGTCCGCCAAGGGAGCCGAAGGCGACACAGGGGCGTCCGCCAAGGGAGCCGCCGCGGCCTTGGCGGCCTGCTCGAGGTGCGCGTGCAGGAAGAACTCGCCAGCGCGGTAGCTCGAGCGCACGAGCGGCCCCGATGCGACGTACAGAAATCCCAGCGCGCGTGCCTCGGCGGCCCAGCCGTCGAAGACCTCGGGCTTGACGAACTCGACGACCGCCAGGTGCTTGGGCGACGGCTGCAGGTACTGCCCGAAGGTGACGACATCACAGCCGTTTGCCTTGAGGTCGACCATGGTCTCCTTCACGTCCTCGGCCGGCTCGCCGAGGCCGAGCATGACCGAGCTCTTCGCGAGCACGTCGACGCCGTTCTTGCCGCGCCCGCGGCCATACGCATGGATGTGGGCCAGGACCGCCAACGATTGGTCGTAGGTCGCGCGCACGTCGCGCACGCGACGCGTCAGGGCGCGGGTGGTCTCGACGTTGTGGGCGACGACGTCGGCGCCCGCGTCGATGATCGCTTCGACCCCGACCATGCGGCCCTGGAAGTCGGGGATCAGGACCTCGACCAGGATGGACGGTTGCAGGCGCTTGAGCTCGCGCACGCAGGTCGCGAAGTGGGCAGCACCGCCATCGGGCAGGTCGTCGCGGTTGACCGAGGTCAGCACGATATAGTCGACGCCCATGGCGGCGACGGCCTTGGCGGCGTTGTATGGCTCGCGCGGGTCGAGGGGACCGGGCTTGCCGGTCGCGACTGCGCAGAAGCGGCAGCCGCGCGTGCACGTCCCGCCCATCAGCATGATGGTCGCGGTGCCGCCGCTCCAGCACTCGCCGATGTTCGGGCACTGCGCTTCCTGGCAGACCGTGAACAGCTCGAGGCCTTCGAGGCGCTGACGAATCTGCTCGTAGCGTCCGCCGCCTGGTGCCTTGACCTTGAGCCAAGGCGGCTTCGGTTGCCGCGGTCGCTTGGCGGCGATCGGCGTCGGGGCGGCTTCGGACAACGCTTCGGGAGCATTCTGCAAGATGGGCAGCTTCACGCGCGGAGCTATAGCGCTCGCCTAGCCGGAGTGTCAAAAGCGTTCGTGAATTCGCTCGCGGGGCGTGCGGGGCCGTCGTCGCTCGCCCCTCGGCAGCCTATGAGGCTGGCCTTCGGGGCGGCTCCTAGGCCGCGCACGCCCCACTTCGCGAATTCGCGGGCAGCCACTTCGTGGCCTTCGCTCACGAATTCCGCGCTGGTCCTTCGGCGCGGCTCCTCGCTTCTCGGCGTCGGCGACGGCTCAGGGCAGCGGGTAGCCCGGGGTGATGCGCGGCCCGCCGTTGGGCTCCAGGACGCGGGTAACCTTGCCGCTCGGCCACTCGATCTGGTGGCTCTCCCACAAGGCGGCGTTGGTGATCTGTACGTCGTTCCACTGGTCGCGCAGCACGCCGTACACGTACACGCGAACGGTCGCGAACGCGTTGCCGTAGCCCCAGTCGTTGTAATAGTGGACCCCGACCGTGTAGCGCGCGCCGTCCTCCGGGGTCTTCATGTTGAGGTTCTCGGGGCCGCCACCATCGCGGTCGTCGCGGTCGAGGCGGGGATTGCCGAGCTCGCCGACGGGGCCCCAGTCAGGCAGCGGGGTCAGCCAATAGCAGTCGTGGTCGGGGTCGAAGAACTTGTCGACCGCTAGGGGATGCAGGAAGTGCAGGTCCACGTCCGAGCCCCACGAGAACGTCGCGCCGCCACCCTCGTCGGTCTCGTTGATGTCGCCCGGCGTGCGCCACAGGAGCTCGACGTGCAGGGCGTCGTCGGTCTTGACCTCGACGATCTGCTCGGCCGGTGCGCAGCTCTTGTTGCCGGCCGCATCGTACACGTCGAGCCGGAAGACGTAGGTGCCGACCACGTTGGGCTTGAAGGTCGGCGCCGCGTTGGTCGCCGCCGGGAAGAACTGTGAGACCGAGCCGTTCGGCTGCAACACCGACCACTCCCAGCGCGTGATTTCACCGCTCGCCGAACTCGAGCCACTCGAGAGGTGAAGCTCGGTCTGCGGGATCACCTCGTCGCCCTCGGCGATGTCGATCACCGCGACCGGGCAGCAGCAGCCGCTGCCGAAACCCGCCAGCGCGACGTCCAATGCCGCGACGTAGGCGTTCGAATTGACGCGTAAGCTTCCGCGATCCTTGATGTATTGACCGTCACTGCCGAGTGCTGCGAAGGCGGTCGGGAAATAGCTGACCGGCACCGACGTGCGGACCCCGGGCGCCAGTGTGAGCGGCAGGCGCACGCCGCTGAGGTCGACGTCGAACAGGTTGCCACCGTCGTCGAGCATCTCGAACGAGCTTATCTCGAGCGGCAGGTCACCACACGACTCGAGCTGGAGGTCGATGACGCTTGCCTGCCCGATGAGCTTTGCGCCGAAGTCGACACGCGTCGGGATGGCGCGGATGCAGGGCCCGACGAGGTTCGCATAGAGGTAGACGGTGGTGCCTTCGGGTGCGCCTGGGTCGCTCGACAGGAACGTCAGCTCGGCGCGCGCGGGTCCGGGGCCGTTCGATGCGAACGTCACGTCGACCTGGTGCGCGCTACTCGGTGCGAGGTTCAGTGGCGACGACAAGGTGATGACCGTCGTCGCGCCCGAGGTAATCGTCTGGGCGCCGATGACCGCGGTGAAGCCAGGGTCGCCACTGAAGCGCACGGTCAGCGTCGCGAGCGCGGCCGAGCCGGTGTTGAGGAGGTTCAGCGGCTTGGTCGAGGTCGTGCCCGCGGCGACCGTCGCGAAGTCGAGCACCGGCGGCTGCAGCACGAGCTTGGCGACCGACGTCTCGGGCGTCGCGGCGAAGACGAACTCGTCGAGCCCATCGGGCAGCGTCGTGTTGCTCGTGATGCGGATGGTCGCGCGCGGCCGCGCTCCGGTCGGGACGCGCGCGCTGTCGAATGCGAGCGCGAAGTCCCAGGTCGCGCCGCCCGGCTGGACCGTCACCGGCGTCGCGGCCGATGGCATCTGTGCGGCGGTGATTGTGTAGGCGCCGGTCGCCTCGGTCTCGATTCCGATGGTCTTGATGACGAGGTTGCCCTCGCCCGGGTTGGCGACGCTGAAGCGCTTGGGGCCGGCACTCGACACGACCACGGTGCTGGTCCTCAGGATCGACTGTGCGCCTTCGCGGACCTCGATCCCTGGCGCCTTCGCCGCGACGATCCCAGATTGGTCGTCGCTGCACCCGACGGCGCCCCTGAGCGCGAGAACCAGACCGAATAGAATCGCACGCTGCATGCCGACCGCCTTCGTTACCGGCGCGTAGCATACGGGATTCGCGCGTGCTTTGTCAGGCGACATGTGGGCGCGGTCGGGCGCGCGCACCCATCCACCTCTCGGACCACGTGCGCGACCATGCCGGGATGCACCCGCCGAGCCCCGCGGGGTGGTAGCGACCATGCCGGGATGCACCCGCCGAGCCCCGCGGGGTGGTAGCGACCATGCCGGGATGCACCCGCCGAGCCCCGCGGGGCCTTACCGGCGTCGCGGCGATGGCGTCGCCTGATCCGACGGGTGCCATCCGGGGTCTCGGCGACCGCGCGGTCACTCGACCCGGATGCTCTCCGGCGCGGCGAACCCGACGTTGTCGGGGTTGTAGTACTCGTACGCCTTGGCCGTGCCGCTTGCGGCGCGCACCGGGAAGCGCGCCCGTACGCGATAGGTCACGACGAACGGCTTGTCCGGCTGGAACACCGGCACGTAGAGGATGATCTGCCGACCGGCGAGCGTGAAGCGCTGGAGGGTCTGGTCGGCGACGGCGCGCTCGAGATCCTCGGAGAGAACCTCGAAGCCGGGCGGGACCGCGACGTCGACGATGCCCATCTCGGCCTTGCCGGGCAGGTTCGAGCGGACCTCGACCCGCACACTGACGACGTCGTCCTTGGCGAGCGTCGTGCGGTCGTAGCTGACCTTGACATCGAAGGCCTGCTGGGTCGGTTGGCGCGCGTCGCCCCACGGCAGGTAGGCCGTACTCGCGAGCTGGAACATCGGCTTCATGCCGGCCGACGGCGTGATGCGGATCTTGTTCTTGCCCGGCACGAGCTCCTTCGAGGCGTCGATGAAGCGCACCACGTCGAAGTCGTCGGGCGTGTACCTGGCGGTCATGAGCGGCTTGCCGTTGATCGTCACCTCGACACCGCCCGACACTGGCTCAGCCGCTGCCGATAGCGAAGCGATCATCGCCTGCAGCACCTGGATGGTCGCTTGGGTGGTGCTCCAGTTGCCGAGCTGGTCCTTGTTCTTCGCGAGCCAGCCGAGGCCGGGCTTGATCAAATCGAGGTGCTCGCCGGCACGCAAGAACGCGCGCAGCGCAAGGGCCGTGACCTCGATCTGGGCGCCGAGACCGCTACCATACGTTGCCGTACGGAGCTTGGTCGGGAAGTAGAGGTCGTTGCCGTCCTTGACCGCGAGCGCCGCGAGCTTCGCCAACACCTGGCGCAGCGTCGCCTTGTCGCCGCCGCGGTCGGCGTTCGCCTCCGCGAAGGCGTTGCCGATGTAGCCCAATACATAGGCGTCCTCGGCCTGCGCGAGGTTGGCCTTGAGGTAGCGCAGGCCCGCCTCGAGCGGCGCGTCGAGCTTGTTGCGGTCGCTACGCGTGTGCGCGAGCGACCAGGTGATGTAGGCGGATACCAGCAGCGAGCTCTTTTGCATGTCGCCCCACGACTCTTCGTGCAGGTGCGATGCGTCCGGACGGAAGCTGCCGTCGCCCTGCTGTTGCTGGACGAGCCAGCTGCGCGTGCGCGCAATCACCTTGCGGTCGATCTCGTAGACCTTGTCCATGTCCTCGAACTCCATGAGCCCGTAGGCGGTCAGGACCTTGTTCGCGGGCGCGTCGCCAAACCACGAGAAGCCGCCGCCCGGCACCTCGTACGTGACGAGCCGCTGCCAGCCGGCCTGGAGATAGCGCAGCGCGGTCGCCTCCAGCTCGGGCTTCGACTTCTTCGCGTCGCGCAGGTAGCGCAGCACGAGGATGTTCGGGAACGTCGTCGACGAGGTCTGCTCGAAGCAGCCCGACGGCATCTGCAGCATGTTCTCGAGGCCGTCGACGACCTGCGCAAACATGCCGGGGTAGAGCTTGAGGAGCGCTGTCGTGGCGGCTTCGATGGCCCCCTCGGGTACGTCGATGGCGAGCTCGAGCGCGTCGCTGACCATGCCCGAGTCGGTCCTGGTCAGCGCGAAGCCGTCCGGTTCGATCTTTACCTCGCGTCGCACCGCATCACTCAAGCGACTGCCTCGGGCGGTCACGGTCAGCCGGCCGAGCCCGACCTTGGTGGCGACCAGTGGCACCTGCACACCCTTGACCTCGTTGGGCCCGAGCTTCACCGACAGCTTCGTCTCGCCGCGCATCGCGAGCCCGCCCTCAGCCGCGAGCACCAGCTCGACGGTCTGCGCCTCGGGCAGGTAGTTGTAGACGGCGACCGGCACCGTGACCTCGTCCTTGCGCGTCAGCGACGCCGGGAACGCGATGTCGACGAAGAAGTCCTGGAACACCTTGAGGCCCGCCGAAGCGCTGCCCAGGCGGCCGTCCTGCGTGCTCGCCAGCGCCGACAGGCGCCAGGTCGTGATGCTGTCCGCCATCGGGAAGGTCACCTTGGCGATGCCATTGGCGTCGGTCATCACCAGCGGGTTCACGTACAGCGTCTCGGGGAAGTAGGACCTGATCCGCGGCGGCTCTCCCTGTGATTGGCCTTGCTGATCAGGCGCTTTCGGTTCGCTGGTTGGCGGCTTGTTGTCGGGATCGCGCGGCTTGGGCTCGGGCCTCTCGCGCATCACCATCACCGGCGGCGCAGCATCACCACGATCGTCGCGCGCAGCCCTCACCTCTTCCCGCATAGCCGAAGGCTGCACGCGGTCGAACCCCACAGCGCCGCCCATCATGATCATGTCGTCCGGGCGCATCATCGCGCCTACCCCGCCCTGCCCCCAACGCCGCGCCTCGCGCCGATCCTGCATCTCCCAGACGGGGCCCATCGCCTCGCTCACCTCGAGCGACGCGCTCAGATCGTCGGCCGTACCCCACGTCGCGTCGGGGCCCGCCGACATGAGCGCTGCATCGTCGTACTCGTCAGTCGAGGCCGGCACACTCAGGCGGAACGGCACACCGAACCAGTCGCGCGTGGTGTCGGCGATGATGCCCGCGCCGCGCGCGACTCGATGGAGCTCGCGACCCGACGGGTTGCGCCACTCCTCCCGCACCCAGGTGCGCACCGCGTTGGCGATGCGCTTTGCGCGCGCATCGAAGACGCCACGCCAGAGCGCCTCGCTGGCTGCCTTACCTGCGACGCGCGAGTCGCTCAGTGCGCCGTGCGCGAAGGCCGGCATGGCGGCCGCAGCCAGCACGCGTGCGGCCCGCTTGTCATCCGGTTTCTGGTCCAGCTTCTGACCTTTGGCGTCGACCGGAGCGGTCCCGCTGCGACCAAGCGGCCCGCGGAAGAAGACCTGCTCCGGCTCGAAGGCGTGGAACTCGACCTTGGGCCGCATGATCTCCTGCTCGAGCAGGAAGAACACCTGCTCCATGCCGGGCTGCAGCTCGCTCAGCGCGAACACCGCCTCGTCGACCGCCCACAACCCGAGCGCCGCCAGCACTGGATGGCCGGCCGCGTCGGTCACCTTCAGCTCGAGCGTCGCGTCCTCACCCGGGGCCCAGAAGGGCTTGGCGGGCGGCACCACGGTGATGTTCAGCTCACCCGCCTGGCGCACGACCAGCGGCCGGGTGTCGGCGTAGACATCCATGTCGTTGCCGATCACATACGCGTGCGCCAGCACCGTGCCCGCCAGCTCCGGCGCGAGCGTGGTCGAGACGGTCGCGCGGCCATCGCGCACCGGCGCCGACAGCGTGACGAGCGTCTGACCGTCTTTGATGAGGTCGACGAACACGTGCGGCACCGCGCCCTGCACGAGCACCACGAAGTCGAGCTTGTCGCCGGCCCGCGGCGCGAGGTCCGACGGCCGCAGCAACACCTTGGTTCCGGTCGTCTGATCACCCGCGAGCGTCACCTGCTGGCGCGCCTTCACGCCGTCCGGCGTCTGGATGACCACGTCGAGCGCGAGCGGGCCGACCGGCGTCACGTGCCACTCGGCGACCCCACTCGCGTCGGTCTCGACGGTCGCCGCGGCGGTCCCGATGTTGCCGTCGATGACCACTTTCGCGCGCGGTGCGGGCGCACCATCGGGGGTCGTCACGACGAAGTAGATCGCGTTGTCGACGCCCGCGATGAGGCGACCCGCCTCGGGCAGCGCGCTCACGCGCAGTGCATCCTTATAGATTGTCAGGCCTTTTTTGCCCTCCTGCGTCTGTCCGGCCGTGTCGGTCACGCGCGCGGTGAGCTGCACGGTCGCCGCGCCCTGCAACATCGGCTGGCCGACGAGCACCTCGGGCAGCTTGAACTCGAAGGTCGTTGTGCCCGCGTCATCGAGCTTCAACGACACGCGCACGAGCTCATGCGCCGCGACGTCGAAGGTCTCGGCGACCAGCTCGACTTGCGCTTTGCGCAAGGGCTCACCGAAGAAGTAGCGGCCCGTGATCTGGCCCTTGACCGTCTCGCCCGGGCGATAGGCGGCGCGCTCGGGCGTGAGCTCGACCTTGAACTTCGGCAGGACGTAAGGCTTGACCTCGACCGTGCGCTCGACCTCGTCGGCACCGACCTTCGCGGTGATGCGCCAGCGGCCGGTGTTGACCAGCGTCGCGACCTCCATCGAGGTCGCGAAGACGCCCTCGGGCGAGGTCTTGCCCTTCTTCTGGTAGACCTTGTTGTTCTTGGCATCGAACACCGCGAAGGTCGCCGCGACGTTGCCGGCGGCGTGGCCAGTGCCACGGTCCTTGGCGAGGAGCCGCAGGTGAATCGCCTGGCCCGGCTGATACAGGGGCTTGTCGGTCGACACCAGGATGCGCGCCGACGACACCACCTTGAGCGCCTGGCTCGCGTTCGCGACGCCATCGGCATGGGTCATCGCGATGTCGAGCGCCAGCTCGTCGGCGGCGCTCTGCGGGATCGGCAACGGCAAGCTGGCCGAGCCCGACCCGTCGGTCGTCGCCACCACGGTCGCTATCAACGTGCGCTTCTTCTTGCCGCTCTTGTCGCCCTTTTCTGGGGTCAGCGCGAACAGCTTGCCGGTCAGCGAGGCACCGGACAGCGGTCGCTCACAAGGGGCCACGAGGCACTGAACGTTGCTCCCCAGCGGCACCGTCACCACGACGCGGGGCGCGTAGGACGTGCCCGCGTAGACCGTCGCATCGCCGAGCACGCGAAGGCGCGGCGACTCGAGCCAGGGACCGACCAGGCCGACGAGGTCGAGCTTGCCGCCGTCATATCGCCTTCGGCTGCCGCCGTCATATCGCCTTCGGCTGCCGTCGCTGGCGCCGCCCGATGCCTCGACCTTCAAGCGCAGGTCCCCGTCCGGCACGTCGCGCGAGGGCCGCGGTAGGATAACGACCAGCGGCGCCAGCGGCTGCGGCGGGAAGGTGACGTCGACCTCGGCCGAGCTCGCGCCTTTGGGCGACAGCAGCGAGAAGGTCCAGCGGCGCGGCGCCCCGGCGCCCGGCGAGAACGTCAGCTCGATCCCTGGCACCTTCGGCCGCAGCGTGAGCGTGCCGCCCTCGTCGCCACCGATCGCCTGACGCGTGAGTGGTTCGGATGCATGTGCCGCCGGTGCGACGCACGCGAGAGCTGCCAGGAGGACCCAGGGACGGAGACGGGTGAGCGTGTGCATAGAGCACTCCGGTTCTAAGGCAGAGGCCTCAGACGCGCGGCCGGGAGTTTGGTTCCGTCGCGGCTGCCGAATCGTCAGCGAAGGCCTCGCGCGGTCAGCGCGCAACCAGGCGAGTTGGTTCGTCTTCGACTCACCGAACAGCGCCAGGTGGTGCGCTGACTTTCGCGCTCGGGATTCATTGAGGCTCTTCGTCTTCCACGTCGCGCAGATCGGGCGGGATCATGGACAGCACCTCGATGGTGCAGTCGCCGAGCGGGCGGGTCTGACAGGAAAGGCGTTCGCCCTTTTGGAAGCGGCGCGCGTGGCGCGTCATCAACGCCTGCTCCTCGTGGCGGATGGCTGTGAGGCTGCCCGCGACCACGCGCACCCGACACGTGCCGCACTCGCCGTGGCCGCCGCACATCTGCGGCAAGTCCATGTCGTAGGTGTCGGCATGGGCGAGCACATTGAGCTTCGACCAGCCCGGTGTCTCGCGCGTGGTGCCGTCGGGCAGGTGCCAGGTGATGAGGAGCTCGCCTTCCATACGCCTCAGTAGGGTGTCGGCGGGCGCGCCACGCCAGGCGCGACAACCGCGAAGAAGCGATCCTCGTCGGCCTTCATCGCGGCAGCCTCGTCGGGCTCGCCGTGGTCGTGGCCGAGCAGGTGACAAAAGCCGTGCACCAGCAAAAACGACGCGAAGTCATCGCGCTGCCAGCCGATCGCCACCGCTTCCTTGGCGGTCGTCTCGAGCGACAGCACGATGTCGCCGAGTGGTCCCGACTTAGGCCGCGTGGCAACGGCAGCCGAAGACGATACGGCGGGCTCGTCCATCGGGAACGACAGCACGTCGGTCGCCTTGTCCTCGCCGCGCCAAGTGCGGTTCAGCTCGCGGATGTGCACGTCGTCAGTCAGCACCAGCGACACCTCGCGCCGCACCAGGCCCACTTCCTTCAGGAGCGCGCGCGCCTCTTTCAGGAGCCGCTTGCCGAGCACCGCACCCGCGCCTTCGGCGGCACCTTCGTAAGAGATCGAGACGGTCATGCGCTCAGCTGCCGTTCGACGGCGCGTTGCGCAGGCCGCGGTTGGCGGCGAGCGTGATCTTGCGCGCGATCTCGCGCTGATCGTCGTCGGCGTAGGCCACGATGATGCGCTGCACGAGGGGATGGCGCACGACGTCCTCGGCCTGGAAGTCGATGATGCCGACGCCCTTCACGCCCTCGAGGATCGACAGCGCGTGGGCCAGGCCGCTGCGGTCGCGGTCGGGCAGGTCGGTCTGGGTCACGTCCCCGGTCACGATGGTCTTGGTGTTGAAGCCAAGCCGCGTGAGGAACATGCGCATCTGCTCACGCGTGGCGTTCTGCGCTTCGTCCAAGATGACGAACGCGTCGTTCAGCGTGCGGCCGCGCATGAACGCGAGCGGTGCTACTTCGATCGCGTTCTCCGACATCAGCTTCTGCACGCGCCCGAGATCGAGCATGTCGTAGAGCGCGTCGTAGAGCGGCCTCAGATACGGGTTGACCTTCTCGGCCATGTCGCCGGGCAAGAAGCCCAGCTTCTCGCCCGCCTCGACCGCCGGCCGGGTCAGGATGATGCGCTTGATGTCGCGCGCAAGGAGCGCCTGCACCGCCATCGCCATCGCCAGGTAAGTCTTGCCCGTGCCCGCCGCGCCGACACCGAAGGTCAGCGTGTTGTTGCGGATGGCATCGATATAGCGCTTTTGGTTGAGGTTCTTCGGGGCGATCTTGCGCTTGGCAGTCGGCACGTTGATCGTGTCGAGGAACACCTCTGTCAGGCGCGTCCCGCCACCCTGCGAGATGATCTGGATGCCGCGCGGGATGTCGCTGGCGAAGATGTTGTGGCCACGCTTGGCGAGCTCGTAGAACTGGTCGAGCGCCGCTTTGGCGACGTCGAGGTCGTGCTGCTCGCCCGCTAGCGAGACAGTGTTGCCACGCGTGTCGACCGACACTCGCAGCAGCTCTTGGACGATCTTCAGGTGTTCATCATTGGGACCGCACACTTCGCGGAAGGCGTCGCGGTCTTCGTACGAGAGAGTCGCTTTCTGGATCGTCACTTGACCTCGGTATTCGCAACGGCAGCCGGAGGCGATACGCGAGGCCACACATCGGCCTCGGCGAAGTCTTGATCGTTAGGTCAGCGGCCTGGTCGGGTCAAGTGGGTGTTCGCGAACCCTGCCCTACCCAGCCCTAATAATTCGGGCCATCACCCATCGTCGAGTCGATGGTGTTGCGCAGATAGACGTGGTCTTCGCCGTGGTAGATGCGGCGGTAAGCGGCGATGTGCTCGCACACGGTCTTGGTGTAGCCGCGCGCCTGGTCGTACGGGATGTCCTCGATGAACATGTCCATCGGGATGCGACCGCGCGCCATGAGCCATGTTGCGACGCGGTGCGGGCCCGCATTGTAGGCGGCCGCGGCGAGTGTCTCCTGGCCGTGGAAGCGCGACAGGAGGCGCGCGAGATAGTAGCCGCCGAAGTAGATCGACACCGATGGGTCCAACAAGCGCTCGGGCGTGAAGTCGAGGTAGCCGAGCTCGCGCGCGAGGTTCTCGCCCGTGCGCGGGATCACCTGCACCAGGCCATAGGCGGAAGACACACTGACCGCGCCTGGGTGGAACGCGCTCTCGACGGTCATCACCGCGTACACGTAATACGGCGGCAGCCCGAACTGCTCGGTGAGGGGCTTGACGACCTCGGGGTAGGCGATCGGATACAGCGACGTTCCCTTGTCGGCGAGCAGCTGCGGGGTCACGTTCCACTGGTCTTCCAATACGCCGCGGCGCATGCCGTACGGATCGGCGAGCGCAATCTGGAGCGCGCGCAGGCCCTTCCTGATTTCACCAGCGCCGCGCTTCATCGCGCTCACCTGCTCGCCGCTCTTGCGGGCGATGCCGGTCTCGCGCATCGTCGCGCCGCCGCGTGCGCGCGGGCTGCCGCGGTTGTCGAGCAGGTCCGAGCGCGCGCGGTTGCCGAGGGCGGCTCCCGAGTTGCGCAGCGAGCGCATGTCCATGTCGATGACACGCAGCTCGCTGGTGGCGCCCGCGAGGTCACCGAGGCCGACCAGCTCGGCGGCGCGGTTGGCCTCCTCGGCGGTGTGACCCCAGCGCCCGGCGAAGGCCGAGATGAGCGGCGCTATGTCGCCGATCTGCGCGGCCTGCGGCGCACGATCGAAGGCGCCAGCGAGCGACGCCTCGGTCCACGCGACGGTCGGGTTGCCGACCAGCGGCTCGTCGCCCTTGCGTGGCACGGCCAGCGTCGGCGGCGTCACCATCGGCGGCACAGTGCCGTCGAGCTCCTGGATGCGCGACCAGGCCTGCAGGCCGTAGTACTCGAGCGGCGCGTCCTCGACGAGCGCCTCGAACAGGGCCTTCGCCGGCTTGTTCGCGAGCTGCTGCGCGCGCGCGTACCAGTAGCGCTCGTACAGGTTTTTGTTGAAGCCACGCGTCTTGCCGAGGCGCTCCCAGTATTTCGCGGCGCGCTCGGGCTTGCCCATGCGCATGAGGCACCACACCATGCGCTCGGTCGGGGACTCCTTGGTGCGCTTGCCGAAGGCCTTCAGGTAGGCGTCGTAGGCCTCGTCGTAGCGCGCGAACTCGAACGCGAGGTCGCCGAGCGCTGCGAAGTAGCTCTTGCCGCGAAGCCGCTTCTTGAGCTCGGCGCGCGCCTTGTCGAAGTCGCCGTCGAGCGCGTAGAGCCTCGTCTCGCGCGCCTTCGACAAGCCCGGGCGCTTGTTCTTGCGCAGGCGCTCGTTGACCGCGAGCGCGTCGTCGAAGCGGAAGTTCTCCCAGTGGTCGTCGAGCGCTAGCTCCATCGCGTCGAGCCACGCGTCGACGGCTCCCTTCTCGGAGCCGGGAGGCGGTTCGACGAGCCACGGCGCGAGCGCCGGACCGACCTGGTCGAAGCGTCGCTCGCGAATGAGGAACGCGATGTACGACAGCGGCACGCGCGCCGCATCATGGCCGAGGTCGAGGCGCTGCGGGGCGTTGCTGCCGATGCTGGCGAGCAGCAGCTCGGCCTCGCGCCCAGGCGCGCTGTGAGGCGCTTCGAGCGCAATCTCCGCGAGCACGTCGCGCGCGTGGTCACCGCGACCGTCGGCGACATCGAGCGCGCCGAGGCGCACCTTCACATCGCGCGCAAAGACCGCGTCGGGCCAGCGGTCGAGCACGCTGCTGTAGGCCTTCTTTGCCTCGTCGAGGCGACCGAGCTTCTCGAATTGCCGCGCCCGCAAGAAGGCCGCGTCGGCGCGCACCGGCGAGTACGGGCTCTTGTCGATCGCCGCCAACAACACCAGCGGCTCCTCTTCGCGCGAGCCGCTGTCGACCAGCGCGCGGGCGAGCCCGAAGCGGATGAGGTCGGTCAGGTGCGACGGCGCTTCGCTCGTCAGGTCGAGCGCGTTGCGCCAGGCGACGACCGCCTCGATTGGCCGCCTGGTCGTGGGCGGAGCTTCGTCGGTCGGCGGGCGCGAGGCGATCGCGCTGCGCGGCTGGTCGCCCGACAAGAGGCGACCCAGCAGGTGCGAGGCGTCGCGACGGATCAGCGCCGGGGCGGTCGGGCTCGCGGCGACCTCGGCGAGCAACTTCGACGCACCCGGGTCGCCCGCCCAGAAGGCCGCGCGCGCGAACTCCCAGGCGGATTGGCCGGGCGTCACCGAGGGCAGCGGCGCGACTGGATCTTCAGCGCGAGCGAGGCCGGACGCCGACGTCAGGACGAAGGCGAGACAAGCGACGCGAATGATAGATGAGGTGGCACGCACGCCCAGAAGATGCGCGGATTCGCGTCATCCTCGCAAGTAATCAGCGCGCGTAGGTGCGCGGACGGGAACGAAGATCAGCCGCCTTCTTCGGGCTCGGCCTTCTTCTTCGCGCGGGCTGCGCGCTTGGTCGCCGGCCGATCGCCCTCGTCTTCGGGAGCCTCGGGCGCCGCCAGCGATGCGTCTGAGGCGGCGATCCCAGGCAGCTCGGGCGTTGCTTCGGGCTTGGGCTCGGGCTTCGCTTCGGCCTTGGGCTCGGGCTTCGCGCTCGCGGCTTCGAGCGCCTTGCGCCCCTTCGCATCGGCCTCACGCGTGGCCTTTAGCGCTTCGCCCAGCGAGCCTTCGGCGCGCTCGGCCCGCTGCCGCTCCGACGTGAGCTGGCCTTCGAGCCCCTGCACCTGGTTCTCGAGTTCGCGGATCTGGCGGCGCAGCGTCTTCATCTCGCGACGGGTCGCGAGGTTCAGGCGCCTCGCCACGCTCTCCATCTGCTGATCGAGCTTGTCGAGGAGGTCCGAGCGCAGGTTGACCGCGCGCCTCATCACGTCCTGGAGCGCCGGAATGGTCATGATCCCGGCCTTGGTCTTCTCGAGTGCCAGCATGCTTGCCTCCATTGGAGGCCCGGATTTCCACGTATGACGCGGCGTGTCAATTAGACGGGCACAGCCCGCCTCAATTACCAGCGTTCTCAACAAGCAGGAACCCGTCGAGCCACACCGCCGCGGTCGAAACCTCGCCGAGCTGGATGTTGATCATCGCGTTCCACATGGTGGTGGTCGCGTTGAAGTTCACCTCGTAGTGGGTCCACTCGGTCGTGAGCGCGACGTCCTCGTGGGTCACGCGCACGAGGCCAACCGACTGCACGAACGCGCGCAGCGTGCGGACGGCGCCGGCCTTGGCCCAGAACGACAACGTGTAGGAGCGGCCAGCGATGAACGTGAGCTGTTGCTGGCCGAGTTCGATCGCGAAGATGTCGTTGCCGAGCGTCGGGTTGGTGACCCTCAGGGACGGCGGCGAGCCGCCCGGTGGCGCGTCGTTCGCGTCGACCGAGAAGGTGTCGAGCCAACCGCCGGGGCCCCACGCATACCAGCAAGGCGACTCCCAGCTGCCCTCTGAGGCCGCGACTACATCGAGTTCGCCGTCGCCGAGCAGGCTGCCGGCGTCGGGCGCGCACGCGTTCTCGCGCACCCAAACCTTGGCCGCGTCGCACGTCGCGCCGTTGCCGAACGCGTCAGGTTTGGCCTGGCACAGGTCGACCGCGCCGCCGCTCAACGCCGATTCCGCGGCCAGCGAGAAGCCGGCGTCGACGCAGCCGACGCCGCTCGACCCGGCGCCGCCGCCTGTGCACTCGGCCGCGCCGTCGCCATCCGCGCCTGAGTAGAGCCAGCGCCCGGTCGCCTCGCTGTAGGTCTTGGTCCAGGTGCCGACCACACTCGGCGAGCGATAGAACGCATCGCCGTCGGTGAACAGGAACTCGCGCGCCACGCCGTCGCGGGCGTCGACTGACGCGCGCATCGCGTCCGACAGCTCGGTCCAGCCGCCACGTTCGAGGTCGAAGTCGCAGTTCACCTCGAAGGCCGGCAGGCCGCCAAAGCCGTCCGGATCGATCTTGCGCACGCCGGTCTTGCGCTGGAGCCCGCTGACGTAGTCGCACTGGGTCGGCCACTGCACCTGGCGGTTGGTCTCGCGCAGGTAGACAGCGCCATGAGCCTGCTCCGGGTGGCCCGAGTAGGTCGGCGAGTTGACGCCGCACGCGTCGTGGGTCGGCCAGTTCTCGGACTCGCTGCCTTCGAAGTAGTAGTAGAGATCCTGCGCGTACAAGGCGGGTCCGAGGCGGCTGAAGTAGACGCCGCTGGGCACCACGTCCGGGCATGTCTCGCTCACCTCGACGACCGTTCGGCAGTCGAGCCAGCCGTCGAGACCGTCGCTCAAGCTGCCTGCACCCGGCTCGCACGCGATGCCGTTGTTGATGTCGGAGACGACCGCGAACGAGCGGCCGAGCTGCTTCCAGATCGACCAGTCGATAGCACCCGGCGTCGCGGGCGAGGTCGGCGCGGTCGTCGAGACTGGCACCGTAGCAGCGTTCACGGGCCACGACGGGATCGGCGTGACGGCGTTGTCAGCCGCGTCGAACGCCGCGAAGTCGGTGAAGCCGTAGACCCACGCGAGGGTCCAGCCGCCCCCGTCGAGGTCCATGTCGCAGTACGCGTCGAACGGCGCACGCGGGCCGTCGCCATCGACATCGAGCGTGAAGCTGCCGGTCGCCGGCAAGGTCGCGGCACCGTCGGCTCCGCGGCCAGCGTCGCGCACGTGCAGGCAGCTCTGGGCCGGGTTGTCTTCGCTGCCGGCGGTCGCCCAGCCGTCCGCGGCGAACAGCAACTGGACCTCGGTCTCGCTGATCGCACGGTCCCAGGCCCAGAGGTCATCGATGGCGCCGAAGAACGGCTCATAGATCTCGTCGTTGCCGAGGTCCTTCGACATGCCGATGACCAGCGCGGTCGCGACCAGGTTCTGGCCCGCCGCGAGCTGCTCGACGCTGTGCTTGCGGCCATCGAGGTAGAACGTGACGTCACGCCCGCTCTTGATGATGACGACGTGGGTCCAGTGGCCGGCCGGGGCACACACGACGTCGCTGGCGGCGTCGTTCTCTTCGGCGACGTACTCGGCGCAGTGGCGATCACCGCGCAGCACCAGGCCGCTGCGGCGGTTCTTTTCGAGCACCTCGCCGAACGAGAACACGCCGAGGTTGGCGTCGGCGCCGCGGTCGGGGCGCACCCACACCGAGTACGATCCGGCGATGTCGCCCTTGGGATGATGGGTCACCGGCACCACCACGCGCTGGCCGGCAGAAGAGAAGCGTATTGCTTTCAACGCGTTACCAAAGCGGTCGGCGGTGCCGACGGCGCCCGTGACGGTGCCGTGATCGCTATAAGGACCCGAGTCCTGACCATCGTTGTCGAGCTTCCAGTGACCGATGAGCCCGACCGTCAGCGGGTCGCAGCCTTCGTCGACGGTCCCGTCGCAGTCGTTGTCAGCGGCGTCGCACGAGGTCTCGCTCGCCTCGTAGTCGGGCACATCCGCGAAGTCGCAGACCGGCGTCTCGAGGCCGTTGGGGCACATCACGCGCAGCGCCGCGCCGGCCGCGCCGCACACGCCGACCTTGGGCGGGCACAGCTCGCCGAGGCGCTCGGAGGTGGCGCCATCGGCGGTCGTATTGCGCTTGTCGAGCTGGTCGACGATGCAGTCGCGATCGGTGTCGTCCTTGGCGCTCTCGACCGCGTCCTGCTTGCCGTCGCCGTCGCTGTCCTTCGGTGAGAAGTCGGCCGCCAGCTCGTCCGCGTCGCGGCTGCCGTCGCCGTCGGTGTCGGCGTCGAATGGGTTGGTGCCGAGCTCCACCTCGAGCGCGTTGGACAGGCCGTCCTCGTCCTCGTCACCTTCGGGATCGACGCACTTGTTCTCGGCGCACAGGCCCGACTCGCACTCGCTCGCGGTCTCGCACGTGGCGCCCAGCGGGCGCTGCTTGGTGCCGCCGTCGCCGCAGCCGATGAAGACGAAGGCGATTGCGCCATGAACGAGAGTCCCGAGAAGCCGTCCGCTCAACGATCCATTCATGCGAACCCCTTCTCAAGGGGCGCGCCTGACAAAACGCAGAGCCCCGCGCCGCGAAGCCTGGGTCAAAGGAGCCCCACGGGTCAACTGCTTTGCGCGCCGAGGCGCGCGTTGTCGCCGAGACACGCGACACCGGGTAGGCTCAGCGGCCATGACCAAGCACCCTTCTTTCGCCTTGGCGTTCGCCTTCACGCTGGTGGCCGCACTCGCCGCGCGCGCGCTGGCGCTGCCCGAGGACGTCGCGGGGCCTGCGGGCTTGTTGCCGGATGGCGGCGGCTGGGACCCGGCGCCGCGCGACCCGCAGCATTATCGTGCAGCCGCTGAGTACTCGCGCAAGCACAAGGGCCTCGCGTTCCTCGTGGTAAAGGACAACACAATCCTCTTCGAAGACACGGAGAACGGCTTCGAGCAGGACCGCGCGCACCACGTCTGGTCCGGCACCAAGACGTTCACGTGCGCGCTGGCACTGGCGGCTGAGGCCGACGGCAAGCTCGGGCTCGACGCGACCTTGGGCGCGACCCTGCCCGAGATCCCGGCCGGCGATCGGCGGGCGCCGCTGACCGTTCGGGACTTGTTGTCATTGACCAGCGGCCTCTCGGAGTCGGGGCCGATCCTGACGAGCGACATGCTCAGGGCGCGGCCGCAGGTGCGCGACAAGGAGGCCTGGTCGCTGCGCGAGATTACCGCCGTCTATTCGGCGGGCGAGCGCTTCCGCTATGCGGCCAGCCCGTTCGTGATGTTCTCGCTGATGCTGCGCCGGGCAGTCGGCGAAGACCCGGTCGACTACCTGGAGCGGCGTATCCTCGCGCCGATCGGCGCACGTCAGACCGCCTGGCTGCGCGACCCGACCGGGCACGCGTGGTGGTCCTTCGGCGCCTATGTGACCGCGCGGAGCTGGGCTCGCTTCGGCATGCTGCTGCGCGACGATGGGGTCTTTCGCGGCCAGCGGATCCTGCCGGCCGGCGCGCTCGGTGCGTGCTTCAAAGGGACCGCTGCGATGCCGGCCTATGGTCTCGGCATGTGGCTCAACCGCCCCGCCAAAGAGCTCTTGCTGCCGCCCGTCCTACAAGGACGCTTCGCCTCGAAGGGCCCGATCCTCCTGCCCGGCGGGCCCGATGATCTCGTCGCCGCGGTCGGCTACAACGACAACCGCCTGTATGTGATCCCGTCGCAGCACCTCGTGATCGTGCGCTTCGGCTCGGGTCATCCCCGCTTCGAGGACGACGCGTTCCTGGCGCTCGTCCTGAAGTGACTCGCGTCGCGCGCACGGCTCGCTTCGCGGATCAAGCTCAGCGCGCGTCGCTGAGCTCGCCGTTGACCGCCTTGACGTTGCGCTCGTCACCGGCCGGATTGAGCACGCGTCCGAGGCCATGCGGCTTCCCGCGTACGAACGGCCCGGTGTAGATGGCGCCGTCTTCGTAGCGCAGGATCCCCTGCCCGCTCGGCTCGCCGCCGCGAAAGGCGCCGCTGTATTGGCGCGTCGTGACCAGGTCGAGCAGCACGCCATCGCCGCTCTTGCAGTCGCCGCGCACGCAGATCTTGTCGAGCATCAGCGCCGCCGGCACGCTCGACGTGAGGTCGAGGCGCAGCACCTTGCGACCCAGCACGATGACGCCGTCGTTGCTCGGCACCACGACCGAGCCCGCCCCGAGTGCCGTGGCCGCGAACGTGATGACGCGACCGCGCGCGATGTCGATAGCCATGACCGCGCCTTTGCTCGTCGCGACCGCCCAACGACCGCCGGCCAGCATGCGCAGCTCGGTGGTCAGGTCGACCGGCGCGCGCACCCGCGACAGCTCCTTCGCGGTCTTGCCCGAAGCCGGGTCGATGACGACCAGGAGACCGCGCTTGATGACGACGATGCCGTCCTTGGTAGCACCGACTACGCCCTGGTTCTCGACGCCGATCGTGCGCGCGTCGCTCACCCCCGGGCCCAGGACGATCACGCGCTTGGGCGTGCCTATGGCGACACTGCGCCCATCGCCGAGCGCGGTCATGCCCTGGACCTGCTCGGCCATCTCCGGCAGGCGCAGCTGCGACACCACCGTGCCCGTCTCCGCGTCGACCCACAGGACTGGGCTGCCGACGTCGTTGCTTTGCGAGAGCAGGCCGGGCAGCTCCCAGCCGATGAGTCCAACTCGCGTGCCGTCGTGCGACCACGCGATGTCGCGGGCAGCGAGGTGCATGTGTGGCACCTTCCAGTCGCCGATGAGCCGCCCGGTGCGCAGGTGCACGAGCACGATGCGATCGTCGGCCGCGACCACGACCCGCTCGGACTCGCCGGACGTACGCGGCCCGAGGCTGAGCGTGTGCCAGCGCTCGGCCGGCAGGCGCGCGGCGAGCTTGCGCTTGCCGCTCTCGAGGTCCCATGTGACGAGGCTCGCGCCCTGCACCAGGACCCCGAGCACACCATCTTCACCCGCGGCGACGAGGGTCGTCGCGCCGAGCGCCTTCGGAGTGCCCGGCAGTGTCTCCACTTCTGAGGCCCCTAGAAGGCACGCTACGAGCGCGAGAGCCCACATCGATCACCTGCATCAATGATGGTGATGGTCGTGTCCGTCGCGGCCGTGCGGGTGGCCGTGCTGGAGCTCGCCAGCGCCCGCCTCGCGCAGGTCGATGACGGTGACTTCGAAGTGCAGCGTCTCGCCGGCCAGCGGGTGATTCATGTCGATGTGCACGTGCGTGTCGTCGACCGCGACGACCCACATCGGCATGTGCTCGCCGTCTTCGAGCTCGGCGACGAACTGGATGCCCGGGCGCAGGTCGGCATCGGGCGGGAACGCGTCGCGCTCGAGCTCGCGCACGGCGGCCGGATCGCGCACGCCGTAGCCCTCTTCCGGGGGCACCGCGATCGTGACGACGTCACCCTTCTTTTTGCCCGTCAGCGCGGCCTCGAGACCAGGAACGATGTTCTCGTAGCCGTGCAGGTAGGTCAGCGGCTCGTCGCCGGTGGAGCTGTCGAGCACCTCTCCGCCCGCGTTCTTCAGCGTGTACTCGATGGTGACGACCACGTCGTCGGCGATGATTTCGGGCGTATTCGACATTGAGTCACTCCTTGCGAAGACGTGCGTTCCTTGGGCACGCGCGGGCCGGTGCTAGCACGGCCCAGAGACAAACGCACTTCCGCCGAAACCTTCCGGATCCTTCAACCCGGTGGCCACTTGAGGGGGCGACCCGCGAGCACGTGGAAGTGGTGATGGAAGACCGTCTGGCCCGCGTTGGCGCCGACGTTTGCGACGACCCGGTAGTCGTTGTAGCCGGCTTCGTTCGCGACCTTCTTGCACACCCACACGAGGTGGCCGAAGAGGGCCGCGTCCTCGCCGCTCATCGCGTCGATGTTCGCGAGCGCACGCTTGGGGATGACCAGCACATGGAAGGGCGCCGCCGCGTGCATGTCCTTGAACGCCAACGACTGTTCGTCTTCGTATACGATGGTAGCGGGGATCTCGCGCGCGATGATGCGGGAGAAGATCGTCGGGGCGTCGGACACGTTGCACCTCCAGCGCGTTAGTCGGGCTCTTCGTGGCCGTCGTCGTTCTCGGGGATCTCGTCGAAGTCGGCGGGCGGCTCGGAGTCGTGATAGCCGCCGCCCGCGCCACGGAACGCGGGCACGTAGGGGGCTGCCGCGAGGAACTCCTGTTCGGTGATCTTGCCGCGCTCGACCATGATCTTGAGGAGCGCCTCGAGGTACTGCTGCCAGCGCGGCGTCACCGCGCCCTGCAGGAAGAACGAGTAGTAGCGGCGCGGACCGGGGATGATGCTCGCGAGCATGATCGCCTCGGTCAGGGTCAGGTCGATTGGGCGCTTGCCGAACCAATGCCAGGCCGCGTCGCCGATCCCGTAGATGCCCGGCCCGAACTCGATGGTGTTCAGGTAGAGCGCCATCACCTCTTCCTTGCTGAGCTGCTGCGCCATCTGCCAGGCGATGAAGACCTCCTGCAGCTTGCGCGAGACGGTCTTGTTGCCGCCGAGATAGAGGTTCTTGACGAGCTGCTGCGTGAGCGTCGAGCCGCCGCGCACAAAGGCGCCACGCTCGAGGTTGGTGGCGATCGACTCGAGCATCGCGCGGGTCGAGATGCCGTCGTTCGAGTAGAAGGTGCCGTCTTCGGTCGTTGTCAGCGCGAGCGGCAGGTACGGCGTGATGTCGGACAACGAGACCCACGAGCCGGTCGCCGGCCCGACCATGCGCTGACCCGGCAGCCCGTCTGCCAACAAAATCGAGTAAGTGTGCGAGGCGCGCAGCTCGACGAAGTCGACCTTGTCGCCCAGCGTCATGACCTGGATGCCACGACCCTCGGGCCGTGAGTCGACCTTCACCGCCTCGGGGGCCGCGGTGTCGAGGTCGACGACCACCGGCCAGCGCAGCATGCCCTCGATTCGGAGCCCGCGCAAAAGTGGCGCAAATCCCTTCGGCAGGGCGTCGACGATGCGCTGCACCGGCGTCTCCGGCAGGTCGAGCTGCACGTGCACTTTCGGCCGACGCTGCGCATCCGCGATGTCGAGCGACGCATGCACCAGCAAACCATGGGACTGCACGACACCATCGGCCACCGTCAGCCGACCGGCGGTCGCGTCCCAGCGCAGCGTGCCCTGCACCTGCAGAGCGAGATCGGTCAGCGAATTTTGCGCGAGCGAGGCATGCGTGAGGACCCCGCCCTCGAGCGACGCCTTGCCTCCGAGCTCCCATGCGACGCCCTGCACGTCGCCATCGAAGGTCAACGCGATGTCGCGCAGCTGGCCGACCGGAGCCAACAGCGGCGCGACCTTCGGCGCCGCTGCCCCGGTCGGAACTTCCTCGGGCTGGAGCGCCGACAAGAGGCTCAGCGGCACCGCGCTCGCGTTGACCTCGCAGTGCAGCCGCGATCCGTCGAGGCGCGCCACGACCGAAAGGCTCGGCTTGTCGCCCACGCCGAAGTCGACTGATGCGATCGACGCCTTGATCTCCCGCAGCTCACCGACATGCGTCGCATCGACACTGACACCCGCGAGCGTCATCTGCGCGCCCGGCACCCCGATCAAGAGCTCGCCGTTTTCCACCACGAGGCGCTTCAGGACGAGCGGCATGAACGCCCGCACGAGCGTCGGCACACGCCGGCGCGACATCCTATCGAGCGCCTCGAACGGTGCTGCGACCCGTGCCCAGAGCGGTCGCGGCGGCAGTGTTCCGGTAGCCCCGGCCTTGGCCGACTTGCCCGGTCGCGCCAGCAGGCGGTCGCTCGCTGCGAGGTTCGCGTCGGTAAGCGCGCGCACGAAGTCGACACTGGTCGTCGCCAGCGGCGACGTCGCGAGCCCCGGTCCGAGCGGCGGCAACAGGTCCTCGAAGTCGTGATGACCGGCCGCGTCGATGGTGACCGACACGACCGGCCTCACCAGCTTCACCTCGTCGAGCGCCCCGATCGCCGCCGTCACCATCGCCTTCTTGCCCGCGGCCGAAGGCTCACGCGCGCCACCATCGGGACCGAGCGCGCTCACGACGCGCGCGAGCAGCTCCGTCGGTGAAGGCGATACGATCACCTTCTCGCACGAGGCGGCCGCCGCGACCTCGGTCGCACCTCCCTGCTTGCCGATCGGCACCGACAACTGCAGCGGACCGAGCTCTATCCCATCGGCCGTCAGCGCGATGCCACCGACGCCCAGCACCCGCTCCTGCAGCCAGAAGCGCATCGGACGGGCGGGCCGCACCTCGAGCCGGGTCGGCGGTCCGCTCAGCGGTCCTTCGGCGACGAACGCGAGGCCCTGCCCTGGATCGAGCGACGTCGACGCGAACGCGACCTCGACCCGCAATGGCGTTGTTGCGACGTGCCCATCGGGCGACGGCCCGGTCGGGCGCAACGTCACCTTGCCGTTTTCGAAGGTGGCCTTGCCCGGCAACGTCAGCCCGAACGGCAGCGCCGGAAGCACCGCGTCGAGCGCCAGTGTCGCGCCATCCATCACCACAATCGGTAGCTCCGGCGCGATGGTTATCCCGCCGCCGACCCCCGAGCCGGCCTTCGCGTCGCCGAGCTTCTTTGCCGCGGCGATCAGCGAATCGAGGTTCGAGTGACCGGCCGCGTCGCGCGTGACCTTCATCACCGGGTGCTCGAACGCGACCCGCAAGACGCGCACGTGCCGCTCCCAGAAGTCGACCTCGCTGTCGACCTCGAGCGTGTCGACCGTCGCCAAGACCTCGTCGTCGGCTCTCCCATCGGCGAGGCGCACGACCACACCGCGAGCGCGGATGTTGCCACCCCAGGTCCACGCGACCTCGGCCGCGTCGATGCGCACCCCGAAGCGGTCTTCCAGGCGCACCAACGCGCGCTTGCCGGCGCGCTCGACCAGACCCGGGATGCCCGCATAGAGGCCGGCGGCAGCACCGATGAGGCCGACCAGGACGCAAGTGAGCACGAACCAGATGCTGGTCTTGCGCTTCGCGGGGGGAAGGTCGGCGACCTCGCGGCCGCCGGCTGGGGCGGTTGCGGGCAGCTCGGATGCGGTGCGCCAAGGCGTGAGGTCGTCGTCGAGTCGACGCACAGGCAGCGGTCCAGTCGTTTCGCGCGTGTTGCTCATGCCGTCCTGGCAACCAATCGTGCGGACAACCTCATCCGAGGTTCGTATCCGCTTCGGTCTAGCGCAAGCGGCGCTGCGGCGTTACTCGCTGAACGACTTCGAGCCGGCGGTGATCGCCGTGACGACGATGAGGCCCGCGACCAGTGCGACGCCGCCCGAGATGAGCAGGATCGTCTGGGTGTCCGAGAAGAGGTCGACTTCGTAGTTGCCGATCTCGCCGAGCGCCAAGAGCGTGTCGCGATCCGAGGCGACGAGCTGGCTGTTGGTCATCTTGAAGTTGAACGGGGTCACCGGGTAACGGCGGCCACCGACCGAGCGCACGAAGATGTTGGTGTCGCGATCGACCAGCACCTTGTCGCCACCCTTCGAGGTCACGGCCAGCGGAATCTCTTCGGAGACCTGGAGCTTCGCAAACTCGTCCGGGGCGACCTGATAGGTGTTGAAGCAGCCGCTGAGGCCCCCCGCGAGGAAGGAAACCAGCGTCACCATCGTGATCGTCGAGCGGAAGTCCTTGATCATGCAACACCTTCGAAGAGATTTCAGACCGGGCGAGGGCTGAGCGGGCGAACGCTAGCAGAATCGACCCGGAGCGCAAAGCCCGAACATCGCGCCGAGCTGGTTCGCATGTCAGGCGTCAGACTGGGGCGAGTGTCAGGCGCAAAGGCAATCCATCGATGTCCGACTCGCGGCTCTCGCCGGCGATGGCCACGCCGAACAGCACCTCGGACGCGAGCGACTCGGACGCGAGGAACGTCGCAAAGCCCGCGCACGCAGCGATGAGGTCGGCGTCACCGTCGATGCCGACGCGGATGCGGGCGACGTAGTCGAGGTTCGCGTCCTTGCGCCAGCCCTGGATGCGCGACAGCACCTCGCGCACGCGGCCTTCGGCGACCAACTCCGGCGTGAGCGTGGCGTCGAGGATGACGACACCGACCGCACTCGAAGACGCGACCCAGCCCTCGGCCGGGGTCACGGCGACGGCCACCGTCTCGGCGTCGAGGACCGCTTCGGTACCATCGTCGAGCGGTAGTGTGACCGTGCCGGTCGCGGCCAACTGGGTGCGCACGAGCTTGGCGTCGACCGCGCCGAGCGCCTTCTTCACGAGCTGCACGCGCGCGCCGAAGATCGGCCCGAGCTTACGGAAGTCGGGCTTCAGCGCGAAGTTCACGTGGTGCGCATCCTGAGTCAGCACCACCTCCTTCGCATTGAGTTCGTCCATTACGAGCTCGCGATAGCGCTCGACCCGCTCGGAGAGCTGCGGCTTGCCGAGGATGATCTCGACCCGCCCGAGCGGCTGCCGCACCTTGAGCTTGTTGACGTTGCGCGCCTGCAGGCCGAGCGCGACCACATCGCGCACGACCTGCATGTCGACCGACAGCGCCTCGTCGACGAGGCTCGCATCGGCCTCGGGCCAACGTGCGAGATGCACGCTCTCGGGGGCCGCCGGGTCTACGTGGCGTACGAGGTTCTGGTAGATCGTCTCGGCGATGAACGGCGTGAACGGCGCGGCGATGAGGGCCATCGCGACGAGCACCTCGTAGAGCGTGTGGTAGGCGTCCCACTTGTTGGCCGCATCGGGCCCCGAGGACGAGGCCCAGAAGCGGTCGCGCGAGCGGCGCACGTACCAGTTCGAGAGCGCGTCGGTGAGGCGGATGATGCGCTGCGCCGCGTCGTAGAGGCGCATGTCGTCCATCGCGACGGTGATCTCCGACAGGGCGAGATGCAGCTCGCTCGTCATCCAGCGGTCGAGCAGGCCCCGTTCGGCCGGCGCACGACGCGGCGAGGTGCGCGGATCGAAGCCGTCGATAGACGCGTAGATGGTGAAGAATGAGTAGACGTTCCGAAGCTTTACGAGGAACTCCTGCTGGCCGAGGCGCACGTTCTCGGGCGAGTAGCGGGTGTTGTTCCACGGCGGGTTCGACGCGTAGAAGTACCAGCGCATCGCGTCGGCGCCGTCGGTGTCGAGGATCTTGTCGGGCGGGGTGTAGTTGCCCTTCGACTTCGATTCCTTCTTGCCGTGCTTGTCGGTGACGTGGCCCAGCACGATGCAGGACTTGAAGGGCGCCTTGTCGAACAAGAGCGTCGAGATCATCAGCAGCGAGTAGAACCAGCCGCGCGTCTGGTCGACCGCCTCGCTGATGAAGTCGGCCGGGAACGCCTCGGCGAACTTGTCCTGGCCCTGGTGCGGGTAGCCCCACTGGGCAAACGGCATGCAGCCCGAGTCGAACCAGCAGTCGATCACCTCTGTCACACGTGCGGCGGTGCCGTCGCAGTTGTCGCACCCAAAAACAACGTCATCGATCCACGGCTTATGGACCTTGAGGTGCTCGGACAGGCTCGGGTCGGCGGCCTTGGCCTTCGCGAAGGGCTCGAACGCGGCGGGGTTGCGCAGCTCGATAGCTGCGGCCGAGTCGACCGCGTGCACGTGCCCGCACGTGTCGCAGATCCAGAGCGGCAGCGGCGTGCCCCAGTAGCGTTCACGCGACAGCGCCCAGTCGACGTTGTTCTTCAGCCAGTCGCCGAAGCGGCCGTCTTTGATGTGGTCGGGGATCCAGCGGATCGTCTGGTTGTTCGCGAGCGCCTGCGGCGTGACCGAGGTCGTGCGGATGAACCACGCGGGGCGCGCGTACTGGATGAGCGGGTCGCTGTCGGCGCGCCAGCAGAACGGGTAGTCGTGACGATAGACCTCCTCTTTGAAGAGGAGGCCGCGCTTCTTCAGGAGGCGGATGATGTCGCGGTCGGCCTCCTTGCAGAAGCGCCCGGCGAAGTCGGTCACGCGCTCGTCGAACTTGCCGTCGGGCTTCACGAGACACAGGAAGCCGATGCCGTGTTGCTTGGCCGCGTTGAAGTCGTCGACGCCGAAAGCGGGCGCGACGTGCACGATGCCCGAGCCGGTGTCGGTCGTGACGAACGACGCGGCGATGACCTCATGGGCCTTGCCGTCTTCGGGCGGGGCGTAGTCGAAGGGCGCGACGTAGCGGGTGCCGACCAGCTCAGCGCCGAGCACGACCTTCTCGATCGTGTGGGCGACCTTCTCGAAGAGGCTCGCGACCAGGCTCTCGGCGACCACCAGGGTCTCGCCGTGGCCGCCCTGCTCGGCGGCATTGTCGCCTGGTGGGGCAAGCTTGACGAACGCGTAGCGGACCTCGGGATGGACCGCGAGCGCGCAGTTGGACGGCAGCGTCCAGGGCGTCGTAGTCCATGCGAGGAACGCCGTGTTCGTGGCATCGCGCCACGGAAAGCGCACGATGATCGACGGGTCGTCGACGGTCTTGTAGCCGAGGCCGACCTCGCCCGCCGAGAGCGCGGTGCCACCCTGCGGCCACCACCACACAACCTTATGACCTCGATACAAGAGACCTTTCTGGAACAGGGTCGTGAGCGCCCACCACACCGACTCGATGTAGCTCTGGTGATACGTCACGTAGGCATCGGGCAGGTCGACCCAGAAGCCGATGCGCTCAGTGAGCTGCTCCCACACGTCGGTGTAGCGGAACACCGAGGCGATGCACTTCTTGGTGAATGCCTCGACGCCGTAAGCCTCGATGGCCTCCTTGCCGTGGATGCCGAGCTCCTTCTCGACCTCGACCTCGACCGGCAGCCCGTGCGTATCCCAGCCGCCTTTCCGCGGGACCTTGTAGCCGCGCATGGTCTTGTAGCGCGGGAACAGGTCCTTGATGACCCGCGTCAGGACGTGCCCATTGTGAGGCGTGCCGTTGGCCGTCGGCGGGCCTTCGTAGAAGACGAACGTCGGCTTGCCTTCGCCGTCGGCGAGCGACTTCTCGAAGATTCGGGCTTCCTTCCAGAAGGCGAGCACCTTCTTCTCGTCCGCGGGGAAGTCGATGGCACCGGAAACCTTGTCGAATAGATCGCCCATGCCCTGGCGCCTATCGCGCGCTCGGCCCCTTGGTCAAGCGGGGCCTTCGCCGTCTGCCTCGCCATGGCCGCTTGTTACGGTGACACGCCGCGCGAAGCTGCTGATGTCGATGTCGAGCCGCGCATGCGGTGTGAGCTGCCGGCTGACGCGGCCGTGACGTTGGCAGCCGACGATGCCCGCCACGCGGTCCCGACCAGGACTACGACGGCGGCATCAGCACCTACCACTATGCGCGTCCGCGCCAGGCCGCGAGTGGCACGCTCGAGGTCGGCGGCGAGACGCTGACCGTGACCGGCAGCGTCTGGTTCGACCACCAGCGGGACACGCTCGCAGCGCCCGATTCATCCCGCTGGGAGGGCACCGCCACCGTGTCTGGCAGCGCCAGCGGCCGCGCCGACGTCGAGCTGGTCGGCTACTGCGACTGACCGCTGGCACAGTCCTTGCGAAGCCTCCGAACGTCTTCGCCACTTCGGCGAAGCAGAGCACGCGGAGACAGCCATGAAGATCCAGGACAGCATCGCACAGTTGAAGGTCATCGGTGAGCAGGTCGGCAAGCAGCTGGCCGGCAAGAGCACGCTCGGCATCGTCGCCGCGGTCGCCGCGGGCATCGGCGCCATCGCAGGCGCGGCGCTGTTGTTCGCGCGCAAGGGCAACCTGAAGGCGCGCATCGGCGAACTCGCGGACAAGCTCACGCCCGATGCTGGTGCGAACAGCGAGAACGTCAGCGAGGACAAGCCGCAGCGCATGAACAGCCACGCACGTCGCCAGCGCGCGCCCGTGCCGGAGCCGCTCACGAACTGAGTGCGGCGTTCCTCCTCGCCGTCATGAGACTTGCCCCGTGAGGCCCCAAGTGATTGACGACGATGGCTCCTTCGAATGAGTGGATGGGCAGCGGTCCCAAAGCCCGCTGGCTTGTGACCGAAGCCTACGGCGATGACGGCATGGACCTCACCGCGCGCACGCACATCTACGACGCAACGTGCCCTGTCCGACGAGCGCCTTGCGAGTTGCATGTGGTCCCCCAGGTGAGCACAGTGCGCATCGTCCCGCTGCCGAGCGGCAAGGAGGTATCGGACTACCAGGTGCCGTTCATCGAATGGCCGAGCGCGCGCCCGAGTAGCTCTCCCAGCCGACTCGCAGGTCGGTCGTCGGCTTCCAGTTGGGGCGGCTCTGTAGCCACTGCCCGGTCGACATCAGGCGGGGGCGTGCCATCGATGACGAGGCCGCTGACGAGCGTGCCGCCGACGCAGGTCTCGAGCAGGCCGGTTGCGGGGTCGATGTGGGCCTCGACGCACGTCCACGTGTTGACCTCGGGCGCTTTACTCGCGGCGATCCCGGTCGGGCTCAGCTCGGGCAGCGTCGCGTCGTCGGACTCGCGGTTCCACATGAAGATGCGGGACTGACCGCCCTGACGCAGGTCCTTGTTGTTGTCGGCCGCGTCGCGCATCGCGAGGAACGTGACGTGGTTGTCGGGCAGCGCGCTCGCGAAGCGCAGCCACAGCGCGCCGGTCGGCAATGTGTTGGTCTGCGCGAAGACGTGGTCGCAGTAGCCGCCGCCGCCGTTGATGCGCAGCGACTTCGCTCCGCCGTGCGCGACCTCGCCGTCGACCACGAGCGTGCCGCTGCCACCGCAGCTCGGGCTCGCCACCGTCCAGCCGCTTGGCTGTGCGCCGGCGCTGTCGTCCTCGAAGTCCGCGCACAGCGTGCCGGTGCAGGTCGGCTCCGCTATTTCGATGGCCGTCTCAGGAGCCGTATCGGCCACACTGCTATCAGCCACGCTCATATCGACCACGCTCGTATCGAGGACGGTCTCGACTTCCGCGAGCCCATCGGGATCGCCGACGGTGGCCTCGACCTCAGCGTCACCAGCGTCAGGCTCACTGTTCAAGCTCGAGTCGCCGGCCTCGGTACAACCCGAGAGCCCGAGCACGACCATCACTGCGAACCCCTTCGAACCCGAGCCAAGCGTCTTCATGCGCGTCTACTAACATCTCGGGCGTGGCGGCACACCCACCTGATCGCGCCCCCATCGCCTTACAAAAACAAAGGTTTGCCCCATCCCCGCGACCTGCCGCGACCCGCTCGACGCACTGCCTCCCAATGGCTTGCGGTGCGGATTCGCGCGCCTTGCCGCCGACGCGCCAGGTCGCTAGTCCTCGACCTCCCCGGCGCCGCCAGCGCCGCCAGCGCATCCAGCATCTCCGATCGGAGCCATCGACATGAACAGAGCCCGACTCGTAGGTGTGCTCGCTGCCCTCTCCTGCCTCGCTGCGTGTGGCGGCGATGCCCAACCCAAGGGCCCACCCAAGCGCGCGCCCGCGCCGGTCACGACCGGCATCGTCGGCAGGGCGGACGTGCCCGTCGACATCGAGGCGATCGGCCACGTGCAGGCGTCGCAGGTCGTGTCGATAAGCTCCCGTATCGGCGGCCAGCTCGTCACCGTGCACTTCAAGGAGGGCGACGTCGTCGCGGCCGGCCAGACCCTCTTCACGATCGACGAGCGGCGCTATCGCATCGCGCTCGACGCGGCCAAGGCCCGCCTCGCACGGGACCTGGCGCTGTATCGCGCAGCCGGCCGCAACCTCGCGCGTCAGGACGCATTGGTTGCCGGCCAGCTCACCTCGAAGGCCGAGCTCGACACCGCCTCGACCAGCGTCAGCTCGGCCAGAGCGACCATCGCCGCGGACCAGGCCGACGTCGCCGATGCCGAGCTGCAGCTCTCGTACTGCGTCATCACGTCACCCATCGCGGGCCGCACCGGTGAGCTGCTGGTGCACGCCGGCAACCTCGTGCGCGCCAATGACACGCAGGCGCTGGTCACCATCCGTCAGACCGACCCGGTGCGCGTCGAGGTCTCGCTGCCCGAACGCTACCTCTCGCGCCTGCGCTTGCGCATCGGCGATCCCGAGCCGCTGACGATCGAGGCCATGCCCGATGGCGACGGCGCCCGACCCTCGCAAGGCACGATGGCGCTGGTCGACAACGCCGTCGACGCGACCAGCGGCACGATCGCGGTCTTCGGCACTTTCCCCAACGCCGACAACAACTTGTGGCCCGGTCAATACGTCAAGACGCGCGTCCGCCTGGCAATCGACAAGGACCAGGTCGTGGTCGCCGCGCGCGCTGTCCAGGACGGCCAGAACGGCGACTTCGTCTACGTCGTCGAGGGCACCGGCCCGACGCCCAAGGTGAAGATGCAGCCCGTCACGGTGCTCCGCCTCCAGGACGAGATAGCCATCATCTCGAAGGGCCTGACGCCGGGCCAGATGGTCGTGACCGACGGCCACATGCGCCTGGCACCGGGCGCCGAAGTCTCGATCACCGCGCCGAAGGACGCCAGCGCGCCCTCGCCGCACGGCGGTGATGCAACGACGGGCACCGCCGCGAGGACCAGCCCATGAACATCGCCGGACCCTTCATCCGTCGCCCGGTGATGACCACGCTCTTGAGCCTCGCCATCATCGGCGCGGGCATCCTCGCGTTCGCGCAGCTCCCGGTGAGCGACCTGCCGAACGTCGACTTCCCGACCATCCAGGTCAACGCGTCGCTGCCGGGTGCCTCGCCCGAGACGATGGCAGCCTCGGTCGCGACCCCGCTAGAGCGCGAGTTCTCGACGATCGACGGCGTGACCGAGATGACCTCGGCGTCGCGCCTCGGGTCGACATCGATAACGCTCCAGTTCAGCACCCAGAAGAACCTCGACTCGGCCTCGCAGGACGTGCAGGCGGCCATCTCGCGCGCCGTTCGGCGGCTGCCTACCGCGATGCCGTCGCCGCCGTCGTACTCGAAGGTCAACCCGTCGGCGACGCCGATCCTGTTCCTCGCGCTGACCTCCGACACGATGCCGATGTACGACCTCGACGCGGTCGCCTCCGGTCAGCTCGCCCAGCGCATCGCCGCCGTGCCGGGCGTCGCCCAGGTCAACGTCTACGGCAGCCAGAAGTACGCCGTGCGGATCCAGGTCGACCCCGACACACTGGCTGCGCGTGGCCTCGGCATCGACGAGGTGAGCGCGGCGATCCAACGCCAGAACGTCAACCTGCCGACCGGCAGCCTCAACGGTGCGACCAAGACCTACACCGTCGCATCGAACGGCCAGCTCAACGACGCGGCCAGCTACCGACCGCTGATCGTCGCCTATCGCGACGGCAAGGCGGTGCGTCTGGAAGATATCGCCGAGGTCAGCGACAGCGTCGAGAACAACCGCACAGCCGCCTGGTTCAAAGACAAGCGCGGCATGGTCCTGGCGATCCAGCGCCAGCCCGGGACCAACACGGTCGCCATTGCGGACGCTATCATGGGGTTCCTGCCGAGCTTCCGCGAGCAGCTCCCCGCGTCGGTGAACCTGACGGTGCTCTACGATCGCTCGGAGTCGATCCGCGCCTCGGTCGAGGACGTCGAGTTCACCCTCATTCTGACGCTGTGCCTCGTCATCATGGTGATCTTCCTGTTCCTCAGGAACGTGTCGGCGACGATCATCCCGAGCCTGGCAATTCCGATGAGCCTCATCGGCACCTTCGCGCTGATGTACGTGTGCGGCTACAGCCTCGACAACCTGTCGTTGATGGCGCTCACGCTGTCGGTCGGCTTCGTCGTCGACGACGCGATCGTGATGCTCGAGAACATCATGCGCCACATGGAGCATGGCGAAAAACCCTATGAAGCCGCCATCAAAGGGGCCAAGGAGGTCGGCTTCACGATCGTCTCGATGACCATCTCGCTGGCCGCCGTGTTCCTGCCGCTGGTGTTCATGGGCGGCATCATCGGGTCGCTGTTCCGTGAGTTCGGCATCACCATCGCCATCGCCATCCTCGTTTCAGGCGTCGTGTCGCTGACCCTGACGCCGATGTTGTGCAGCCGCTTCGTGCGGCCGCCCAAGAAAGAGCGCGGGCGCCTCTATCGGGCGACCGAGAAGCTCTTCGACTGGCTGCTCGCGTTCTACGACTGGGGCCTCAAGTGGTGCCTCCGCCACAAGCTCAGTGTGATGGTCTTCTCGGCCGCCATCCTCGGCGGCACGGTGTGGCTCGCCAACCACGTCAAGACCGGCTTCCTCCCGAGCGAGGACAACGACCAGGTGATGATCCAGACCCAGGGTCCCGAGAGCATCAGCTTCGATGACATGGTCGAGCATCAGCAGAAGCTCGCGGCGATCGTCTTGGCCGACCCGGACGTCGACGGCTTCATGTCGTCGGCCGGCGCGCGCGGCGGTGGCGGCGGCTCGAACGCGGGCATGCTGTTCATCCATCTCAAGCCCAAGTCCGAGCGCACGTTGAGCGCCGACCAGATCATCGCGCGCCTGCGCCCGAAGCTCGCGGCCGTGCCCGGCATCACCGCGTTCGCCGCCGTTCCGCCGCCCATCCGCCTCGGCGGTCGCTCGGCCAAGGCCGACTACCAGTACGTGTTGAGCAGCCCTGACATGGAAGCCCTCTACGACGGCGTACCGAAGCTCGTCGAAGCGATGAAGGGCGTCGCCGGCGTGCGCGATGTCACCAGCGACCTCGAGCTGAAGAACCCGCAGGTCGTGGTCGCCATCGATCGGGACAGGGCGACCGCGTTGAACGTCAGCGTCCAGCAGATCCAGGACGCCTTGTACTCGAGCTACGGCAACCGCCAGGTCTCGAGCATCTACGCCTCGACCGACACCTATCAAGTCATCTTGGAGCTGCACCCGAAGTTCCAGACCAACCCGGACGCTATCAAGGCGCTGCACCTGCGCGCCTCGACCGGCGAGCTGGTGCCGCTCGAAGCGGTGGCCGACATCAAGCGCGCGCTGGGCCCACTGACGGTGAGCCACAGCGGTCAACTACCGGCCATTACGGTGTCGTTCAACCTCGAGCCGGGCACGTCCCTGGGCGAAGCGACCGCGGCGGTGAACGAGGTCGCGCGCGCGACGTTGCCCGACTCGATCAACACCGCCTTCGCAGGCACGGCGCAGGCCTTCCAGAGCTCGCTGAGCGGGCTCGGCCTCTTGCTGCTACTGGCGATCCTCGTGATCTACCTGGTGCTGGGGGTACTCTACGAGAGCTTCATCCATCCGATCACGATCCTGTCGGCCCTGCCGTTCGCGGGCTTCGGCGCGCTGGCGACGCTGCTCATCTTCGATGTCGAGCTGTCGGTCTACGGCTTCGTCGGCATCATCATGCTGGTCGGCCTGGTCAAGAAGAACGGCATCATGATGATCGACTTCGCGATCGAGCAGCGCAAGGAAGGCAAGACTCCCGAGGAGGCGATCCGCGAGGCGTGCCTCGTGCGCTTCCGGCCCATCACGATGACCACCATGGCGGCTCTCGTCGGCACCCTGCCTATCGCGATGGGCTATGGCGCCGGCGCCGAATCACGACAGCCGCTGGGCCTCGCGGTCGTCGGTGGGCTGCTGTTCTCACAGGTGCTCACGCTCTACGTGACGCCCGTCTTCTACGTCTACATGGAGCGCTTCCAGGGCTGGCTCGGTCGCCACGTGAAGCTCGGCCGTGGCTCGGATACCGAAGGCAGCGAAGACCAGCAGGTCGCACCGCACGCCTGAGCGGAATGTCGTGGATACGAAAACGGCCGCACGAGCGCGGCCGTCTGCGTCTCTTCGTCGCAACGAAGTGCCTTACTTTACTTTGGTTTCTGCACGCCGGTTGTTCTTCCAGCAGCCCTCGTTCTCGCCGGCGCAGGCCGGCTTCTCCTCGCCGTACGAGACGACGCGGCCGACACCCTTGACGCCGAGCAGCGTATACTGGCTGGCGACGCTGCGGGCGCGACGCTCACCAAGGGTCAGGTTGTACTCGTCCGAACCGCGCTCGTCGGTGTGGCCTTCGACCTGCACGCTGGTCTGCGGCGAGACCTTGAGGCAGTCGGCGTTGCTGTGCACTTCGGCCTCCTGGTCGAGGCGCACCGCGTACTCGTCGAAGTCGAAGTAGACGACCTTCAGGTTGCACGCGGTCGTGCACTCGCCGGCCTTGCACTTGAGACCGCTCGGGCACTGCGAGTCGTCGGTGCAGCCGGTGTCGACACCGCAGCGACCGTTCTTGCACTTCTCGCCATCCGGGCAGTCCGAGTTGACGCTGCACTCGGGGCCGCAGACGCCGTTCTGGCAGCGGCCATCGGGGCAGTCGACGTCGGACTTGCAGCAGTTGGGCTTACGCACGCACTCGTTGGCCTGACAGCTCATGCACGTGTCGAGCTTGGCGCACTGGCTGTCGTCGCGGCACTGATGGCAGCGCCCGTCGACGCACACCTCATTGTGCGACTTGCAGTTCCCGTCGTCGTCGCAGTCCGGGTACGACTTCGAGCAGCCGCCAAGCGACGCGGCGAACAGCACCGAGCCGACCGCGAAGGCGCGCAGCGCGAGGGAAAAGGTCGAGGAGGCCTGATTAGGTTCGGTTCGGTTCTGCATCGGTCGACTCCGTAGGTCGTGCGGAGGAGGAAGGAAGCCCGGTACTCGCCGGAGCCATAACTGTCAATGCCTGACCGTGCGCGCCAACTCGCTGGCACACGGCGCACACGGTCAGCGCGCGGTCTTGCGCCGCTCGACGAGGTCCCAGTTATCGATGACCTTGCCGTCGAAGTCCTTGGCGGTCCACGTGATTTGTCGCCCCTTCGGGGTCTGGGCGATGTGCATCAACGCCCAATGGTGGCCGACGAAGTCTTTGTCCATCGGCCAACTGCCGGTCTTGTAGCGGTCGAGGCGGCCACCTGCGCCACCGATGACGAGGTAGCGCACGCCCTCGCGATCCATCCGCTGATAGGTGTGGGCGTGGCCTGCAATCACGAGGTCGACCTGGCCCGTCTCGAACAGCGGTACGAGGTCGTCACGCACCCACTTCTCGCCGTCGTACTTGGACTTGGCCGAGTCCCAGCGGTTCGAGTACGGCGCCTTGTGGAACGCGACAATGCGGAAGGCCGCGGCCTTGGAGTCACTGCCGCCGAGTTCCGCCGTGAGCCAGCTCACCTGCTCCGGCACGCGGCCCGCCTCGGCCTCGGTGTCGAGCACGATGAAGCGCACGCCAGCGCGCGTGAACGCGTACCAATGATCGTTGCCCGGCAGCGGCACATACGCATGCGCCAGCGCCCCGTCGCCATCGTGATTGCCGCGCGCCACCACGACCGGAGTCGTCTGTGCGAAGTTGCCGATCGACAGCGGTGAGAACCACTCGGTCTGCCACTCGCGCAGCTCGCTACCGCGCTGCACGATGTCGCCGGTCATCACGACGAAGTCGGGCGCGGCCTCGGCGAACTGCGGCACCAGCTGACGGAACGTGCGCCAGCCATGCTGGTTGTCCGACAGCCACGCGATCGTCAGCGGCGCGTCGTCGGGCTTGGCTGCCGTGAACGCCCAGGTCGGCGACGACTCGCCCTCGAGCTCGATGCGGTAGCGATAGGCAACCCCGCGCGCCAGCGGTGTGAGCACCGCGCGATGGACCTGATGGCGCGCATCGATAGTCGTCGACTCGATCGCCGTGAGCCGCACCTCGGGTCCCGCGTTCGCATCGCCCGCCTCGGTATTGACTGGCCCCCACACGACCGTCGGCGCGACGTCGGTCGTGTCCGTCTCGAACACGAGGTACTGCTCGTCGAGCCCCTGCCCCGGCATCAACACCGGCAGCTTCGCGAGGCGCACCGGCTCGGTCGCGAGCGGCTGCAGCGACACCGCGACCTGGTCGAGCGCCACCTCGTTCTTGCCGCCCTGGCGCTCGAGCGCGCTGAAGATGACCTCGAGCCGCTCGGCCTTGGCGGGCACCGGGCCGCGCACAGCGAGCTCGTGCCACTCCGACTTGTCGACCGACATCGATCTGAGTGAGCCGAGCACGTCGCCATTGGCCGCGAGGTAGCGCACGACCAGCGTGCCTCGGTCGCCAAAGCTCGTCGCGCGATCCTTGCGCTTGGCGCGCGCCGACGCCGTGACAGCGAAGCCCCCACCCTGGAGGCCGGGTGGCAAGGCGATGACCTGACGCACACTGTAGTCGCCACGGCGACCGACGACGGCGGTGCCGTTCGCGCCCGGGCTCGCTTCGACGACAGCGCTGCCCGCGAGCACCCACGGCTCGAGCACCTTGTCGAAGCTCGGGTTCTGCAGGAGCTCCTTGCCGAGCAACGCGGTGTCGCCAGAGACGCCCGCGAGCACCTCGAGCGGCGCGATGGCCGCTCGCGTGTTGTCCCCAACCCAGCGCAGCGCGAGCTGATGTTTGCCCGGGACGAGACCCGGCGGTAGCGCCCCGTGCACCTGGCCCGCGTCGCACGGGACCTTGGCGAGCACGACGTCAGCAGTCGGGTTGCCACCGAGGAGCCCGAGCAGCACCAGCTCGACCTCGCCGGAAGGTGGCGACACGCGGAACGTCGCGACGAACGGCTGGCCTGGTCGCAGCGCGGCGGGCGGCGGCGCTGACCACGCCACGAGCGGCGCCTCGGGCCGCGGCAGGCCCGCTGCCTTGGGCGCCCCGAGCTGTTGAATGTGCGCCTCGGCCATGGCGCCGGTGCGCACCTGCAGCGACGCCAGCCGTACGCCCGGATGTTCGCGCTTCTCGTCGGCGAACAAGAGCAGCTCGGGCTCCAGCGCCCAGCGCGAGTCCGCGATGTCGGTCTTGGTGCGCCGCACCATCACGCCATCGACGAAGCCAGTGACGGTCTTGCTGGTCTCGTCGACGACCATCGCGACGCGATGCCACGTCCCATCGAGCAAGGTCCCGCCGTGCTCACCCGCGACATCGAGTCCCTTGATGCGGTCGATCAACAGCTCCGCGTCGTCGTCGTTCCACGGGTCCGTTTGCACCAATGGCACCGTGCGCCATGTCGGTTTCTTGAGGGGTGGCGAACGCTTACCAAGTACTGGCGAAGGCGGCGGGTCGCCGATCTGGATGTCCATCACGACCGTCCAGCGACCTTCGTAGCCAGGGCCGCGCAACGTGAAAGCGATCGGCACGTGCACCTTCGCGCCCTTGGCGAGCTGCAACACCTGGGTCGGCGTGCTCGGGTCGTCGGCGAACGTGCTGGGCACGAACGTCGCGCCGGTCGCGGGCTCGACAACGAGCGCTTCGCCGCCGACGGCGCTGACGAGCGAGCCGTCGAGCTCCCAGTGTGCGACCGTCGGCACGACGTCCTCGGGGGCGGCGAACAGCGCGAGATGCAGGGCAAGGGTCCACATAGCGAGCCCATCATTCCTGTCCGGCACCGGGTCTGTCCACCTTAACTTGGGTGCCCGCGCCTTCGTCGGCGCGTGCTCATTGGCGCTTCCCGGCGCTCGCGAGCAAGTTGACAAGGTCACGCTCGCGGACGATTCCATGGGGATGACCGCACCCGACGCCACGTCTGCTCGAGCCGCCGCCCCCTCCAACGAACGTGGCGCGCCCGAGGAGATCCTGCTCGCGGGTCGTTACCTCGAGGCCGTGCGCGTCGGCCACTGGGAGTTCGTGCGGCGCAAGAACACGACCGGCATCGTCATCATCGTGGCGCTCACGCCCGACGACGAGCTGATCTTCGTCGAGCAGTACCGACCGCCGGTCCGCGCACGCGTCATCGAGCTGCCCGCGGGTCTCGCGGGCGACATCGTCGGGCAGGAGCACGAGGCGCTCACCATCGCCGCCGGTCGCGAGCTCGAGGAAGAGACCGGCTATCGCGCGGCGCGCATCGAAGAGCTCGTCAGCGGCCCCGTCTCGGCCGGCCTCACGAGCGAAGTGGTGACGTTCTTCCGCGCCCACGACCTCACGCGCGTGACCGACGGTGGCGGTGACGAGCACGAGGACATCGAGGTCCATTGCATCCCGCGCACGGCCGTCGTCGGCTGGCTCGCGGCGCGCGTGGCCGCCGGCGTGATGGTCGACCCGAAGGTGTTCGCGGCGCTCTACTTCTTGAGCGATGCGTACACTGCCGCGGCCCTCGCGCCAGCCGGTTGACAGGCTGATGAGCTCGCCGTTTCGCCTGTCGGTGGCGACCTTCGGGCGCGTCTTCGATGTGCACGCGGCGCCGGACGCGCTGACGATCGAGGAGCTGGCCCAGGCCCTGTCGCGCTTCCAGTTGAAGACGGAGCTCTTGCGGCGCGAAGAGCGCGACCTCGACCGCGCGCGCAAAGCCGCCGAAGCGGTGGCGCGCGGCGAGGTGTCGACCGGGCCGATGGCCAAGCGCATCGAGCGTCACCTCGGGCGCCATGCGGGACAAGAGCAAGCGCTGGAGCACGCCCTGGCCGACCTCGAGAAGGACATCCGCCGAGAGGCCAAGCAGGACCTGCGCTTGTGGGCGCCGACCTTGTTCATCGCAGGTGCGCGCCGGGAAGACGAAAACGTGGTGCACCTGTCGGCGCTGGTGCTCGACTTCGACAAAGGTCCCGGGCCCGAGACGCTGCGCGAGCTGTTCAGCGACGTCTTCCATATCGCGCACTCGACCTGGTCGCACACTACCGAGAAGCCCAAGCTACGCCTGGTGTTGCCGTTCTCGGCGCCGGTGCGACCGAGCGACTACGACGCGATCTGGCACTACGCGGATGATCGCGCCGGCAAGGTCGCGGACCCTACCGGTCGTGCTCTGGCGCGTGCCTGGGCTCTGCCCGCCGTGCCGCGCCCGGACCGCGATCGCATCGCCTGGACGCACCCGGGTCCGCTGTTCGATCCGTTCGCGCTAAGGCTCGCCGCCGCCCCGGAGCCGACTGCTGTGCCTGCGCCGACGCTGACGTCGTTCCTGCGTCTCGATGCAGCCGAGACGTTCTTGCCTCCGACCGGCAGCCCCGAGCCGCCTGCGGTTCCAGTCGTTCCCGTCGCGACGACGACGTTCGACCCCTGGGACGGCGGCGGTGCCGCAACTTCGGCGCGAGATATTTTGAGTACCGACGATCTGTCGCTAGCGCCCACGCCCACGCCCACGCCCACGCCAGAACCTGACCGCATGACCGCGCTGCAGGCCCACATCGACGCCCTCGAAGCCCGCGTCGCGACTCTGGAAAAGGTCCTCTCGGGCGACCTCTAGGACTACCTCTAACCGGGGCCTACGACTTCTGATATCGTCCGCGCCCCCGAACGCGATGACCCGCATCGCGCCTGACCTGCGAGCACGCCATGGCCCACGGCAACACCTCCTCCTCGACCACGCCCGTATCGCCCTCGGCTGCCGTCGCTGACGCGTCCTCCCGTCTTGCAGCGCTGCGCGCCGAGATGGCCAAGCACGGCGTCGACTTCTGGTTGGTCCCGTCATCCGATGCCCACCAGTCCGAGTACGTGCCCGATGCATGGCAGCGGCGCGCGTGGCTCACCGGCTTCACGGGCTCGATGGGCAACGCGGTCGTCGGGCTCGATGGCGCCTGGCTCTGGGCCGATGGGCGCTACTGGCTCGCGGCCGAGCGTGAGCTCGACCCGGCCGCCTTTACGTTGATGCGCCAAGGCCAGCACGGCGTGCCGTCGATCGCGCGCTTCCTCGCTGACGTCGGCGCCAACCGCAAGGTCGGCTACGACCCGTCGCTCAGCTCGCCAGCCGAAGCCAAGGAACTCTCGGACGCTATCACCGCCGCCGGTGGCACGCTCGTCGCGCTGTCCGACAACCTCGTCGACGCGATCTGGGCCGACCGCCCAGCCCTGCCCGCCGAGCCGATCGAGGCCTGGCCGGTGACCTACTCAGGCAAGTGCGTCGCCGACAAGCTCGCCGATCTCCGCAAGGGCATGGCCACGCTCGGGTGCGAGCACCTCGTCATCACGACCCTCGACGAGATCGCATGGACCTTCGACATCCGCGGCAAGGACGTCGAGTTCAACCCGGTGACGATCGCCTGGGCCATCGTCTCCACCACGTCTGCCACGCTCTTCATCGCCCCGTCGAAGGTCGGCCACGCCGCGCACGCCCACCTCGCCGCGGCGCACGTCACGACCGCTCCGTACGAGGCATTCGACGCCGCGCTGACCGCGCTGAGCGGCCGCGTCCTGGTCGACAAAGACAACGGCAACCAGGCGATCCTCGACCGCCTCGCCAGCAAGGGCATCCGTTATCACCTCGCGCGCAGCCCAGTGATGCTCGCGCGTGCCCGCAAGAACGCGACTGAAATCAACGGCATGCGCCAGGCGCACATCCGCGACGGCGTCGCCGTGACGCGCTTTCTCGCGTGGCTCTGCGACCACTGGAGGGGCCTCACCGAGGTCACCGTTGCCGACCACCTGCGGGCCTTCCGCGAAGAGAACGAGCGCTTCCGCGGCCTCTCGTTCGACACCATCGCCGGCTACGCCGACCACGGCGCCATCGTGCACTACCGCGCCAGCGCCGCGACCGACCAGCCGCTGGGCGACCAGACGTTGTTCCTCCTCGACTCGGGCGCGCAGTACCTCGACGGCACGACCGACATCACGCGCACCGTGCACCTCGGCACCCCGACCACCGTAGAGCGCGAGCACTACACGCGCGTCCTGCGTGGCCACCTCTCGCTCCGCCACATCACGTTCCCGCGCGGCACGACCGGCACCCACCTCGACGCGTTCGCGCGCGCCCCGCTCTGGCAGGTCGGCCTCAACTACGGGCACGGCACGGGGCACGGCGTCGGCTGCTACCTGTCGGTGCACCAGGGCCCCCAGCGCGTGTCGCCGGCCCTGAACGACGTCCAGCTCGAGCCCGGCATGGTGCTCTCGAACGAGCCTGGCCTCTACATCTCCGGCCACTACGGCATCCGCATCGAGAACCTGTGCGTCGTCGTCGACAACGAAGAGCTCTCGAAGGACAACCCCTACGGCCCCTTCTTCGGCTTCGACGACCTCACGATGGTGCCCTACTGCCGCAAGCTCATCGACACAGCCCTCCTCACCCAGGGTGAGCGGGCGGCCGTCGACGCCTATCACGCTCGTGTTCGCGCGACGCTCTTGCCGCTCCTCGGCAAGCACGCCGACCACGACCTCGCGCGCGCGTGGCTCGAGCGCGAGACCGCGCCCCTCTGACAGGACCTTCCATGAACCGCCTCTCTGGCTGCCCGCGCCTCGTCACGGCTCCGCCTGCTCAGCGACTTCGTAGCGGCTTGCTCGTCGCCTGTAGCCTCGCCTTGTCCAGCCTGATTGGGTGCAGCGACGACCCGGCCGCCGTCAAGAGCGATGTCGACACGTCGGTCGACGCCAGCGAGACCACCGCCGACGTCACCGAGCCCGAGGTCGACATCCCTGAGCCGACCGTATTCTGTAACGGCGCCACGACGTTTTCCTGGAACCCCGACGACGACGCGACGCTCGTCGCCTTCCCGGACGACGCGCTCTCGGTCGACGATGCCGGCGCGCGCACCGGCCAGCGCGTGAAGATCGGCGACCCGAGGTGGCTCGGCGACCAGCCCGCCTTCTTCCAGTCGGTCTATCACCAGCTCGAAGGGCTCGACGGTTTCGGCACCAGCGCCGGCATCGTGCTCCGCTTCAGCGCCCCGCTCGCGGCGCCCCCAAGCGGCTCGGCAACTGGCTCGGCGACTGGGCTCGACGCCAAGATTGTCCTGTTCGATCTATCGGTGACCCCAGCGCGCGAACTCCCGTTCGAGACCCAGGTCCTCGACGAAGGCGCGACGATCATCGTGTGGCCGATGCGCCCGCTGCGCGAAGAAGCGCTCCATGGCGTGGTCGTCACGACCCGCATGACCGACGCCGGCGGCGGCTGTGTCGCGCCATCTCCATCCTTGCAGGCAGTGCTCGCGCCCGCTCAGCCCGGCACGCCCAGCGCCGCGCTGATCCGCCTGCAGCCGCGCTTCGACACCCTCGTCGACGCGGCCGGTGCGCTCGCCATCGCGCCCGGCGACATCTCGGCCGCGACCGTCTTCACGACACAGTCGTACTCGGCCGCGACCCTGAAGCAGCGCGAGCACCTTCTGACGCAGAGCTACGACTGGAAGTCGCGCCCCAAGTGCGACAACGGCGCCACCATCGTGGAGTGCGAGGGCGACTTCTTCGCGAACGACTATCGCATCGAGGGCTACCTCGGCGACGCGTTCGCGAGCGACTACGCCCCCAAGACCTATCGCCTACCGGTGCACATCTGGCTGCCGAAGGTGCGCAGCGCGGCCGCCCCCATCCTCGTCTTCGGCCACGGCCTTGGCGGCTCGGCCGAACAAGCCGCGCAGATCGCCGAGGTCGGCGCCGAGCAGGGGCTCGCGACCATCGCCATCAGCGCACCACGCCACGGCGATCATCCGACCGCGACAAGCAATGACCCGCAGGCGATCTTCACCGAGTTCTTCGGCATCGACCTCCAGGCTTTCTCGATCGATGGCTTCGTGTTCCGCGAGAACGTGCGCCAGGCCGCATTCGACAAACTCCAAGTAATGCAGCTGCTGGCCGCGCACCCCGACATCGACGGCGACGGCGTAGCCGACCTCGACACATCGCGCGTCGCCTATTGGGGGATCTCGCTTGGCGGCATCCTCGGCCCGAACTTCGTCGCGATGAGCGACAAGATCGGCGCCGCCATCTTCTCGATAGCCGGCGCCCGCGTGATCTCCATCATCTCGGAAGGGGCCGACTTCAAACAGTTCTTCGACCTGCTCGCGCAGATCTCCGGCGGCCCCGACAACCTCCTGCGGCAGGCCCCGGTCGCCCAGGCGTTGATCGACGGAGCCGACCCGATCGGCTGGGCGCGCTACCTGATAGATGACCGCATCGGTCGCCCCAATGTCGCCCCACCCCACATCCTGCTGCAGATGGTGATGGGCGACACGACCGTGCCGAACATCGCGACGCGCTCGCTCGCACGCGCCCTCGCCACACCGCAAGTGCCCAAGGTCATCACGCCGATCGACCTCCTCACGACCGAAGCTTCGGCGCCGGTCAGCGGCAACGTCGACATCGACCTCGCGGGTGCCGACGGCGTCGTCACGATGGGCCTCTTTCAGCTGGACCGGGTCACGACCAGCCCGGGTGGCAACCCCAAGAAGGCGACCCACAGCGGCGTCTTCTCTGGCATCGAAGCGATCGATCAAGTCTCGCGCTTCCTCGAGACGTGGCTCGACGAGGGCGTCCCGACGATCGTCGATCCCTACGTCGAGAACGACACCAAACCTCTGTGAGCCGAGTGAACGACGCATGGCCTTCACGCTCGACACGTTCAAGTTCCTCGACGAGCTGACCCTCAACAACGAGCGCGCCTGGTTCGACGCGAACAAGGACCGCTACGAGGGCCTCGTGCGCGAGCCCGCCCTGGCGTTCATCCGCGCCATGGCGACCCCGCTCGCCAAGACCGCGCCCACGTTCGTCGCCGAGGACAAGAAGCTCGGCGGCTCGCTGATGCGCGTCTATCGCGACACCCGCTTTGGCCACGACAAGACCCCGTACAAGACCAACATCGGGATCCAGTTCCGCCACGGCGCCGGCAAGGACGTACACGCGCCCGGCTTCTACGTGCACGTCTCGCCGACCGACAACTTCGTAGGCTTCGGCATGTGGCGCCCCGAGCCACCGATCCTGCTCGCGGTGCGCCAAAAGATCGCCGCCGAGCCCGATCGCTGGACGAAGCTCACGACTTCCAAAGCGCTGGCCAAGGTCGGCCTGAAGCTGGGCGACGGCGACAAGCTCACGCGCGTGCCGAAGGGCTTCGACAAGGATCACCCGCAGGCCGACGACCTGCGCCGCACCTCGTTCATCCTGCACGCCCCACTGAGCGCCGACGACATCATCGGCGCGGGCTTCGTCGCGCACGTCGCCGCCCGCTTTTCGGCGGGCAAGGACTTCATGCGCTTTCTCTGCGAAGCCGCCAGCGTCTCGTACTGACGCCTCCAAGGCTGGCCGAGAAACGAGCGAAGACGGCCCCGCGCGCGAATCCCACGAAGTAGCTTATCCGCGACTGCGCGAAGCGAGGCGTGCGCGGCCAAGGAGCCCCGCCGAGGCCAGCCTCCAAGGCTGGCAGAGAAACGAGCGACGACGGCCCCGCGCGCGAATCCCACGAAGTAGCTTACCCGCGACTTCGCGAAGCGAGGCGTGCGCGGCCAAGGAGCCCCGCCGAGGCCAGCCTCATAGGCTGCCGAGAAGGGAGCGACGACGGCCCCGCACGCATCGCGAGCGAATTCTCGAGCGAATCACTTTTTGACCGGTGGCTTGGGCGGTACAGCCTTGTTCTTGGCCGCGTCCACGCCATGCTTCACCTTCTGATTGATCGCGTTCGAGACCTTCGACTGCGCGCGGACCTGTGCGCTCGCGACCTTGGACTTGGCCGACATCTCGACGCTGTTGACCTTCTGTCGGAACAGCCGGGTAAAGAAGCCCACGATTTCATCGACGATATTCATTGCGCCTCCGGCAGTTGCTCACGCGCGCCGGCCTCGCCAAGCGCGCACACCTCTGCCTGTCTAGCCCATTTCCGGCCTGCTGCCCAATCGCCGGTATCGCCTGCAGTGCCGCTCGCCGTATCGCCTGCGGCTGCCGCTGCGCTTGCGTGGAAGGTCTCATGGCGCGACATTCGCGCGGATGAAAGGCACAACGACATGACCAGTCCCTCGAAGGAAGCCCGCGCGGCGCTGGCGCTCGGCGCGCTCGGCGTCGTCTACGGCGACATCGGCACGAGCCCGCTCTACGCACTCAAAGAGTGTGTCGCTCCGGGCCATGGCCTCGACCCGACCCCCGACAACGTGATGGGGATCTTGTCGCTGGTCTTCTGGGCGATGACGCTGGTCGTCACGCTGAAGTACCTCGTCTTCATCCTGCGCGCCGACAACGACGGCGAAGGCGGGATCCTGGCGCTCTTGGCGCTCATCCCGAAGCACCTGAGGCGAGGTGGCCCCGGGCGCATCACGGTCTTGGCGTTGCTCGGCATCGCCGGCGCGGCGCTCCTCTACGGCGACGGCATGATAACGCCGGCCATCTCGGTGCTCGCAGCGGTCGAAGGCCTCGATGTTGCCTTCCCTGGGCTCCAGCACCTCGTCGTGCCGATCACGGTCGGCATCCTCGTCGCGCTCTTCGCCATCCAGCGCTTCGGTACCGGCAAGATCGGCCGCTTCTTCGGTCCCGTGATGTTGGTCTGGTTCCTCACTATCGGCGTGCTCGGCCTGCTCCAGATCATCGAGCACCCCGGCATCCTCGCGGCCGTGTCGCCGCACTACGCCGTGCAGCTCTTCGCGGAGCACGGCGTTCACGCGTTCCTGCTGCTCGGCTCGGTGATCCTCGTCGTCACCGGCGGCGAGGCACTCTACGCGGACATGGGCCACTTCGGTCGCAAGCCGATCCGCCAGATGTGGCTTGGCCTCGTGAAGCCGACGCTCGTGCTCGCCTACTTCGGTCAGGGTGCGCTGCTGCTCAACAACCCGACCCATGCCGTGCGCGAAAACCCCTTCTTCGCGATGGCCGAAGGCCAGGGCCTCACCATCTTCCTCGTCGTGCTCGCGACCTGCGCCACCATCATCGCGTCGCAGGCATTGATTACGGGCGTCTACTCGCTCACCCAGCAGGCCGTGCAGCTCGGCTATCTGCCGCGCTTTGCTATTCGCCACACGTCGGCCGATACCGAGGGGCAGATCTACGTCCCCGCGATCAACTGGATCGTCGCCGTCGCGACCATCGCGCTGGTGCTCTCGTTCAAGGAGTCCTCCGGGCTCGCCGCCGCATATGGCATCGCGGTCGCCGGCACGATGACGATCACTTCGGTCCTCTTCTATTTCGTCGCGCGCCACAGCTGGAACTGGAGTCGCCTCAAGGCCGGCTCGCTGTTGGCGTTGTTCCTGGTCATCGACGTCGCCTTCCTGGCGGCCAACAGCACCAAGATCTTGAGCGGCGGCTGGGTGCCGCTCGCCATCGGTCTCGTGATCGCGGTCGGCATGGTCGCGTGGATGGTCGGGCGCAGCCTGCTCGCGGACTACCTGCACAACTCCGGGCGCGAGTGGCCCGCCTTTCTGGACGACTGCACCAGCCGCGGCATCGCCCGCGTGCCGGGCGTCGCGGTGTTCCTCACCTCGGATCCCGAGCGTGCGCCGACCTTCCTCGTGCGCCACGAGACCGACATCGGCGTGATGCACGAGCACGTGCTCATCCTGACGATCGAGTTCCCGCGCACCCCATGGGTCCGCACGGACCGCCTCGATACCGAGCCCATCGGCCGCGGCTTCCACAAGGTGCGCGCCCGCTACGGCTTCATGGAGCGGCCCGACGTGCCTGCCCTCGTCGACCAGGCCATGACTGAAATTGGCCTTGGCCAGGCGCGCAGGGGCGTCGTCTACTTCATGGGCCGCGAAACCCACCTCGTCACCAACAAGGGTCGCCTCGCGGGCCTGCTCGAGCACGTCTTCGCGTTCATGGCACGCAACGCCCTGCCCGCCTCGCTCTACTTCCAGATCCCGCCCGAGCAGGTCATCGAGATGGGCATGCAGCTCGATCTCTAGGCCTGTCATACGACCAGGTATGCCCTGTCCTACGACCAGGTAAACGGTCAAGAGGCGCTGTCCTACGACCAGGTATGCCCTGTCCTACGACCAGGTATGCCCTGTCGTACGGCCAAGACGCGCTGTCCCACGACCGGGTACCCACTGCCCCACGGCCGGATAGCAACCGCCCCACGGCCGGATAGCAACCGCCCCACGGCCGGATAGCAACCGCCCCACACCGCTCAAGCCTCAGAGCGGCGTACCCGCGGTCGTGTAGCGCCACAGCGCGCGCACGGTCGGCGACAGCAACGTGCTCCCCAGGCGATCCCCGCCGAGCACGTAAAGCTCGTTGTCATTGGGCGCGACCAGGGAAGTCGCGAGCAACGTCTGCCCAGTCCACAGCGTGTGCACCTTCCAACGGCTAGCGTCGGAGGTCTGCGCATCGAGAGGTGCCCACGCGAGCACGACGTTCGTCGACGTTGTGCCGTTTGTGCCGAGCACGACCACGTTGCCGCGCCACGCGACCGCCTGCTGCCACGTGTAGGTGCCGCCGGGGATCGCGATGTCGAAGTAGCCCGCGAGTTTGGTCACCCACAGCGTGTTCGCCGCGCCAACGCCGATGAACCAGCCGCTGCGGCTCTCGTACAGCACGTCCTTCAGCTCGGCGGTGCTGCTACGCGACAGCGTAGCGTCCGAGCGCCACGAGGCGTCGACGTACTTGAGAACCTTCATTGCGGTCGGCGAGGTGCGGCTCGTGCCCGCGTTCGCGAACAGGTAGTTGACGCTCGCAGCGCGCACGAGCTGTGCCGGGAAGCTCGCGTAGTCACCGGTGAAGACATTCTGCGCGGCGCACGACCAGCCGCCCCCGGCGATCGCGTTGAGCGAGCACTGCCGTACCTGCATGCCGCCGTTGTCGTTGGTTCGGCCGGCGGCCAGCGCAAAGCTCTTCAGGATGGCGGTGAAGTGGATGAGCCGCTCGAAGGTGACCGGGAACTCGTCGCCGTCGCTGCCCCAGACGAGCCGCAAGGTGCCGTTGTCACGCGTCTTTAGCCACTTCTGCCCGGCGTACTCCCACATCGTGTCGTTCTGAACGATGCGCGTCCCGTCGAGCGCCACCAGCGAGGTCGACGTGTTCAAGACCGCAGGCAGGACGTTGGTGCCCGTCGAGTAGTGCGTGGCCTCGCTCCGGTCGTTGGAGTTTGCGTCGGTGTACTGGAACACGCCCGCGACACTCGGCGTGACGGGCCCGACCGCGCCGCGCCGATAGTGCTCGAAGAACAATGCCTGGTCGGGCGGGCTGCGCTTGGGCTCGCTGCGCGAGAAGAACCCGTGGCAGGTCGCGCTCACGCACCAGTCGGCGATGGTCGCCCCGTCGCTGTCGTTGCAGGTGGTGAGGTCCGCCCGCCCGGCATGACCGCAGGTCCCTTGTCCGTCGCACGTATCGACCGTGCACGTGTTGCCTTCATCGGCGCACTGCGTGCCGAGCTTGATGGACGACCAGCCCGTCGTGTCGAGGCTCGCGTCGCAGTACTGGCAGTCGTTGCCGGGGTTCGCGCCGCCAGTCGCGACACACGCCGAGGCGATGAAGCAAAAGCCCGGCTTGATGGTCGTCGCGCACTGCCCGCCGCCATTGCATGCGACCTCCAGGCAGCTCGCGGCCGGTGCCGGGCAGGTGCCGCAGCTCCCCTCACAGCCGTCGCTGCCGCACTGCCGTCCGGTGCAGTTGGGGGGTCGCGGCGTACAGTCGTCCAACACACCGCCTTCGACGCACACGAGCCCTCCACCTGCTTCGCAGCGTCCGACACCACACGTGGTCGCGGCGCCGACGTAGCTCTCATCGGTCGCGTCGTCACAGTCGTCGTCGACCCCGTTGCAGGTCGTGTCGCTCGCGGCCGGCAGGTCCGCCACACAGGTATTCGTGGTGACGCCCTGGTCGCAGGTGAGTAGGCCGCTGCTCACGCAGGCGCCACGACCGCAGCTCGTGACCGGTGCGACGTAGTCCTCGTCGGCCGTGCCGTCGCAGTCGTCGTCGACGTTGTCGCAGTCCTCATCGCGCGCGGCACCAGTCCCAGCGGTGCACGTGTCGCCTTCGACACCGCCCTCGCACGTCGAGATGCCCGAGCCCGCGCAGACACCCACGCCGCACGAGGTCGCGACGACCGTCCAGCCCTCGTCGGTCACGCCGTCACAGTTGTCGTCGATGCCGTCGCACGCGTCGTCGACGCTGCTCGGCGGAGCGACCGGATGACAGTCTTCAATCCACGTCCCCTGGTCGCAGGTGCGGGTGCCAAGCGTCGTGCACGCGCCCCGCCCGCACGACATCGACTGTTGCGCGACGTCCTCGTCGACCACGTCGTCGCAGTCGTCGTCGACACCGTCGCAGGTCTTGTCGTCGCTGGCCGTTGGCGAGCCGGCCACGCAGCCGTCGAGCGTGCCGCCATCGACACAGGTGCGCAGACCATTGCGGTTGCACACGCCGCGGCCACAGCTCGTGACGGTGATCGCATAGTCCTCGTCGGCGACGCCGTTGCAGTCCTCGTCTACGCCGTTGCAGGTCGCGTCGTCGGCCGCGGCCGTGCCGGGCACGCAGCTGTCGACGAGGCCGCCTTGGACGCAGTCGCGCACTCCGCGCGCGAGGCACGCGCCGACACCACACGTCGTGTCGCTCGCGACGTAGTCCTCGTCGGTCGCGCCGTCGCAGTCGCCATCGATCCCGTCGCAGGTCGCGTCGTCACTCGCCGCCACGTCGAGCGACACGCAGTCGACCGACGCGACGCCGTCATCGCAGTTGGCGAAACCCTCGGCCCGGCATGCACCTTCGCCGCAGCTGATAGCGCGCGTTGCGTCCTCGTCGGTCATGCCGTCGCAGTCGTCGTCTTCGCCGTTGCACTCGCGGTCGTCCGCCGCCGCTTCGCCAGCGACGCAGTCGTCGACCAGCTTGCCGGCGACGCACTCCACGGTGCCGACGTCGCCGCAGGCGCCGACGCCACACTCGGACGCGAGCACCACGAAGTCGTCGTCAGTCGTGCCATCGCAGTCATCGTCGACGCCGTCGCAGGTCGCGTCCTCGGCGGCCGCCTCGGCCACGCACGAGCTCTGCACGCTGCCCCCGACGCAGCGGGTCGGCGCACTCGCGGCGCACGAGCCGCTCTCGCAGGGGGCGTCCGTGCCGACGAAGTCCTCGTCGGTCTCGCCATCGCAGTCCTCGTCGACGCCGTCACATGTCGTGTCGCTCACGCCGTAGCCAGGCACCTTCGAAGGGTCACAGGTCCACAAGGGTGCGCCGTCGATAATCTCGCAGCTCGCGCTCAAGTGGTCGCTGTGCTGCGCACACAGGCCGACCCGACTGCACACCTCGAGACCACGCACGTTGCGCACATCGCTGTCGTCCGGGTCGAACTGGTCGGCGATGCAGTCCCCATCGCTGTCGGCGCTCGCCGACTCGAGCGCGTCGTTCTTGCTGTCGCCATCGGTGTCGGGCGGCTGGTCGGGATCGGTGCCGACCTCGGCGCCGTCGAGGTCACCGTCGCCATCGCTGTCCGCGCTGAAGGGGTTGGTCTGCAACAGGACTTCGATCCCGTTGGTGAGGCCATCGCCATCGTCGTCGGCAGCGGGATCGAGGCACTGCCCGTTATAGCAGAGCGCCGATTCACACTCGCTCGACGCCTCGCATGCCGCGCCGATCCGCCGCTTACCTGCAGGCTCGCAAGCGGAACCAGCGACGAAAATCGAACAAACGAGAGCCGCGAATGCGGCACCGGCAGTCGAAGGCAATACGGCGAACTGGGTGTGTGACGAAGCCATCAGCGTCCTCCTGAGTCCCCCGACCCACCGACTTGATAGTCAGTAACGCCGCCCAGATCAAGCCAGTGGCTTGGTCTCAGGACCATCGGTTGCGGTTGGCGCGGGAGCGGTTCCAAGCAAGGCCGATCAGGTCCACAGTGCCTCATCGCCACTGACCACACCCCAAAGGAGGGCACCATGACCGTCGTCTGGATCCTGCTCGGAATCATCGCCACTCTGCTCGTCCTCGCGGCGGTCCTACCTGCGCGCTTCGACGTCACCAAGACCATCTTGATCGACCGTGCGCCCGCGGAGGTCTTTCGAAACATCTCGGATCTGAACAAGTATCGGCAGTGGAACCCGTGGCAGAAGACAGAGCCGAGCTCGCAGCCGATGGTCAGCGGCGAGCCGGGCACGGTCGGCCATCGTTATGCGTGGAACGGCAAGAAGATCGGCATCGGCTCACTGACGGTGCGCAAGCTGCAGCCCAACGACGCCGTGGAATTCGACCTCCAGTTCATCAAGCCTTTCTCCTCGAACGCGGACGATCTGTGGAAGCTGCAGTCCGAAGGCACCGCCACGCGCGTGACGTGGTCGAACTCGATGCCGCTGCCATATCCGATGGGTCGCCTCTTCGGGCCGCTCTTGTCGAAGGGCTTGAACAAGCAGTTCGAAGAGGGACTCGTGAACCTCAAGGCCCTCGTCGAGAAGGGCTGATGTTCGCCGCCTCGCGCGCCGGTTGCGACTCGATGTAGTCGAGGTCCTTGCCGAACGTCTCGTCGAGCCGCGTCAGTGAGGCCACGGCCGCGGCGAGGCACAACGCGCCGACCAGCGCGACCGCGCCGATTGTCCCGAGCTCCCCCTCGAGCAGCAGGAACAAGAGCGTTATCGGGATCACCGCGCCGCGCACGAAGTTCGGCACGGTGGTCGTGACGGTCGCGCGCACATCGGTCCCGAACTGCTCGGACGCGATCGTCACGAACAGGGCCCAGTAGCCAGCCGCGAAGCCGACGAACGCGCAGGCCGCATAGAACGCGCTGTGCGACAGGCCGCCGATGAGGAAATAGGTCGCGACCGCGACCACCAGCAGCGTCAGGAACACGGCCACCGCGCGCTTACGCGAGCGGATTGCCTGGCTGAAGTAGCCGCTCGAAAAGTCGCCCACTGCCAGCCCCGCATAGGCCCACATGATCGCGAGCGCGGGCTTGGCTGGTGTCGCGAGCCCAAGCGCCGTACTCATCTCTTTCGACAAGAGGATGAGGAGGCCAATCGCGAACCAGATCGGCACCCCGATGCCGATGCACGCGAGGTACTTGGTGATGGTCTGGCGTTGGCCGAACAACGTGCGCAGCCGTGGCCGCCGGCCTTCGTTGCGGGCGGTGGTGAACATGCTCGACTCGTAGGTCGAGAAGCGCAGGACGAGCAGCGCCAGGCCCAGGCCACCACCGACGAAGTAGGCGTTGCGCCACGACAGGAGGTCGCCGACCAGCGACGCGACGACCGCGCCGAGCACGCCGAAGCTCGCGACCAACGTCGTGCCCCAGCCGCGCTGGTCCTTGTGCATCGTCTCGGAGACCAGCGTCACGCCCGCACCGAGTTCGCCCGCGAGGCCGATGCCAGCGATGAAGCGCAGGACGGCGTAGGTCGTGACGTTGTCGACGAAGCCATTGGCGATGTTGGCGAGGCTGTACGTGATGATCGATCCGAACAGCACGGTCAGGCGCCCGCGCGTGTCGCCGATGATGCCCCACAGGATCCCGCCGAGGAGCAGGCCTGCCATCTGCCAGTTGATGAGCATCACCCCGACGGCCTTGATCGCCGCGTCGTCGAGCCCGAGGCTGCGCAGACTGTCGTTGCGAACGATTCCGAACAAGAGGAGATCGTAGATGTCGACGAAGTAGCCGAGCGCGGCCACGACCACGATCACATTGAACGGGCTCTTGTGCGGCACTTGTGTCGGGCTGCCAGCGGACATCATGCCCAGCGGATCGCCTGCTTCGCAGCCTTTTGCAAGGCCGCGCGGGCATCCCGCGGAGCGTCTTCCCAGGATCCGTGTTCGCCCGTTCTCGCATGGAGCGGTGCACTTGTGCGCGCGCACAACTCCGCACAGTGCGCGCAAATGAGCGGAAGCGAGTGATCGGAGGGGCTACGCTCCAGCCCAGAGGTCGTGCACGATGCCAAGCGTCACCGTCGTCAGCACCCATACCCCCCCGACATCTGAAACAGGCACGGCGAAGACCACTCATGGTCTGCAGCCGGTCCATGGACAGCCCGGGTCTTCGGCAGCGGACGAGGCGTTCCTCGCGCAGAACGGAGGCCTGTCGCCCGACGCCTGTCACGTGCGCCTGAGGCAGCTCGCCCAACATGCGGAGCGGGTGGCCCACGACTTCAACGACCTCCTCACGCTGGTGATGGGACACGTGACGCTCGCCCAGCGCAGTATCGAGGACCAGGGCGACGCCTCATCGCACCTCGAAGAGATCCAGCGCACGGCGGGCCAGGCCGCGGCTCTGTCGCAGCAGCTCCTCAGCTTCGCGCGCCTCAACTCGACTCCGGCCGAGCCCTTGCGCAAGGTCGAGCCACGCTCGTCGGGCTACATCGTCATCGCAGAAGACGAGCCGATGGTGGCCGAGCTCACGCGCCGCATCCTCGTCCAGGCTGGCCATCGCGTGCGCGTCACCCACGACGGCCAGGCCGCCCTGGAAGCGATCCGCAAGGAGGCCGACGACATCGAGCTGGTCGTGTCCGACATCGTCATGCCGCACATGAGCGGCCTCGAACTCGCCAAGGTCCTCTCGGAGGAGCGTCCCGACCTGCCGCTGCTGCTCGTCTCCGGCTATCCCGAAGACGACCGCCGCCTATCGGACGAGACCCTCGCGAGCACCCCGTTCCTGCCCAAGCCCTTCAAGGCCGCAGACCTGCTCGCCGCGATCGACTCGCTGCTGGTCCGCACCCGCGTCACGATCGGTTAGGGCCGCGTCGGCGAAGGCGCAGCCCCACTCACTTGAACGTATCGCAGTCCTCGAGGCGCCCCGAGGTGTAGCCCGTCTTGAGCCACTTCATGCGCTGCGCGGAGGTGCCATGGGTGAATGACTCGGGCCGCACGGCCTGGCCCGCCCCTTTCTGCAGCGTGTCGTCGCCGATGGCTGCCGCGGCCGTCAGGCCCTCTTCGATGTCGCCGGCCTCAATGGCACCACGCTTGCCCGTGTGGTGGGCCCAGACGCCAGCGTAACAGTCGGCCTGCAGCTCGAGCATCACCGACAGCGCGTTGCCCTGGCTCGGGTTCTGCTGGGTCGCCTGCGCGACTTGCGAATTGGTGCCGAGCAGGTTCTGCACGTGGTGACCCAGCTCGTGGGCTATCACGTAGGCCTGCGCGAAGTCGCCGGGCGCGCCGAAGCGACGCTGCAGCATCTGATAGAACGACAGGTCGATGTAGGCCTTGTAGTCGCCCGGGCAATAGAACGGGCCCATCTGCGCACCGGCCTGGCCGCAGGCCGAGGTCACCTGGTCGCGGAACAACACGAGCTTGGCGCGCTCGTAGGCCTTGCCGCGCTTTTGGAACTCGTCGGCGAAGGTCTTCTGGACGTCGTCGAGCACCCAGCTCACGAAGTCGACCAGCTTCTCTTCTTCGGGCGTCGTCTTGAGGGGCTCGTCCTGCTGCGGCGCCCGAGCACCATTAGAGAGCGATCCCGGCAGGCCACCTTCAGTGCCACCGCCGTCGAGCCCGAAGACGAGCGCGAGGATGAGCCCGATGATGCCGCCGCCGCCGCCGATCATCGCGCCTGTCGAGACGCGACGGCCACGGTTGTCCTGGAGATCGGCGCTCCTGCCGCTGGATGACCACTTCATGTCGAGCTCCTTCGAGTTGCCTTGAGGTGCTCGTTTAGCACCTCGACTGGATGTCGCGGCGAAAAGTGCGCGAAGCGATGCGCCTGGCTGCGGCACGAGTAGCCGCTTACCAGCACCCGCTCACGCGCGCTCGCGTCGTCGGGGATCCAACGCCCCCACGACAAGTCCCAGATACCCTTGGATTCTTGCTGGTGCACGCGCTCGTGCCCGAACGCGCCGCTCATCCCGCAGCAGCCGGTCGACACCAGCTCCAGCGTCAGGCCTGCGCGCTGGAACACCTCGACCCACTGGCGCTGAGATGCCGGCGCCAGCGTCTTCTCGGTGCAGTGTCCGAACAGGCGATAGGTCGTGTCCGATAGGACCGTCGCTGACTTCGCATTGGCTGCCTTGGGCATCAGCCGCACGAGCAGCTCCTGCAGTAGCAGCACCTCGAAGCCGAGGTCCTGGCCGAGCGCGTGGCGGTACTCGTCGCGATAGGTCAGCCCGACCGCGGGCTCGATCGCCACCAGCGTCGCGCCGCTCGCGGCAAGCGCCTTCAGTGCCTGCGCGTTCTTCGCCGCGCGCGCCTTGAAGCGGCGCAGGAAGCCTTTGACGTGCAGGCCCTTGCCGTTGGGCATGTACGGCGCGATGTGCACTTGGCAGCCCAGCGCGATGAGCAGCTCGCGCACGGTCAGCACGAGCTCCGGCTCGTAGAACGTCGTGAACGCGTCCTGCACCAACACAATCTTTGTCGCTGCCGCGCCGGTCTCCAGCAGCGCCGGGTCGAGCAGGCCGAAGCCCTGCGCCTTCATCTGCTTCTTCAACGAGCGCTTGGCGATGAGCGGCGTGTCGACGAGGCCCGCAACCCTGCCAAAAATCTTCTGGAAGAGGCGGTTCCTCAAGAAGAAGTTGAACAACCAGGGGGCTCGCGACATAGCCGCCAGCGCGCTCTCGAGTCCGCCGACCAGGTGGTCGCGCAATGGACGCACGTAGCGCGCGTGATAGCTCTGCAGGAACTCGCTGCGGAAGGAAGGCACGTCGACCTTCACGGGGCACTGCGTCGCGCACGCCTTGCAGCCGAGGCAGCCCTGCATGGCGCGGTTCACGTCGTGCGAATAGTCGTAGCGACCGAGCGCTTTTCCGATGCTGTTGACGACCCGCACGGGCGCCTGCAGTACGGTCGTGAAGCCACCTTGCGGGTGCATTACCTCGGCCGAAGCGCCGCTGTTCGACACCTGTCGCAGCCACTCGCGCATGACGCCAGCGCGCCCCTTCGGCGTGTGAATCCGATCGCGCGTCACCTTCGACGACGGGCACATCACGTAGTCCGGGTCCCAGTGATAGCACTGGCCGTTCCCGTTACAGTCGATCGCCAGCGTGAACGTGTCCTGGGCCGGCCGCGCGATCTGTTTGTCCTGCTGGCCGCGGGTCGGCTGGTCGATGGTCGCGAGTTCGCTGCGGCGCCCGGTCGGGGTCGCGATCTTGCCGGGGTTCAAGCGATTGTGCGGGTCGAACAGCGACTTGACCGCTTCGAGGTGGGGGAACAGCGCCCCGAAGTGGAGCGGGCTGTACTCGCTGCGAAATCCCTTGCCGTGCTCACCCCAGATAACGCCGCCATACTTGGCGCACAGCGCCGCGACCTTGTCGGAGATGCGGCGCACCCGCTTTTCGTCTTCGAGATCGCGGAGATCCAAAAGCGGCCGGACGTGCAGGCAGCCGACGTCCACGTGCCCGAACATGCCGTACGCGAGACCTTCGGCATCGAGCACCGCGCGGAACTCGCGCACGTACGCTGCGAGGCGCTCGGGCGGCACGACCGTGTCCTCGACGAAGGGCACCGGCTTGCGCCTCCCCTTCGTGTTGCCGAGGAGCCCGACGCCCTTCGCCCGCAACTGCCACAGCGCCTTGCGGTCGGCGTCGTTGGCCGCCACCGACCACGCCATCGGCCAGCCCGGCTCACCGCGATGCGCCTCGCAGGCGGCGATCAGAGCCGCCATGCGTGCCTCGCACTGGGCGACCGAATCACCCTCGAACTCGACCAGGTTTATCGCCGCGGTCTTCGGAAATGGCGCGGGGCGCAGCGGCAGGTAGGCGCCAACGCTCGCGAAGATCACGTCCTCACGCGCGAGGTCCATGACGCGCTCGTCGATGCTCTCGATGGCGGACGGCTGCTGCGCGATGACCGTCTCGGCGGACGCGAGCGCCGCCTCGAAGCTCGCGAACTCGAGCACCGCCATGCGTTGTGCGGTCGGGATCGGCAAGAGCCCGAGCCACGCGCGCGTCACGATCCCGAGCGTGCCTTCAGCCCCCGTGATGAGCCACTTCAGGTCGAGTGTCTCGTTCGCCGGGTCCCACACCTTCGCGAGGTTGTAGCCGGTCAGGAAGCGATGCAGCTTCGGTAGCTCGGTGACGAACGCGTCGTGCACCCGCTCCGCCAGCTCGAGCACCGCGCGCGGCAAGCGCTCCGCAAGGGTCGCCGACGCGTCCCACGCGGGGCCGGCCAGCACCTCGGCGCGCGACAAGGCCCGCGTGAGCAACACCGAGCCATCGACCAGCACCACCTCGACCGCGTGCACGTGCTGCGAGGTCTTGCCGTAGACGCGCGACCCCTGCCCCGACGCGTCCGTCGCGATCATCCCGCCGAGCGTCGCGCGCGAGCTGGGCGACAGGTTCGGCGCGAAGAAGATGCGCTGCGGCCCGACCGCCGCGTTGAGCTGGTCGAGCACCACCCCGGGCTCGACCTCGACGATAAACGACGGGCGCTGGACGCCCTGCCCGGGTGCCAACGTCGCATCCCGAGTGACCGGAGTAAGGGGCCCGATGTGGTTCATGTGGCGCCCGACGTCGACGATGATGCCGGCCGTGAGCGACTGTCCGTTGGTCCCGGTGCCGCCGCCGCGCACCGTCAGGGTGAGCCCCGCGAAGCCCGCTTCGGCAGCGGTCCGCATCAACATCACCACGTCGTCGCGGGTGCGCGGATAAACGATCGCTTGCGGCAATATCTGGTAAATCGAGTTGTCGGTCGAGCCGACGACCCGGGTTGCCAGGTCATCGGCGAGGTCCCCGGCGAAGCCGCGCGAGCGGAGCGCGCCAAGGAAGGCCCGTGTGACGGTGGTCGCAGGCTCGAGCTCGGTGAGGCGCGGAATCACGAGCCGCTCATAGCAAGGGCGCCCGCCGGCGTCACTCTCCACCCTCGATCAGTGTGGGGCGACACTCACGACTGCCTCCTCGGGGGTTGACCCACACCAAGTCGGTCCTTCATCCTGCTCTGGGTGCCGCGACGGACGCGGCAGGACTTCGAGGTTGGTCGGGCCGCCACCTCACAGAGGTCACCATGTCCCAGTCCCGTGACAGCCGCTCAGCGGCTTCAGGCGCCCATTCCGCCGCCCTCGACAGCAGCGCGCTCGCGAGTGACGGTCTGCCGTCGGCAAAGACACCCTTCCTTCCCCGCCTCTACTGGATGCTGCTCGGCCCGGCGTTGATGGTCGTCACCGCCGCGCTCATCGCGAAGCACACCAGCTGGTCGCTGGGGTGGCGCGACATCGTGTTCTGGGGGGCCATCGGCAGCCTCATCGGGGTCCGCCACCTCGACGTCCATCGCTTCGGCGGGAAGTCGGCTGACGGAACGCCGGTGACGGGCCGCGACTTGCGCCGGCACACCATGATCATCGCCGCAGTCGGCCTCTTGCTATGGGTGCTAGCCCACTCGGTCGACGTCTGAGAGTGGCGTGGCAACCAGACGCTCCCGGTTCCGCCCCGCCCATCGACCGTTTGCTCGATCCTCTGCGGCGCTTTCTACATGTCCAGGCGATGAGCGGCATCGTGCTCTTTGCGCTGACTTTGCTCTCGCTCGTGCTCGCCAACTCGGGCGCTGCCGACGGCTATCGCGAGTTCGTCGACACCCGGGTCGTCATCGGTGCGGGCTCGCTCGTGCTCGATTGTCCGCTTTGGTACACTGGGTCAACGATGCTCTGATGACGCTGTCATTCTTCGTCATCGGCCTCGAGATCAAGCGCGATCTCGCTCTCGCTAGCCATCGCCGACGACTTGTTCGCGGTCGTCATCATTCGCCTTCGTCAACGCGGGCGTGACCTTTGGCAACGCGTCGCTGACCGAAGGCGTCGGTCATTGGGACTCGATGGGACCGAGCTCGAAGGTGCCAAGAGGGGGACCTGGCGGCCTCCGGCATTGCACTCGTGCTCGGACTCGGGGTGTTGGCGCTCGCACTCAGGCGTGAGCGCTGAGCGCGTGCATGCCAGCGGTTCTCGGAGTGCAGCGTCGAGGTTTCAGAGGTCCTTCATGAACTCGCTGTCGTAGTCGCTTCCTGAAAGACTCCATGGCCTCGCGATAGCTGGTAGGGTGCGAGCGTCCCCTTGCGAGGTTCCATGCGCCACATGCCCCTGCTGCGTTCGAGTTCGCTCGGCATTTTTCAAAAAAGATCTGACCGCGCCGGGCGGCCGCTTCGCAGGCTGACGAAATGGAACCGTTCGATGGAAACTCACTCGATCGACGCCGCCCGGGTTTGACGCGCGCTGTCGCGCCGGTGGTCGATCAGTTCACGCGTCACTACTTCTCGCTGCGGGTCGAAGGCACCGAGCACTTGCGTGCCGGGCCCGCGCTTTACGTCGGGAATCACAATGGCGGCATCATGGGGCCCGATGTGTTCTGCACGCTCTCGACGCTCTGGAAAAATCTGGGCCCCGAGACTCCGCTTTATGTGCTCGCACATGACTTCGTGATGCGTCAATTCACGCCGCTCGGTAGGCTGCTTCAGGCGATCGGTGCGATCCGCGCCACACGCGCCAATGCGGAGCGCGCACTCGCGGCGGGCGCAGGCGTTCTCGTGTACCCGGGCGGCGATCTTGATGCGTACCGCCACTTCGCGCGGCGCGAGGAAGTCGTGATTCTGCCGCGCACCGGCTTCGTGCGAATCGCGCAGCGCTGCGGCGTGCCGATTGTACCGATCGTCGCGCAGGGCGCGCATCGCAGCGCAATCATCATCCACGAAGGGAAGTGGATCGCGGACGTCCTGCGCTTGCAACGCTGGGCGCGGCTCGAGCGGTTCCCGGTTGCGCTCGCGCTGCCGTGGGGGTTGGCGCTGGGGCCGTGGACGCCGTATCTGCCGCTGCCATTCCCGGTGCAATTGCGAATCTTGCCGCCAATCGACGTGCCGCCTGACGCGGATGCAGCCGCGATCGCCGCACACGTCGAGAGCGCGATGCAACACGGGCTGACCGAGTTGGCAGCGAGGGCCGAATGGTAAAGATCTCGCTCTCCGACGGCGCTCAACTCACTTGCGAAGTGCGAGGACCCGAAGCTGCCGCGCCATTGCTGCTCTTGCGTCCACTCGGCGGTTCGTTCGAACTGTGGGGTGGCTTCGCCGATCGTCTCGCCCAAACGCGTCGTGTGATCATGTTCGATCCGCGTGGGGTCGATCGATCGACGGGTTCGTCGTGGTGTCTCACGACGCGTTCGCTGGCTGTCGATGCGCAGGCCGTGCTCGCGCACCTTGGGGTGCCGCGCGCTGATGTCTTTGGTCTGTCGCTCGGTGGGATGGTCGCTTCGTGGCTCGCGATCGATGCACCACAGGCGGTGCGTTCGCTGGTGCTGGCATCGACGCTGCCGCGGCCCAGCGCGATCTCTGCGGAAGCCATTTTGCAATTCGGTCGCTTCGCGCGCTGGGCGCTACATCCGTCAGCCAGCGAATGCGAGATCGGCCTGGTGCACGAGATCCTCTCACCCGAATTCGTCAACGAGCATCCCGCGCGCATCGCCGCGATCGATCGGGTCCTGCGCTCGCACCCGACGTCGCGGCGGTGCTTGCTACAGCTCGCGTGGGCAGCCGCGCGGCACGACACTCAAGGCCGCACGCGCGAAATCACCGCGCCGACGTTGATCCTCTACGGCGATCGCGATCCGATCGCCAAGCGGCGCTCACGCATCCAGCTTCTGCACGAGATCCCCGACGCCCATCTCGAGCGCATCGACGCCAGCGGCCACGACCTCACCCTCGAGCAGGCCGAGCGCAGCGCAGAGCACGTAGTCCGCTTCCTCGCAAGCTGACGGGCCGCAGGTTCCTGGACTCGCGGCGTAAGGCCAAAGGTCGAGGTTATTCGGCGCAGCACGGGTTCAAGCAGCACGCATCGATGCCGAAGCCAGTCGGCAGCGTGAAGCGGCGCGAGCGCGCGGACCCCATGATGAGCGAGACACCCTCGACGTCCTGGCTCACCGCGACCACCTCGGTCGATCCGACGACGCCGATGCGGCCATCACATGTAAGCCGCGGCGGGGTCGCGATGGTCGGATTATCCTTGCAGGTCAAAGTAGTTTCGAAGCGGCCACCGGTGCCGCGCGCGTACTCGGTCGACACCCCGCTGCCCTGCGCGTTGAGCGCGTGTGCGCCGCAGACCAGGCCACCGCCAGCGTCGGTCAGCGGCACCTGCCACTTCACGTAGGGGTAGACCAAATTCGTTGGCAAAGCCCCGTCGACCAGCGGGAACGAGGTCGCGGTCGCGGCCCCTTCCACCACGCAGCGCCCCGGGAACGAGCCGAGCCCGAGCGCCAGGTTCCAATAGCACTTGTCCGCGTTGAGCACGTTCTCGTGACCCCAGTAGACGGCCGTCTGGAACAAGGACGGGGGCTTGGGGCCCATGTTGCCGGCCTGCCCGTCGCGGCCCGAAGGCGACACCCAGGTGGTCGAGCCGTCATCGCACACGACGCGCACGTCGGTCATGTGCAGGTAGGTGTCCTGGTCGGTGCCTGCAGCACACGCGAAAGCGAGCACGCCGGTCGCTTCGCGGGCGCCCTCGTCGACGCCGGCTGGATTATGCAAGAGCGCGTCCTGACAGTCGAACTTGGCCGAACAAAAGATGTCGTCGAAGGCCACCGCGATGTCGAAGAAGCCCTGCTCGGCGCTGCGGGCGACGACCAGATCGAAGCTCACCGGCACGTCCGCGTTCTTCAGGCAGGTCGCCTGCTGGACCAGGACGCCGGGCGACACCCACTCGCTTTCGGGGATGCGTTTGCCGTTGGCCCACAGCTCGGTCAGCGTCAGCTCGACCGTGTGCGGGTTGAGCGTCGAGTCGCACGGCGCGACGTAGCTGACGGCACCGCGCCCATCGCCGTACTGCGCCGAGCCGACTGCGTCCGACGACCAGACCACCACGCCGCCCACGCCGAGCACGCGCAGCGTGTAGCGCGCGTCGCTTATCCCCGGCACTGACAGGGCCGCCGTCGCGACCCGGAAGCCGCCGTCACCGGGTGCCCGTTCATCGCTGCCGCAGCCTGCGGTGAGGCTCGCCACGACGATTGCGACCAGTTGGAAAGACTTCATCGCTGCACCTCGCTGCCAGGGCACAAGAGATCCTCGTAGATGTGGAGCGCGTCACCCTCGTCGGTGTCGCAGTCGATCGCCGCCTCTGCCCCATCCGCCGTGCCGGCGGCATCGCGCACGCACCGTACGGTGCCGTATGGGCGACCGCTCGCGTCGTTGACGACCAGGTACACGATGACGCGCGCCTCGCTGCAGGTCGCCGCGCTGTCGCCGACGGCGTCGATGCCGAGCCATACGTCGTCGCAGTCGACCACCTCCTCACCGTCGTCGCAGCGCGTCGCGCCGACCGCCGCCGAGCACAGCCCTGGCTCGCTGCAGCCGCGTTCGAGCGACTCGTAGTCCTCGTCGAAGCGGCCGTCGCAGTCGTCGTCGACGCCGTCACAGGTCGCGTCACCGATGTCGCTCGCTGGGATCGCGTCGTTCAAGCAAGCGCCGCTGTCGTCGCAGTGGTCGAAGGTGCAGCTGTTGCCGTCATCGCAGCGGCACAGGTGGTCGATCGCGGCCGCCGCCGTGTCGTCGCAGATCCCGCCGCTGCACTCCGCGACCACCGAGATCTGCGCCTGGGTGCCGATCCACTCGGCGCCGATCGCGACGGTGACCGCGTAGACGCCATCACCTTCGTAGGTCGAGCCGCCGTTCAACAGGTTCTTGGGCGGGATCGGTGGCTCGCCAGCGACGCTGACGAACAGCACCAGCTTGGTGAGGTCGGCTGGTGCGAGCGCTGTGCCATTCAGGTCGTGGACCCGGAAGCGCAGCGTCTCCTCGCCACCAGCACCGATGACGCCGCCAGCGACCGGCTCGGCCAGCACCAGCTCGCACGCGCCGCTGTCGCCGCCGAGCTCGCCGACCATCAACGCGCGCGATGCCTCGTCATCATTTATCGATGCGTCGACGTTGTCGCTGGCGAGCATCACCACCTCGAACACGTCGAGCCACGGCGACGGGTCGTCGACGAGCCACTGGAAGCCATCGGGTTGGACGCCCGCTGGATGTGCCAATAGCGGATTGGGCACGAACGAGATCCCGGCCGAGCCACCCGGCTCGATGCGGTCGATGGTCCATGAGCCCAACAAGAGCTGCTCGAAGCCCAGGTTCAAGTTGACGACACCGCTGATGTTTTCGGCCAGACAGCCGGTCTCGCCGTTGTGCAGCGTGACATCGATCGCGAGGTCGTCGTCGACCTCAGCCCGGTTGAAGAACCCGCTGACCCCGTTCTTCGACGCGAAGTCGATGTCATCCGAGAACAGGAACAGGTCGACCGGGCCCGGCGCGACGGTGCGCTCGACGGTCGCGCCGCAGACGCTGCCATCGTCCAAGATGGCGCTCGCGGTAAGCCTCACCTGCGCTCCGGTCGTCGACCACGGCAGGTCGACATTGCCGCTACCCAGCGTCGCGACATCGACCTCTGGCGAAAATTCGCCACCGTCGCCCTCGAAGCGCAGCGAGTAGCTCACGATGTCCGCCGCTGCGACGAAGACGCCGCTGTCGGGGCGCTTGAGCTTCACGTCCCAGCCACCGTCCGAACAGGCATGCCAGGCCCCGGCGCTGAGCTCGATGCGGCAGCCCCACTGGAACGCGAAGGCGACGTCGGCCTGGTTGTTCAGCTCGCTGCAGTCCGCGTCGGCGTAGGCGCCGTTGTCTGGGCGCGTGTCGAGCACGCGGATCTTCGCGCGCAGCCCGTTGACCGCCGCGTCGTCGCGCGGCGTCCACACGAAGCTGACGGTCGCGCTGGCGTTGTGCTCGAGGCCATTGCCGAGATCAAAGTGCACGACCTGGGTCGTCACATCGAGCGTCACCGGCAGCTCGACCACCTCGCCGTCTTCTGCTCGATCGATGCCTACCAACACGACCTCGACGTCCTCACTGAGCGTCTGGTTGCCGACGTTCTCGATGTGCACGACGACAGTCTGTGGCTGACCCGCGACCACGGTGGCGAGCGGCGCGATCGTCACGGCCGCGTCCGGGCACACATCGAAGGTATCGGTAAGACTGTTGTTTCGCTCGTTCTGCTCGGGCACTTCGCCGCACGCACCCCCGACCACGTCCGCGTCGACCGTGACGGTGTAGGTCCCGTTCTGGGTCAGCGCGAAGTCGTCTTGCAGCGTGTGCACACCGGTCCCGCTGAACGGTCCGAGCAGGCCAACGTCGACCGCTGCACCGACCGGCGGCGTGATCGTCGCGCGCCCACTCCAGCTTCCCACGCCGAGCGAGAGCCCAGCGCCATCGCTCGCCTTGAACGACAGGTCGACCTTGCTGGCGACGACCAGGCCGACCCCGATCTCGCTCACGACCAGGTCGGGAAAGTTGCGCTGGGTCGCGTTGTTCGTCTCGACGTCCTCGTCGTAGAAGTCGGTCGGATCGACCTCGACAGCGAGCGTCATGAGCCCGTCGTCGGGGTCGCACAGGCCAGCGTCAGGGCTCCACGAGAACGTCACTGCCTGCGGGTTGCTCGGGCTCGGCGACGCGATGAGCGCCGTATCGATTGGAAAGATCGCACCGCTCGCGCGCGTCGCGACGGTCGTCGCGGTGCCGCCGCCATTGGGGAACAACATCAAGACGCTCGAGTCGCCGACCGGCGGGTAGTCGTGGATCGCATACGCGAGCCCGAGCTGCGTGCCCCAATCGATGGCGCCCGGCGTCGCCGTCAGGTCGATGTTGCCAAACGCGTTCATGCCGCGCGCATCTTTCCACGGCGAGAGATCCAACCACAGCACCCGCGAGTGCACGTTGTTGGTCTCGTCGCACTCGCCGACGAACGTGTTCGCCGGGTCGATTGTCACATCCAGCCGTCGCGGACGCGGGTCGCGACGCGGCGTCCACTGGAACGTCACCACCCGAACCTCGCCTGGCAACAGGGGATTTGCGCAGCTGATGGCCGCCGTCGCGGTGTCTTCGGTCGAGACGGTGTCGCTGCCGAGGCGCAGCATGACCGGTGCCGAGATCGCCGTCGTGCCCGCGTTCTTCACGTAGCTCGTCAGGGTCGTGACGTGATCGAACTGGGCGGGGCCGGATGCTTCGACCGCGCGTCCGTAGATCGGGGTTGGATCCGGGCACAACGTGAACGTCGTCGCGAGGCTGTTGTCGCTCTCATCGCGCTCCGGGATATCGCCGCAGCCGATACTTCCAGTGCCCGTATCGACAGCAATCCGCGCGCCCCAGGTGCCGGCGCGCAGCGTGTCGACGTTGGGTCCGATGTCGAAGTCGCCGATGCCGGTGTAGGGCCCACCGACGTAGGGCCCGTGGGCGACGCCATCGGGGTCGGTCAACGTCAGCGTCGCGTACCAGGGCGACAACGCGAGCGAAGGCGTCGGCGCGTTCTCGTTCACCGAAAACGAGAACAACGAGCCGCAGCCGGCTGCCCGCTGAGCGATGCCGGTCGGGGTCAGGTTCGGCAGGTTCACGAACGCGATGTTGTTCGTCTCGCTCGCCTCTGCGTAGACGTTGTTCGTATCCAGCGTCACCTGCAGTGAACCGAGGCCGGTCACACCATTGGCGGCCGGCGTCGCGTCACAGGTCGCCGAGTCAGGCGTCCACGCCCACGTGATGACCTGCGGCGTGCCGGCGATCGGGGTCGTGATCGCGCGGTCGACGCCCGCGACCTCGTTGCCGTTCTTGCGCAGCAGCGCGACTCGCGCGTTCGAGCCTTCGTTGTTCGGAGCCAGCGAGCCGGCATGCACGACCTGCACAGTGACCGTGTTGGCGACACCCCAGCGTGGTCCTGGCGCGGCGATGGTCGGCGACAAATCCAACGACAAGCTGCGGGTCGTCTCGCGGTTGTCGCTGCGGCAGCTGCCGTTGACGCCGAGCGTGTTGGTCGGGTCGACGATGACCCGCAGCCCGCGCACCTCGTTGCCCGCGATGTAGCGCGGCGTCCACGACCAGGTGACCTCGCGGAACATGCCCGGCTCGATGCCATCGGCGCACGTGTTGGTGACCGTCTTGATGTCGCCATCGGTATCGAGGTCCTGGCCCGCGTCGCCGACCAGCTTCACGCCGACCGTCTTGGCGAACGTCATGTTCCCGTAATTATAGAGCCTTGCGGTGACCGTGGTCGCTTCGCCGTAGCGGCGCGGCAAGGGGCTCACTACCAGATCGATGGTGCCATCGTAGTTCGCACCGAGCTTGTTGCGCCAGGGCGATGGGCTCGCGCATACGCTCAGAGATGCGCTGTTGTTGCTGGCCTCGTTCTGCTCAGGCACGGCGCCGCAGGCCCCTGCCCCGTCGGCGGTCCCGCTCACGGTCCAGTTGCCGATGGCGCTACTGACGTCGACGGTCGTGCCGCTGAAGGTGCTGGTCGCACCACCGATTGGGCCGCCTGCGTACGCGGTCGCGTAGCTTGCGGTCGGCATGCCGCCGCCGCTAGCCGCGAGCAACAGCGCCTCGCCGCGGCAGTCCGCGACGTTCGACAGGCTGACCCGATCGGCGACGATGTCGGGGGTCGCGCGCTTGCACGTGTTGTTCGTCTCGACCGCCTCGCTGGTCGCGTTGTCGGGGTCGACCACGATGCTCACCTCGCGCTCGCCGCAGCTCGGCGTCCAGGCGAACGTCACGACCGTCGAAGCACCGGCTGCGAGCGACGCGATGGTCTGCTCGCTGGCGCTGACGCCATCGACCATCAGGCGCACCTTCACGTTGCTCGCGACCGAACCACCGGTGTTCGCGATGGTGCTCGCGAGGGTCGTCGCGCTGCCGATCGTCGGCGCCGTGCCAGGCTCGACTCCGGGCAGTGTGGGCCGCGTGCACTCGAGCTCGGCGGCGGGCGGCACCACCGCGAACGGCGCGTCGCAGCAGCCCGTGAAGCTGCCGTCGCTGACACAGGCGCGCAAGGTGTAGTCGCCGGGTGTAGTCGGCGCCGAGAACGCCCACGCGTCCTCTTGCGAGCGGTTGGTGAAGTGTCCGACCGGTGACTTGTTCGCGCCCGACCAACGCCCGATCGTGTGCAGCGCACGATAGGTGGTGTCGTCGCCAATCGCCGGGATCGCGTCGCCGAGCGCCACCGGCTGGCTCGCCGAATCGGTCACTGCGAGGCTCACGACGCCGCCCTTGACGGCGGAAATCCCAAGCGCGTGAGCCGGGTCGTACGGTAGGAACGGTCGGTAGTCCGCGCGCCCGGCGATCTTCATGCGGGCGCGCGCCTCCACTACGATCGACTCGGCCGCGGCATCTCGCTCGTTCAGCGCGCAGGCGACGACGATCACGTCATCGATCGAAGGGGGTCCGATCTCCGCGGCGAGCGTCGCTTCGTTGTCGTCTTCGCGCGGCTCGTCGAGCAGGAAGCCCGCGTCCGCCAGCGCCGAGACGACGTGGAAGCCCGCCTCGTCGAAGGTCGCGCTGAGCGTCACGGTCGCGACACCACGCGCGTTGATCGCCGGCAAAGTCGCAACCCCGACCAGTCGCGGCGAGCTGGTCGCACCACCCGCGACGAGCGCGTCATACAGCGCAAGCTCGAGTCCCACCGGCGATGCCTGGCCACCACGGTTGTGCACCTTGACGCGCACCTCCAGCGTCGCGCCCGGATCGGTCGGATTGGTCGCGCCAGGGAACACCCGCACGCCCGTGCCCGGGATATGAAAGCTGATGTCCGACGGCGCGATCGCGAGGTCCGCGGGCGGCAGCGAGACGACGACCAGCACGTTCGCCGTGTAGATTCCCGTTGCGGTCAGCGCGGTCGCGCGCAGCGTGAACGTGCCGACGCTGGTGCCCGGCGTGAACGCCACTGTGGCCGCCCCGGTCGCGTCCGTGAACGTGTTCGTCGGCACGATGCGGCCACCGGTGGGCGAACCATTCACGATCGAGAACGTGACCGCGCGATGATCGACATCGAGGCCGGTCAACGCGCGCAGCGTCGCAGTCAACGCGACCTCGTTGAGGCCATCGGCATACACCGGCTCGCCGCTGCCACCCGCAGGCGTCGCCGTCAGGTCCAACCGGAAGTCGCTGATGTCGTGCCGCACCGTCACCGACGCGCGCGTCTCGTTGCCTTGCGGGTCGCGCAGCACCAGCACCAGAGGCGCTGTCCAGGCGGTCTCGACGTCGATCGGCGTCACGACCAGCACATCGCTGATCGCGTCGACCATCGCGCTGAAGAGCGCCACATCGACCTCTTCCACCGACCACACCAGGCCGTTGTTGTTGCCTGCCGGTCCGGACTGGCAGTCGCTCTCGTTGGCGGTCAGATCGCGGCTGCCTGCAGTCGCGTCCAGCACCACGATCTCGGCAATGGTCCCGACGATCGTCGGCTCGCCGCGCTCGGGTCCACCGACGCAAGAGCCGCCCTGGCACGTGCCTGTGTCGGTGCAGGCGTTGTTGTCCTCGCATGCGCTGCCGTTGCTCACCGCGTAGTCGCAGGCGCCGGTCAGCGGCTCCCAACTACCCGCACACTGGCTCTCGGCGCAGCCGAACTCAGGGCACAGCGCGCCCGTCGCTGACACCGGATACTGCACGGTGGCATCGACACCGGCCGCCGCGCTGGCCGCAGTCTTCGTACCGCCCTTCGCTTCGATGGTCCCGGTGAAGGGCTTGTCCTGCAGCGTGAGCTGCACGTCACCGCCGCCGCCACCACCACCGCCGTTCGTGCCACCGCCGACCGCGGCGCCGCCATTGGCGCGAATGAATCCATTGCCGATGAGCGACGCGGCCGCGACTTTGATCGTACCGCCCGAGCCGCCGCCGGCTTCACTCGTGCCGACCGCGCCATTGACGCTGATGATGCCGGTGCCGCTGACGCTGACGGTGCCACACACCTGCAGCAGGATGGCGCCGCCACCCGCGCCGCCGATCCCGACCGCGCCGCTGCCATTCTCGTCGCCGCCGCCCGATCCGAGCAGGGCGACCGCGTCGCTGTAGACGCCGCCGCCGACCGCGATGGCACCCGAACTCTGGCCGCCCGCGCCGCGATGACCCGCGCCACCAGAGGTCGTGCCGGCACCACCCGCGCCCGGTCCCGAGCCTTCGGTGAAGCCCTTGCCGTCGGCGACGACCTTGCCGTTGTTCTGCACCTCGAGCGAGATTGCTTTGACGTCCAAGTTGTTTGTGTAGCTCGTGCCATTCGCCGCGTGCGTGAAGAGCCCACCGCTCTGCACGACGATCGGTCCCTCGACCACGAGCTGCGACTTGCCGCGCTTCTCGTAGGTGCCGGCCACGGTCAGCACACCCAGCGCGTGGCGCACCTGCGCCTCGTCGTAGAAGATCGTCGCGGCCTTGATCACCAGCTCTCGCACCTGGTCGATCTCGCCCTGGTGGGTCAGCGTGAGCCCCTCCAGCGTCGTGCGCGTCGGCAGGCTCACGCGCCCGCCCGCGACGACGAGCCAGGTCGGCGTGCGGCCCGCCCCGACCTGTCCGGTCACGACGCCATCGCTCGCCAGCACCAGCTGCTTGCCGCTCGGAATGATCAGCTCAGCGCCACTGCGCAGCTCGATGTCGTCGTAGGTCTCGACCGCCTGTGCGATGGGCGTGGTCGCGCCGTCGTTGCCACTGTTGTCGATGCGCAACAAGGTGCGCTCCGCCGTCGCGCCATCCGCCAGCTTGCGCAGGACGACCGTGCCCGCGCCGCCGGTGTTGCTGGCCGTCGTGATGCGCCCCGCGTTGAGGATCGTCGCGCCTGCCTCGAGGCTCTTGTAGTGCACCGCGACGCGGCCGCCGCCGCTCATCTGGTCAACGACGAACGTGCCGTTGTTGCCGATGGCGCTGACCGTGCCGTTGCCCGCGACGATGTCGGTCTGCAGCAACACCGAGCCGCCCGAGCCGCCGTTGCCTTGCGTTGCACCACCTCCGGTCGCGGTGATCGAGCCGGAGATGAACAGTCGATGGCTCACGACCAGCTTGATCGCACCGCCGCCCGCGTTGCTGCCGGTGCCACCCGAGCCGAGGTCCTCGGGCATCACGGCCGAGCCGTAGACATTGCCGACCTCGCCCTGGCCGCGACCGCCATAGCCGCTCAAGCTACTGACGAAGCCAGGTCCGCTGCCTGCCGGCGCGCCCGCGCCGTTCGCGGTGATCGTGCCCGGTGACAGGACGTCGATGTCGCTTGCCTCGACCCACACCTGATATTGCTTGGTGGTCGAAGTATTATTTCCGCTCTTGAGATTGCCGCTCGACTGGACGATCAGCTGGCCAACCTGAAGCGGCGCGAGCTTCTTCTGCTCGAGCACGCCGAGCGTATCGATCGTCACGCGCCCGAGCGGCATCGCCCAAGACCCGACCCACACCCAGGTCGAGCGCGCGAGGCTCAAGTCGGTGACCCCACTGACGCTGCCGTTCAAGTTCAGGTCGAGGCCGTCGACCACCGACACCGCGGGCGCGACCAGGCTGCCGTCGAGCGTGATGGTGCCGCGTGTCGTGCCGCCGGTCAGCGTCGTCGTCGCGGCCAGCGCCTGCCCGCTCGCGACCGTGTAGTGCGCGCCGTTGCGCACGATGACCTCGTCGTAGCTCTCGCTCGCGCTCATCTGCGGGGTGCGTCCGCCGACAAAGCCTGCGTTGTCGACGATGAGCGTGCGCTTGCCGCTGCTCAGCTGCTTGACGAAGACCGTGCCCGCGCCGGCCGGGTTGTTGGTCGTGCCCGCGTTGCCAGCGGCGATACGGCCAATGTTGAGGATCGTCGAGCCGCCTGCAAGCGTCGTGTACTCGAGCGCGATGCGGCCACCCGCGCCCGCCTCGTTGTTCCCCGAGATTCCCCAGCCGTGGGCGGAGATCGTGCCACTACCAGCGAGCGCCGAGGTGGTGAGCCACACCGAGCCGCCAGAGCCGCCGAACGACGTCGCGTTGGTCGCCGCATTGGCGCCGATGGTGCCGTTGACGACGAGGCTGTTGCTCTGGATGCGGATAGCACCACCGCCCGGCGCGTTGCCGCCCGAGCCGAGGTCGGTTGGCTGCTCGACCGAGCCGTAGGTCTGGCCGTTGTTGACCGAGAAGCCGAGGCCGCCGTGGCCAGCGACGTTGTTCTTGCGGCCGAGGCCGAGCCCCGCCGGAGCACCCTTGCCGTTCGCGTTGATCGACCCGCCGGTCTGCACATCGATCGAATCGGCCTGCAGATCGACCTCGTAGACCTTGGTCGCGGTGGTGTTCGCGCTGCACTGGTAGACGCCTTTGTTCTTCACCACCAGGCTCGTCAGCGACAACGGCGTCTGCGTGCGCTGCTCGAAGATGCCAGTGTCGTCGAGCGTGAGCGCCGCGAGCGGCCCCGCGAAGTCGCCCGCATACACCAGCGTCGACCGCAGCAGCGTCAGGTCGGTCGTCGTCGCGAACGTGCCGAAGACCTCGACATCGAGGTCCATCACCGTCAGCGCGCTGGCAGGCGACGCGAAGGTAGCGCCGCTCTTGATCGACAAAAGACCACGCGCCACCGTGCTGGCCGGCCCGCCGTTCAACGTCTCGCTGATGCTCAGGATTTGACCGGCACCGACGCTGTAGCGGCCGTAGCCGCGAATGGTTAGGACGTCGTAGCTCTCGCTCGCCTCGACCTGCGGCGTGGTGACCGTCGATGCCACGCTGTTGTTGTCGATGATCAGCGTCTGCTTGGCAGCGGCACCGGTCTTCTCGACGTAGACGGTGCCGGGCGAGCCAATGTTGTTCGGCGACGACGCGTTCCACACCGAAGCCAGCGCCTTGCCCGCGTTGAACAAGGTCGAGGCGCCGTCGAGGCTCGCGTAGTAGACCGCGATGCGCCCGCCGCCGCCGGAATTGTAGCCGTTGCAGGTGTTGGTGCCGCCGCGCGCGCCGAGGATGCCGGTGCCCGAGAGGCTACCGCTGGTAATCCAGATCGAGCCACCCGAGGCCGCCGGCCCGCACGCCCCGTTGACGGTCGCATCGGCGAGCACGCTGCCGTTGAGATCGAAGCTGTCGGCATCGATGCGCACGACACCGCCGCCCTTGCCGCTGGTGTTTGCGATGCCGGCCATGTCCGGCGTCTTGACGCTGCCGTAGACCGTGCCGGTGCCGCCGCCGCCCAGACCTCCATGGCTCGAGCCAGCGGCATTGGCGGTGCCGGTCGGGCTCATCGCGGACGCCGTGATTGAGCCGCCGCTCAACAGATGCAGGGCGCCGACGTCCAGGTTCACCTTGTTGGCGAGCGCCGTCGTGTTGTCGCCCGATCGGTAGATGCCAGTGCTGCGAACGGTCACCGTCGAGAGTGACAGCGGGTCCAATCCGCGCTGCTCGAATATGCCATTGGCGCCCACATCGAGCGTGTCCAAGCCGGCCGCGAAGACACCACCGTAGGTCAGCGTCGAGTCCGTCAGGACCACGTCGCGCACCCCATCGACCACGCCGAACAGCATGAGGTCGACGTTCGACAGCGCCAGCGTGCTGGTCGGCGAATACAACACCGCGGCCGGGTTGGTGCCCGCCGCATCGAGTGTCAGCAGCGGCCGATAGGCGACGTTGGTCGCGCCACCTACCAGCGACTGGGTGTAGGTCAGCGACTGACCCGCCATAACAACGTAGCGCGCGGCGTTGCGGATGGTGACCGTATCGTAGATTTCGTTGGCACCGAGCTGCTGCGTGACGCCGCCAATGAGGCTCAGGTTGTCGATGAGCAGGTTGCGCTGCTGCACGTTGCCAGCGGCATCGACGGGCGCGATGAAGACCGTGCCCGCGCCACCGACGGCCGACAGGTTGTTTTGCCCATTGGCGCGTACGCGGTTGCCGGTCAGCATGATCGAGCCCGCGACGATTGTCCGGTAGTACAGCGCGACGCGCCCGCCGCCACCTGGATAGGACGCGCAGCCGCCGCCCAGCGCGAGGATCGATCCGGAGCCACTGAGCTTGTTGGTCGTGACCCAGACCGAGCCGCCCGTGCCGCATTGACTGCCCGTCGACTGGATGTACGAGCTGACGCCGCTGAGGTTGAGCGTGTCGCTCACCTTGACGCGGATAACGTCCCCGCCGCGTCCGCTCACGACACCTGAAGTGCCGGGAAGTATTGGCTCTTCAACGCTGCCGTAGACGACACCACGCTCACCCCAGGCAAGCCCACCATGCGCCGAGCCGCTGTTGCTCTGGCCGGGCCCGCCGGTCGGCGAGGCGGCAATCGCATGGATACCGGAATTGCCCGAGAGTGTAATGTTCTCCGCCTCGATATTGACCTGATTGTCGTGCGTCGCGCCGTTGACGATCGGATACCACTGACCGTCGCTGGTGATGTCGAGCGACTTCAGCTTCACCGGTAATAACCCGCGCTGCTGCACGCGCGCGCTGATGTTGACCGAGATGCTCGTGACCGCGCTGGTGAACACGGTGGTGGCACCGTCGACGTTCATGTCGCTGGTCGCCAAGGTGATATTGCCGCAAGCCCACGTGCCATATTGATAGACATTGAAATATGACAATGCCGCCGTACCGCCGACGCACACGGTACCACTCGGATCCACCTCGAGCCGTCCGCCTTCGTTGCCGCCGCTGCTGCTGCCGCCGACCAGCGTCCCGGGGTTCAAGGTCCCGATCACCGCGAGACGCGCGCCGCGCTTGACGATCACGCTGTCGAACGACTGCGTGTCGACGATCGCCGTGCGACCCGCGATCACCGTCGCGGTGTTGTTGTCGAAGTAGCCGACCTTGCCGCTCACGCCGCCGGTCTGGATCACCACGCCGGCGCCGCCGCCGAAGCTGGTCGTGTTGGTGCCACCATAGGCGAAGGCGCGCCCGGGCTGGCCCGGATGGGTGCCCGTGCCGCTGCCGTACTCGATCAAGATGCGGCCACCACCGCCGCCGGGCCCGCCGCTCGCGTTGCCGGCACCACCGCTCGCTTGGATCGAGCCGGCACCCGTGACGGTCGACGCGGTGATCCACACCGAGCCACCCGCGGCACCGCTGCCCGACGCGCCGCCCGCGATCGACGGGCCCGCGTTGGCGCTGATCGTGCCCGCCAACGTGAAGGTGCCATCGACGATGAGGCGCACGGCGCCGCCGCCGATGCCGGTCATGCCGCCCGAGCCGAGCAGCGTCGGCCCATTCGGATCGCCGACGATGTTGCCTTTGTCCTGATAGGCGAAGCCGCCGTGCGCGGCGCCGGTGCCGTCGAAGCCCGGCCCGGTCTGGCGGGGATGGCCGAGCGCGTTGCCGTGGATCGATCCGGACACGCTGACGGTCAGCGTCGCGGTGCGCAGCTTGACGGTGTGGTCGATGGTAGCGCCGGTGTTGAGCGCGTGTCGGATGGCGCCGCTGGAATTCACGATCACAGTGCCTAGCTGCAGCTCGTTGGTGCCCGACATCTCGAACACGCCGCTCGAGCCGATGGTCAGATTGAACGCGCTGCCGGCCGCAAAGCGCGCGCGGGTCGCGGCGGTCGCGGCCTCGCCGTGCCAGTACCAGGTGCCGCTCGAGAACGTCGTGTTGGCTCCCGTGATGTTGCCGTACTGCACGATGTCGACGCCGCTCATGCTGGTCGGTGCCGGCATGGTCGCGTCGCTGTCGATCGTGATGCGCGCGCTGGTGCTGCCGGTGAGCGTCGTGAAGGCGACCGTGTCGGCCGCCGTGATGCGCAGCCTGGCGAAGCTCAACACGCGTAGCGACGCGGTCGAGAACGAGCCGCGTGTGTCCGCGCCATTGACGTTGTTCGCGATCGTCAGGACGTCGGTCCCGGTGAACGGGGAGTACCAGACCGTGCCAGCGCCGCCCGGCCAGGCAGCGCTGCCGCCGCCACCATAGGCCGTGGCAGTAGTCAGCGCGGTGGCGCTGTTGCCGTTGCCGATGATGCGCCCGCCGCCACCGCCCCGCCCGGCCGAACAACCGCTGCCGCCATTGGCAGACACGGTCCCGGCGCCCGTCAGTGTGGTGCGCGCGACGATGATGATCGTGCCGCCCGCGCCGCCGCCGTTCGAGGTCGACGCGCACGAGGTGGTGCCACCGTTGGCCTGGATGGCACCGTTGATCGAGACGCTGGTGCCCGCGTCGAGCACGACGTAGCCGCCGCCCGCGCCGCCGCTGCCACCCGAGCCTTGGCCGTTCGTCGCAGCGCTCTGCGGGCTGGCGACGAGGTTGCCGCTGTTGTTGCCGGCGAAGCCGCCGTGGGCCGCGCCGATCCCGTCGTAGCCCGGCCCGGTGGCGATCGCGTAGCCGCCACCGTTGGCGTTGATGCCGGAGCCGCTGGTCGCGATCGCGCCGGCCGCGTTGATCAAGAAGCCCGCGCCCGCGACGGTGACCGCGCCTGAGCCGCCCATCGTGAAGCTGTTGGGGTAGATGGCGACCATCTGGCCGACCGTACCGCTGGTCGCGAGCGTGCCGTGGACGGTCATCACGCCGGTCGTCGAGATCGAGAACGACGGGTTGGGCTGCACGCTCAGCGTGCCGGTGATCGTCAGCGCTGCGGCCTCGATGCTGCCGCTGACCTCGACCAGGTTGCCGGCGTTGTTGACCGAGAGCAGGCCAGACGGCGTCTTGAGCGTGCCACGCACGATCACGCTGCCGCTCATCGTGACGGCACCCGGATAGGTCTGCGTGACCCCGACCGGCACCTCGCACGATGCAATGGTGGCCGCGCCCGAGGCGGGCACGACGCAGTTGGCGGCCAGGGCAGAGCGCGCCATGACCAGCGCAATCAGGACAGCGAAGGCTTGGAAGACTGCGGACAGACGCATGCCAGCTCCTGACGGAGACTGTGCGCGATGACCCACGACACCCGACGACGGTGAATGACGCGTCGGACACGGCAACGCCGCGCGCAACTGGGGCTAACCAAACGACAGCCGTCGCAAAAACGGCGCACCCCCCGCTGGGATGTGGCGGCACCCTAGTGCAATTGAGTTACTTCGGCCAGCACCAGGTAACGTGGCACCGCCTGACGCGCTTGGGGCGCAGTGCCTAAGCGGTCTTCACCGGCTGGGACTTGACCGAAGCGGCGGGCGCCTTGACGGAGGCCGGCGTGCGCGCCGCGGTCGGCACACCGAGGTTCGCGCGGCTCGCGAGGTGCTTGGCGAGGCGCTCCTCCGGCTTGTGATTGCGATGCGCCCACCAGCGCTGGAAGCCCTTCACCGGGTGGCGGATCGAGCCCGCGAGCTCGGCGATATTGGCGGCGGTCGAGGCGTGGCGATGCGGCGCCGCGATGAGCGCGTGGGCAAGGCCTGGCACTCTCGCGATCAAGTTGCGCGCCTCGTCCTCGCTCATGTCGTAGGCGCCGAGCACGTCGTCGAGTTCTTTCCTGGCCGCCTTGCGCGCCTTGAACAGCATCATCTGGACGCGGCTGTAGACGTTGACGGCGCCGTCGCCGGTCGTCTCGATCGGCAGGAAGATCGCCTCCGGATAGAGCTCGGTGATGGCACTCTGCACGCCGTCGGAGACACCCGAGCTCGGCATGCAGCCAAAGGGCTTCACCGAGAGCGTCATGTTCACCTTCGAGTGGATGACGTTGAGGATGTTCTTCGCGACCTCCATGTGGGCCTCGCCGCCGCGCACATCGTGGTTGTAGAAGTCCTTGGCGACACTGGCGATCTCGTGCATGTCGGGCAGCGTGAAGCCGTGCAGGCCGAGCATCTGCGCGAAGCTCTGGAACAACAGGCGAATCGCCTTGTCGCCGAGCCAGGTCATGATGAGCTTCTTGCGCGGGTCCTTGCCCTCGAGCCCCTTGCGACCCTTGTCGTCCTTGCCGAGTGACATGCGATGGCGCGTGTCGCGCTCGGCCTCCCACACCATGAACAGGATCCAGTTGGCGACGAACTGCACGTCGACCTCCGCGCCCTCCTCCTGCAGGAACTTCTGGATGCGGTAGTTGCCGTCGCCCTCGGTCGTCATCGCCCAGAACTCGCCGATGATGCCGACCTTGGGCTTGGGCCGGAGGCGGTCGACCTTCACCGCACCGAAGATGCGCCGCACCTTCCACATCGCGACGATGAGGTTGCCGTCGGCGACGAAGGCCGCGTGCAGGATCTCCTTCGACTCCTGCATTGCTTTGTCGGTCGCGCCCGGCTCGACCTCGAATGGGCGGATGCGATACGCGATGCCGTTCAAGACATCACCGATGAGCAGCGCTTTGACGATCGGCCAGAAGAACGCCGGCCCCATCACGAGTCCGTCCTTGTCGTCGCCGCTGGCCTGCTTGATGCCGCCCGCCATCTGGAACAGCAGCACGCGGAAGCCCTCGAAGCCCGCGTCACGCAGGGCTTTTCGGTACTCGGTGACGTACATGCCGAAGCGGCACGGGCCACACGATCCGGCGGTCAGGAAGACGTAGTTGTCGACGACCTGCTGGGTCGTGATGCCTTCACTCTCGCGCAGCAATTGCAGGTGTTTGACGAGATTGCCAACCGTAAAGTAGGTCGGATTACACTGACCCCGATTGCCGAATTCCTTGCCAAGGCGCAGCGCCTGCTGGTCGGGCGCGTCGAGCGAGATGACGCGATAGCCGATCCCGGCGAGCGCGCCCGACACCAGCAGGTCCTGCGCCATCGTGAGGCCCGACACGAGGATGGTCGTGTGCGCCTTCTTGGCGGTACGTGGGTCGTGGAACAGCTTCTCTTGGTACTGCTCCTTGCCGCCGAGGCCGAGCTTCTTGCGCTCGTCCGCTTCGAAGCGCGCGAGCTCTGCGTCGATGTCGACCTCGCCGAGTGGGGGCGAGGACTTTCCGAAGGCCGAGAGGGGAACGAAGTTCAAGAGGTCGGTGGTCATGCGGTGGCTCCTGCGTGCATGCGTTTCTTCGTGAGCGACAGCGAGCTCAAGGTGATGATTCCGGCGGGCGTCTCCGCCTTCTTTTCTCGCTTGGCTTCGTAGGCGCGCATGCGCCCGAGCGCGTCCTGGATCTGGCCTTCCAATGCCGGGTCGAGCTGGCCGTGGCGCGCGGCGACCTGGGCCTGCTTCAAGCGCAGCAGCTCGATCCGCTTCTCGTCGACCCGATAGCCGAGCGCCTCTTTCTGCGAGGCGACATCCTCCAGCCGCTCTTTGTGGAGCTTCAAACTGTGCGCGTAGGTCTTCACGCGGATGCGGATGGACCCGGTCGGCTTGTTCGCGTCGATATCGTGCAGCGCCGAGTAGGGCGTGCCCGCGGTACTGATGATGTTGTCGATGATGCCGTAGGTGGGCGCGTCGTGGCCGCACTTGAAGCTCGAGAGATCCAGCACCGCGATGTTCGGGTGACGCGCGGCAAAGCGTGCGGCCCACACCTTCTGCGCCGAGTTCGCCGAGTAGGCCTCGGGCCAGACGTCCTCGAGGCCGAGCGAGTCGCGGATGCGCCCGTCGGCGATGTCTTTGCGAAAGAACCGCTCCAACCACCCGCGATCCTTGGGGATCGAGCGCATCGAGAGGATCGGGTAGCCGAGCACCTGGAACTCGTCCATCACCGTATGGTTGAGACCCGGGTCCGAGTGGTACGGGCGACCGAGCATCAAGATGGCGATCTGGTCGTCGCGCTCGACCTCTTCGATCACCTGCCGACCCTTGTCCTGGATCTCGCGGTCGAACTCGGCCAGCGCCTTCCACGCCTCGTCGACGGCGAAGTCGTTCTCGTCGCGGGTGAGACCGAGGCGCGGCCCGAAGACCTCGAAGAGCTGGCGCTTCAACAGGTTCGGCTCGTTGAACGTGAGCGCCGGCGACAGGTACTCGATGCCGCGCGTCGCGAAGAAGTCGACCTCCTTGGTGAACGCGGCCTTCATCACCTCGGGCGTGCCCGCGACGATCGGGCACGCGGCCGAGTCCATCGTGCCGTCGAGGAACGACGGCAGGTGGGTGATGCAGGGGAAGAACACATAGTCGAGGCGCTTGCCGCCGACCCCGCCGTCCCCGTCGTGCTCGTGAAACAACAACTGATGGATGTGCGCCTGACTGACCTTGGCTGGGTAGCACGGGTCGACCGAGCCGTACTTGGCACCCTCGAGCCACATCTCTTCGGAGGTGTCCTCCGAGAAGACCACGCCCTTGCCGTCGACCCCGGCCGTCTCGAAATAGCTCCGCAAAAACGGCGCCATCGACCAGATGTTGAGCGCCTTTGGGATGCCGATGCGCGCCCGCGCGCGGCGCTCCGCCGCGTCTTGCGACGACCGTTCGAAGCCGCGGCGCACAACCCGCTGCTCACGCTTGCCGAGCAACCTGCCGAGAATGCCACGCGCCTCGACGAGGTTGGTCTCGACCACCCGAGCATCGGTCGGCGTGCCCGCGGCCGGCAGCGGCACCGGCACACGAATCTGCCGGAACGCGAGCTTCGCCTCGTACTCGACCAGGTTCGGGTAGCGCTTGCGGATCTTGTTCCGCTCTTTCTGGAGGACCTTGAGCGCGTCGAGGCTCTCCACGGTGCCCTTCTCACACGAGAAGCCCGAGATATAGCGACTGGTCTGGCCGTCGTGGGTGCGTGTGTCGATGAACGTGCGCGAGCACTCGTTGGCGCAGAAGTGGCAACGCGTCTCTTCATCGTTCTTGCTCGTGTACTCGATGCCGATGGCGGCCTGCAGCCCGACAAACGTCGATGACCCACGCCGCTTGACGACCCGCAGCGTCTCCATCGCCGCGCCGATGGCGCCCGCCTCGCCGGTGTGCGGATGCACGAACACCTGCGCGTCGGGCACCCGCTCCTTGATGTAGTCGACCTGCGCCTTTAGCGCCGCGAGGTTGTGCTGAGTGCCACCCTGCAGGACGAACTTGGTGCCGAGCGACGCCATGCGCGGGATTTGCACAACGTACTGCCAGATGTTCTTCGGCAGCACCATCGCGAGCCCGGCGAGCAGCTCCTCCTTGGTGTAGCCCTCTTTCTGGAAGTTGACGCGGTCGGCGTCTAGGAACACGGCGCAACCGTAGGAGAACTTCGGCGACATCCCGGCCTCGAAGGCCGCCCCTGCATACTCCTGGACGGGGATCCCGAACTGGTCGGCCATCGCCTGCAGCAGCATGCCATTGCCGGCCGAGCACTGGTTCGACAGGCGGAAGTTCTTGATGTCGCCGTTCTGCATGAACAGCACTTTGATGTCCTGGCCACCGATGTCGCAGATGACGTCGACGTCGGGCCCGAAGAAGTGCACGGCCGACATCATGTGGGCGACCGTCTCGACGATGTTGACGTCGGCGCGCAGCGACTCCTCGAGCACGTCGGCCGCGTAGCCCGTGGCTCCGAAGCCTATCACGTCGAGCGTCGCGCCCTGCGCTTCGACTCGATCATTCAAGGACCGGAGCATGTCCTTCATGTCCTGGATCGGGTTGCCCTTGGACAGCGTGTATTCTTTCAGCAGGATAGTGCCACTCTCGTCGACCAGCACGCACTTGCTCGACGTGCTGCCGCCGTCGAGCCCGATGACGCCGCGCACGACCTGGCCGGGTACCAGCTCTGCAGACACGAACTTCGGGATGCGATAGTTCTCGCGAAAGACCTCGAGGTCACTCTTGTTTCTCACGAGCGGCGGGCCCGCGGCCTCGCCCAGGCGCGCCTTGCGACCGTGCACGATGAAGTTGCGCAGGCCCTCGATGCCGGTGAACTTGCCGACCGACGCGGGCTCGTGCAGGCCGTACAATACGGCACCGTATGCTGCGTAGTACTGGCTGCCCTCGGGCACGAAGATCAGCTCTTCGACCGGCCGCGACTTGTCCCAGGTGTGGCCACGCTGCTCCCACGACTCGGGGATGCGCAGGCGCCAGCATTCCTGCAGGAATGGCAGGAAGGTGTTGGGTCCGCCGAGCAAGAGCACGCGGTCTTTCAGGGTATTGCCGCGCGTCAGCACGCTCAGGTTCTGCGTGACAATCGCGTCGGCCAGCGAGTTCATGATCTCGGACGCCGGAATGCCCGACTTCACGAGATTGACAATGTCAGTCTCGGCAAACACGCCGCACTTGGCGGCGACGTGGTGCAGCCGCTCGCGGTCGAACTTGAGGCCGGCCATGTCGCCTTCCGGCATGCCGACCTTGATCATGCACTTGTCGATCGTCGCGCCGGTGCCCGACGCGCACTTGTCGTTCATCGAGGTCATGACCTGCTTCTCGCCGGTCTCCTCGTTCTTCCGGAACATGATGATCTTGGCGTCCTGGCCGCCGAGCTCGATGACCGAGCCCACGTCGGGATGCAGATCCTCGACCGCCATCGTGACCGCGTTGACCTCCTGAACGAAGCGCGCGCCGATGTTGGGGGCTATCGGCGCGGCTCCCGACCCGGTGACGAAGACGCGAATCGTCTCGCTCGGCACGCCAGGAAAGGCCGCCGCGATGCGCTCCAGGAAGTCGAGCACGCTCTCGGGCTGGCGCGTGTGATGGCGTTGATAGTCACGCCAGAGGATCGCACGCGACTCGGGGTCGACCACCGTCGCCTTGACGGTCGTCGATCCCACGTCGAGCCCAATCATAATCGGAGCGGTGCGGGTTGAATCGGGGTTCAAGCGGCCTCCCACCCCAGCTGACGCCCTGCGTTCGGCGCGCGCATTTCGGGGTTGTCGATCGGTAGACTGGAACGTCAGTCCAGTCAACGCGCCGCGTCGTCAATCCTCTGTGACCTCCACTTCACGCGATCTACCTCGTGTGCCATCGTGCTCTTCGATGCGTTCCTCGATCCCCGACTCTGAGCCAGCTCATGAATCTCTGCCCGCGGCTGAGACCTCTGAAGACGGACGCATCCGCCGTGGCCGCGAGCTGAAGGTCGCGCGGCGGGCACAGATCCTGGCGGCGATCCGCGGCGTTTTCGCGGAACGCGGCTATCACCTGGCCTCGATGGCGGAGCTGCTGGCGGCCGCCGACGTCGCGCGCGGAACCTTCTACCTGCACTTCGATTCGAAGGAAGCGGCCTTCAAGGCGGTCCTCGACGACCTGTTGGACCGCATCACCGACACGATCCGTCCCGTCGACACGACCTCGGTCGCGAAGGCCAAGCGCCAGTTGCTCGACAACCTCGAGCGCGCGTTCGCACTCATCGCCGATGACCCGGCCTTGAGCCGCCTCCTGTTCCGTCAGGCGGGCAGCGTCTCGGACGAGCTGTCGCGCCACCTCGATACGTTCTTCAGCGCCATCGCCGCCCTGGCCGAGCGCTCACTGCGGGTCGGCCAGCAGCTCGGCCTGGTCAAGCGCGGCGATGTGCACTTCATGGCGCGGCTCGCGCTCGGCCTCTTCAAGGAGGCCGCGCTGTCGCTCGACGAAGGCCACAGCCCGCGGGAACTCGCGACCGAGGTGCTCGACATGGTGCTCTCCGGCGTATTGGTCGCGAAAAAGACCTGAGGCGGCCAAAGCTGGCAGCGCGCGGCTAATTCGAGCCTCCGGATAGCGACTAAGAGCACGATAGGAATGACAGGTGCGCGCTCATCCAATCCGCCGCGAAGGCCCAGCCGCAATACCAGAGAAAGCGGGCCGGCATCGCGCACAGCAGCATGCCGGTGAGGGGGCCGATGCGCTTGGAGCCATACAGCGTGAAGAGCCCGAGCAGCGGCGGAAAGCCGATGAGGCCACCGCTCAGGAACAGGGTCCAGGTCGCCCAGCCCTCGGCGCGTGCTGGCATGTCGCCCGCTGCATTTCTGTCTGCTCTCGCCTCGCCACGGCCTCGCCTGCTCGGCGAATTTGCGCCGGGGATCTTCACCTTCGCGACGGCTCTGCGCACGAAATCCCAGCGCGTCAGGATCTTCGCGGCAAATGTGTAGAGCACGACATAGCCGATGAACTGTCCCAGCACCGTCATCAGCGCGATGAGCCACGGCACAGCGGTCGGATTCGCGGTCATCTGCGCGACGACCATGACCTCCGCGTTGAAGAGCCAGATAACGCCGGAAGGAAGTGCCAGACAGAACGTGAGGAGATAGATCACGAAGCGTCGGGGCCTTCCGTATCGAGGGCGGCCGCAGCGGCGGCACCCGCCGGGCGTTTGGGCCGGTCGCCGTAGGTGAGGAGCAGCTCGGCGCTGGCGACCAGCTTCACGCCCGCGCTCATCATCTCGTCGAAGGCCTTCGGGATGTCGTCGGGTGAGAGGCCGACGCCGCGGCAGCCATCGACGACGACGCTGGTGTCGAAGCCGAGCGAGACCGCGTCGAGTGCTGTCCACTTGACGCAATAGTCGGTGGCGAGGCCCATCACGCACACCTCGGTCACGCCCTTCTCGCGCAGGTAGCTTTCGAGGTCGGTCGCGTGGCGACGGCCATTGTCGAAGAAGCCCGAGTAGCTGTCGACGGTCGCGTCCTGGCCCTTGCGTGTGACGTGCGCGATGGCGTTGGGCTGCAGGCCGGGCGCGAACTCGGCACCGGTCGAACCCTGCACGCAGTGCGGCGGCCACAGCACTTGCGGCAGCCCATGGAGGTCCACGACCTGGCCGGGCGAAGTGCCCGGGTGCTGGCGCGCGAAGCTCTCGTGGCTGGCTGGATGCCAGTCCTGGGTCGCGACCACGACATCGAAGAGGTCGTGACGCGCGGCCAACCGGTTCGCGACCGCGACGACCTCGTCACCACGCGCGACGGCGAGCGCGCCGCCCGGGAGGAAGTCGTTCTGGATGTCGATGAGGAGCAGGGCTCGCACCGCAGTCATGGGGGATCTCCACCGCGTCGTGCGCGGGTCTGGCAGGTCTGTGTGGGTCGCGTGAGCGCGTGCTTGTGGCTCGCGCGGCGCGAGAGTATCCTCTCTCGCGCGTCCTTGTAAGGTGGTGCCGTCATGCGAATGCTCCTGTCGTTCTTCGGTCTTGGTGTCGTTGCGCCCTTCGTGTGTGCGCTCGCCGCGTGCGGTGATGCGACGACGAAAGAGCCAGGCCAGGCAAGTAGCTGTGGCGGCTGTGGCAGCGACGAGTACTGCTCCGGCGGTGAGTGTATCAGCACCGCGGGCTGCGACATCGTCGGCTTCGCGTCGACCAACCAGGCTGCGTTCGCGCGCTACGCCGGTGGCCAGACGCGCGTGCGCTTCGTCGCCTCCAACGTCGCGGTCGAGCCCCCGTTCGACAAGCTCGTCGTCGAGCTCAATCACGACCAGTTCTTCAAGGACAGCGAGCCCGCGGCCGGCACCTTCCCGCTCGAAGGCACGAGCGAGATCGGCAGCGCCCTGTTCGTGCGCGGCTACACCTACTGCAACGATGTCGACTGCGCATTCCCCTATGTGGTCGAGGCCGGCAGCTTCGAGGTGCAGAGCGCCGGCGTTCCCGGCACGCACCTGACGGGCTGGCTTCGCGGCCTCAAGCTCAAGCAGGTGCGCATCGACGCGAACAGCGGCAGTGTCCTGCCCTTCGCCAACGGCAACACCTGGTGTGCCGGCGACTATCGCATCGACGTCGAGGTTCCGCCGCTGCCGACCGCCTCCGAGGCTTGTGTCGGCGAAGGCACCGGCAACAAGATCGGCGACAACGTCCGCAACTTCACGCTGACCAATTGCTACGGCGACCCGATCGACTTGCATGATCGCTGCGGCAAGGCCGAGGCGATCTGGATCGTCGCGAGTGCTGGCTGGTGCGGTGCCTGCGAAGCATTCGTGCCCGAAGCGGCCCAGCGCACGAAAGAGAACGCAGAAGCCGGCCTCGACCTGATGGTGGTCATCGGTGAGAACGCCGCGGGCGCCGCGCCTTCGCTCGAATACTGCAAAGACTACGCGGGCAAGAAGGGCCTCGACATGGCCTCGACGTTCATCGACCACGATGGCACCAACTCGTGGCCAGTCCTCTTCGGCGCGATCGATACCTACAGCGGCGGCTCGATTGGCCTGCCCTGGAACGCGGTGCTCGACGGCCGCAGCATGGAGTACATCTGGAGCTCGAACGCAGGCAGCGGCGACCTCTACGGCGTCCAGGACGAGCTGATGTCGCGCGAGTAGACCAAGCAGAATCTCAAATGCCGACGCTTGAAACCGTCACTTTCTGGCGTCGGAAGAAACGCTGGTAGATAGCGAAGTAAGGCTCACGTTCGCGCTGAGGCCGACCGATGAAGCCTGTGTCGGAGACGCTCTTGTCGGAGGGAGCGGGAACGATGTTGCTCTCGCCGAGGGCATCACGTGTGAGCGGGAACGTCACGACGGATGGGGGGGCTCGATGAAGGCGCTACTGTGTGGGCTCGGTTTGATGGTTGCCATGGTTCAGCTCGGGGGCACTTCGCGTGCCATCGACGTCCGCAACGAGGACGAGCGGAAATATCAGCTGACAATTACCTCATCGTCGATGACCCGCGACATCGACATCAACGCGCTGACCCTGTCGCTCGTCGTGTGCGTCGGCGAGTGCGAGTTCTACGTGCCGGGTGTCGGGCGCGCCAAGGCCCGCGGCAACGACACGGTCACCATCAAGAATGGCAAGATCGTCACCGAGGTGCGCCGCTGAGCTGCCCGGCTTTGAGCCGCCGAGAGTGGATCGAGAAACGGCCGAGCTTGCTCGGCCGACTTTGTTTAAGGGACCGACGTCAGCTCTTCTTCGAGAGCGTAGCGCCCTGTTCTTTCCGATACATGTCGGCTTCGCCCTTGGGCCACCAGTCGAACTTCGCGATGCCGTCGGGGACGAGCAGGTCGCGCTTCTTGTTGGCCTTCACCATCAAGAGGGTGCCAAGCCCCATGAGCACGATGGCGATCCACTGGCCGGGGGTCAGGCCGTAGCGCACGTCGACCTCGCGCAGGAAGTCGAGCATGAAGCGGAACGGCATGTAGGCCAGCACGAACACGATCAGGTACCAGCCCTTAACATGCGTGACCTTGCGCTGGCTCCAGAAGAAGGCCGACATCGCGACCGACCAGATCGCCTCGTACCAGCCGAGGTTGTGGATGACCTTGCCGTGCAGCGAGTCGCCGAAGCGGTCGGCAGAGTCACCACCATAGGTCATGCCCATGAAGAAGTCGGTGGGCGAGCCGGGGTGGTCGAAGGCCGTGGTGCAGCCGAGGCGACCGAAGATCCAGGCGAACGCGAAGCCGAAGATGATCGAGTCGGCGTACGGGAGGAACGGCAGCTCTTTGTGCTTTCGGAAGTAATAGAGCACGCCGAGGGTGCCGCCGATGAAGCCGCCGAACGAGCTGATGCCCTTCCAGACCATGAGGATGAGGAGCGGGTCGCCCTTCACGAGGACCTCGGTCGGCACGCCGTTGACGAGCTGTGTGACCATGTGATCGACGAGCTGGTGCGGGTAGTAGACGAGCTGATGCACCAGGTGGGCGCCGATGAAGCCGGGGATCACCGCCCACAGTGCTACGTCGGCGACAACCCGCTCGGACAGGCCGAGCATGCGGGCGCGACGGCCCGCGATGATGGTGCCGAGCACGATGCCGATGCCGACGAGGAAGCCGAACGGGGCGAGCTGGAGGCTGCCATGGCCGAATGGTTCCCAGGGTTCCATCGGGAAGGTGAAGCCGAAAAAGGTGTCGAGCATCGCGGACTCCCTCGTGCTGGCTGGCCTGGAGGACCTGCGTCAGCACACGAAGGGGCCGGATAACAGAATCCGACGACCTTACCAAGCCGTTCGAAGCGGCGGGCGCCAACGGACGGCGCCACAAGCACAGCGCATGCGCAGTGGACCGTGCCTGCGAACGGGTCAGCCGCCGATCGAGATGCGGCGGGCCTCGAGTCAGAGCTCCGCTGAAGGGCGGGCGAGACCCAATCGCTCCACTTCTTTGGCGGCGGCCTCGCCTTCGGGAGTGCCGGCGAAGATGAAGCGACGTACGAGCGGATCGGGTACCTGCTGGAGCCCCTCGGGGGTCTCGGCCGCGACGATGCGTCCCTCGTGCAACATGGCGATCTGATGTGCAATTCTGAAGGCGGATGGCATGTCGTGGGAGACCACGAGGCTGGTGATGTCGAAGGCCCCCTGCGCCTCGACGATCATGTCGTCGAGGTAGCGCGTGAGGATCGGGTCCTGGCCGGTGGTCGGCTCGTCATAAATGATGAGCTCCGGGCGCCCGACCAGCGCGCGCGCTAGCCCGGTCCGCTTGCGTTGTCCCGCGGAGACCTCGGCTGGCGCGCGGCCGGCGATGTCGACCAGGCGCAGCTTCTCGAGGATCTCGTCGGTGCGCGCGCGTACCTCGGCCTTGGCGACGCCTCGCTCGATGAGCGGGAACTCGACGTTCTCACGCAGCGTCAACGCGTCGAGGAGCGCCGCACCCTGGAAGACCATGCCGTAGCGTTCGCGCAAGCGGATGAGCGCGTCGTTGGACAACGTCGTGAGACTCTCGCCAAAGACCACGATGGTGCCACTGTCGGGCCGCATGAGCCCGATGATGTGCTTCATGATGACCGACTTGCCGCTGCCCGAGCCGCCGATCAGAACCGTGATGCGCTGCTTGGGCACGACCAGGTTCACGCCGTTCAAGACCTTCTGCGTGCCGAAGGACTTGTGCACGTCCGTGAGCGTCGCCAATGCGGTCTCACCCTCCTGGAGCTGCCAGATCGTCTGGGTCTCGCCCGGTTTTGGGGAGCTCGTGTCGTGTTGGTCGGCGGCATGTGCGAGGCGTCCGACGTCCGCGAAGAAGACGTCGACCAGCGGAGTCTTCTTCGGACCGAGCACCTCGTCGAGCGTGCCATAGGCGGCGATGCGGCCGCCTTCCAACATCGCCAGGCGGTCGGCGAGCTTCATGGTCGAGGTCATGTCGTGCGAGACGACGACCGAGGTGATGCCGTAGCGCTCGCGTGTGTCGACAAGCAGCCGATCGACGAAGTCGATCATCACGGGATCGAGGCCGGTCGTCGGCTCGTCGAAGAGCACGACCTCGGGGTTCGAGATCACGGCACGCGCGAGCGAGACGCGCTTGCGCATGCCACCGGAGAGCTGGGACGGGAGCTTCTTGCCGGCGTTCGCAAGGTCCAGCAATACCAGCAGCTCACCCACCCGCTCGAGGATCTCGGCGTAGGGCATGTCGGTGTTCTCGGATAATGGGAACGCGATGTTCTGCTCTACCGTGAGCGAGTCGAGTAGCGCGTAGCTTTGGAACATCATCGTCAAGCGGCGGCGCAGGTCGAGGAGGCGCTGCGGGGTCACGTCGCTGGTGTTCTCGCCGAAGATGAGGACCTCCCCTTCGTCCGGCAGCACGAGGCCGTTCATCAAGCGCAAGAGCACCGACTTGCCCGAGCCCGAAGCACCCGCGATGACGGTTGTGAGGCCGGTGTGGATGTCGAGGTCGAGGTTTTCGAGGACTACCCGATCGCCATAACGCTTGTGCACGCCGCGCAAGCGGATCACCGGCTCGGCAGGATCGACAGGCCAGCGCGGCACGTCTGGCAAGAGCAGGTTGTGCCGCTCTTCAGCCGCCAATACACGCGCGTTCTGCCCTTCCGGGGATTTGTGAGCGGACGGGGACGGGCTGGCAGGAGCTTGAACCAAGGCGGGCCGTGTCGATTCGAGAGAGGCGTTGAATGCGGGTCGCCGCGTGCGGCTCGGAACATTGCGCCCGCTGATGGGCTCGTGCAAGTTGTCGCAGCTTGCACCGCCGCGGTTCACATCAAGCACGAGGAACAACTACATGGCCAAGGATCTCACGCTCGCCGCGAACAGCTCGCTCGCCAAGCAAGCGCCGACCAAGAGCGAGACGGTCGTGCAGCGCGCGTTCATCGTGGGCATCGCGCTCGCGGTGATGTGGGGCCTCGAGGTGATCGACCTCGCGCTCGGCGGCTCACTCGACCAGCTCGGCATCTATCCGCGGCATGTCACGGGGCTCATCGGGGTCCCGCTCGCACCCTTTCTGCATGCGGGCTTTGGGCACCTCATCGCCAACACCATCCCGTTCGCGCTGCTCGGCTTCCTGACGATCATGCGTGGCGTCTCGACCTTCTTCCTCGTGTCCGGGTTCGTGACCGTAATCGGTGGCATGGCGGTCTGGCTGATGGCTTCGAGCGGCTATCACATCGGCGCGAGCGGGCTCATCTTCGGGCTCTTCGGCTACAACATGGCGATGGCGATCTTCGAGCGCAGCTTCAAGTCGATCATCCTCGCGGTGCTGGTCGGCCTGCTCTACGGCGGGCTGATCTTCGGCGTGTTTCCAGGCCAGCGCGGCATCTCGTGGGAAGGCCACCTGTTCGGCTGCGCCGCGGGCGTCCTGTACGCCTACGTGTCGAGTCGCAGGGCCGCCAAGGCCGCAGCCTCCAAGCGTTGACCACGCGGGGCGAGCGGCCTGGTACCACTCTTCGCGCCTGTGGTCGTAGCCGACGCCGCCCGGCGAGTCGTACGAGCCCCAGGTGCCCGGCATGCCGATGCGCGCGAGCTGATCGGCACGAGCGCGGGTCGTGGCGCGGTCGATTCCCCAGTCGGCGCGCAGGCTGGCGCGTTGGACATAGGCGGGCGAGTCGCGCACGTAGGAGGGCATCGCCTCCGGGTCACGCTTGCCCTGTCATATTGAGAGACACCACGTCCGAGGCGGGGACGGGAGCTGTCGGTACGAGCGACGCGCTGGCTGCTCGCGATGCCTTCGAGCAGCGACTCGTACTCGTGGAGCTTCTCGCTCATGCGCTTGCCCTGCATATCGACGCGCGACTCGGCGCGGGCGAGGTCGTGCTCGTGTCGTTCGGCGGCCTCGCGCTCGAGGCCAAGCGATTGTTCCGGCGACATGTAGGCCGGCGTGCCGATCGGGTCAGAGGTAACGCGTGAGCGTCACGCCGCGCACGAACTTCATCGAGTACGTGAGCGCACCGTGCGCATCGCGCCCGAGCCCGTAGACCGGGACGATGGCCGGGTGGTCGAGCGGGGCCGTGACCTGCGCCTCGGTGAGGAAGCGCTGCAGCAGCACCGGATCGGTCGCCAGGTCGGGATGCGCCCGCCTGACCGCGACCGTACGATTCAAGCTCGCGTCGCGGCCGAGATAGACCTCCCCCATCGCCCCCTGACCCACCCCGGCTTGTGATCGCATAGAACGCGAGCAGGCGGACGCCGATGCGCAGCGAGACTTGATTTATACCTCAATCATTGCAGCAGCCGGCGCGTTCGGGAGGACCTCTGAATTGCGGTTGGGAACGACCTTAGAGCCACCCCGTACGGCTCGCCTGAATGCGGGGTTCAATGGCGAAATGTGACTTGCTTGACCCGAGGTACTCGAGCGACCAGCTTGCCCTCGATGTTTGTGCGGGGCCGAAAAATCGCCGAGCAGGCGAAGCCGTGGCGAGGCGAGAGCAACGAGAAAGCAGAGGGTCAGGGCCCTCCGTTGCCTGGTGCCGAGTCGAGCCTGGTCGAGCTGTCGAGCGACTCGCGTTTGCGCGTTGCCGAAGTCGTCTCCCTCGGGGCTCGGCTCGGGGGACCGTATCGCGGTTTGCGCCTCGGCCTGCTCGGGCTGCTCCTTGCGGGCGCCTACATCGGGCTTGGTCACCTCGGCCTCGGCTTCGCGCTCGATCAACAGCGCTCGACGATCATCTGGGCGCCCTCGGGCCTCGCCATCGCGGCGGTCTGGATCTTCGGCAACCGGGTCTTGTGGGCGGTCTATCTCGGCGCATTCGTCACCAACGTCATCGCGGGCCCGGGGCTCACACCGCTGGCGCTGTTGCTGTCAGCGCTGATCTCGTTAGGCAATGCGGGTGAGGCCTGGCTGGCCGGCTGGCTCGTGCGCCGCTACAAGCTGGACGATGGCATTCGCGGCACGCGCGATGTGGGCGTCTATTTCCTGACGGTCGTGCTTGCGGCGACACTCTTATCGGCGCTCAACGGCATGCTGTGGCTGGTGCTGTTCGACGATGTGCCGCTCGCGCAGGCTCCGATGGATGGGATCATCTGGTGGCTCGGAGATGTCGGCGGCGTGCTGGTCGTGACCTCGGTCGCGATCGCGAGCCTCCAGCGAAGGGTTGGGGAGAGCGCGTCGCTGCGGCCAAGCGCGCTCAGGCTCGACCCGAGCGTCGTCGCGATGACTGTCATCGCCGCCGCGTTCGTGGCGATAGGTCCGTGGGTGAAGACGGGTGCCAATGGCAACGAGGCCGCGGCAGCGGCGAGCGTGTTGTGCCTGGTGTTGCCCTACCCCGCTTCGGCGCTGGCGGCATTGCGCCTCGGCTTGCGCGGTGCCTGTGTGGTCACGGCGACCATCGCGCTGGCCGCGGTCATCGGTACCGCCGCGGGTGCCGGCCCTTTCCAGACCGGCGACGCGCGCATCGACGTCGTGAGTCTCTGGCCGCTGCTCGCGACGCTGTCGATCTCGGCGATGTTGTTGGCGGCGACCTTCGAGGAGCGCTTGTCCGCGACGGCGCAACGCTCGTCGCTCGAGTGTGAGCTGCAGCGGCGTCGCAGCCTCGGCGAGCTGGGCCTCATGACTGGCGGAATCGCGCACGATTTCAACAACATCCTGACCGTGATCCAAGCCAACACGAAGCTCATGGATGGCGCCGATGCAGGCATGCGTGCCGAGTGCGCGCGCGACATCGAAGAGGCAACGATTCGCGGTAAAGAACTCACCGAGCAGCTCCTCGCGTATGCGGGTCGCCGCAATGTCGCGCGCCAACGCTTCGATGTCTCGGCGTTGGCGTCCGAGACCGCCCGCCTCTTGACCTCCCATTGTCCGCCCGGGGTCGAGCTCGCGCTCGAGCTGGCACAGGGCGCGATGGTCGATGGTGAGCCGGTGCAGATGCGGCAGGTTCTGATGAACCTGTTGATGAACGCGTTCGACGCGATGCGTGGTCGCAAGGGCAAGATCACGCTGACGATCGCGATCGTTGGCGACTGGGTCACGCTCACCGTCACCGACCAGGGCCCGGGTATTCCGGCCGAAGTACGCGTACGCGTCTTCGAGCCGTTCTTCACGACCAAGACCCAGGGGCACGGCATGGGGCTCGCGGCGGTCCAGGGGATCGTCACGGCGCACGGCGGCACGATCGCAATCGACCAGCCGGTGCGTGGCGTGAAGAACGCAGCCAGCGAAGTCGGCAACGCGGCCCTTGTGAGCCCGCCGCCGCGACCGAGCGCGCCGGGTGCACGCGTCCGGGTGCAACTGCCATCCAGCCCGTCGTTGCCTTCGGCACGTCCCAAGCCGGGCGCGGCGATCGAACCTGGGGCCAAGGGTGGCCGTGTGTTGGTCGTCGACGACGAGCCCGGTGTGCGGCGCCTCACCGCGCTCATCCTGCAGCGCGCGGGCTTCGAGGTGACGGTCGCGGAGGGTGCGAAGGACGCGCTCACCATGGCTGCCAAATCGAATCCGCAGGTCGCGCTGCTCGACGTGAAGCTCGGCCCGGAGAGCGGCCTCGATGTGATGCAGCTGCTGCGTGCGCAACACCCCGGCCTGCACGTGATCTTGATGTCGGGCTTTCACGAGCAGCGGATCGACCCGTCGATCCCGATCCTCGAAAAGCCGTTCGACCCCGAAGACCTGGTCAGCGCGGTCACGCGTGCGGTGCGACCTGCCGCGTAATCTCTGTTTGCTCTCGCCTCGCCACGGCTTCGCCTGCTCGGCGAATCTCTGTTTGCTCTCGCCTCGCCACGGCTTCGCCTGCTCGGCGAATCTCTGTTTGCTCTCGCCTCGCCACGGCTTCGCCTGCTC
>Ga0209181_10000252_pt1 | contig 99863 bp, 90 predicted proteins | sample MAT05_FD_187208 | JGI IMG/M metagenome (GOLD analysis project Ga0209181, IMG submission 187208) | Freshwater microbial communities from Lake Fryxell liftoff mats and glacier meltwater in Antarctica - MAT-05 (SPAdes) (version 2) | ecosystem: Environmental > Aquatic > Freshwater > Ice > Liftoff...
ACGCCACCACCACCGCCAGCGCCACCACCGACTCCAGTGCCACCACCGACTCCAGTGCCACCACCGACTCCAGTGCCACCGCCGACTCCCGTACCACCGCCGACTCCCGCGCCACCGCCGACGCCAGATCCGCCCGTTCCGCCGCCAGGCCCGCCACCAGTGCCATTGCCGCCACCCGAGCCAGCGCCGGTCTCACAAAATCCGGCGACGCACTGCTGATTGGTCGGGCAGTTCAGGTCAGTCGCGCATGGCGCGCCTTGTGTCGACGGAAAGCAGGAAAACGCACCCATCGCGAACAGCATCGAGGCGGGGATCCACAGGGCAGAGCGTGACGGCATAGCGAAAACTCTAGCTGTACCGGCGGGCAAACTGGGAAGCGCCTGCGCACATCCGCGGCGTCGGTTAGACAGTGCGCCATGAAAACGAAGAGCTACGCCGCTGAAGCCGCCGACAAGCCGCTTGCCCCTCTGACCATCGATCGCCGCGAGCCGGGCCCGCATGATGTCGTCATCGACGTCCTCTTCTCGGGCGTCTGCCACTCGGACATTCACCAGGCGCGCGGCGACTGGGGCAACTCGAAGTTCCCGATGGTGCCGGGGCACGAGGTCATCGGGCGGGTCGCCGCCGTGGGGCCGAAGGTCACGAAGGTGAAGCAGGGCGCGCTCGTCGGCGTCGGCTGCATGACGGATTCATGCCGCAGCTGCGGCCAGTGCACGAACCACCACGAGCAGTTCTGCGAAGCCGGAACCTCGTACACGTACAACAGCACCGAGATGGATCGCGTGACGCCGACGTACGGCGGGTACTCCACGCAGATGGTCGTCACCGAACACTTCGTGCTCAAAGTTCCCGAGACGCTCGACCCGGCCGGCGCGGCGCCGCTGCTCTGCGCGGGCATCACCACCTACTCGCCACTCAAAGAATGGAACTGCAAGGCGGGCGATCGCGTCGCTGTCGTCGGCCTGGGCGGTCTGGGCCACATGGCGGTGAAGTTGGCGAAGGCGATGGGCGCCGACGTCACGATGTTCAGCACCTCGCGCAGCAAGGAAGCCGACGCGACGCGTCTGGGCGCCGCGCACTTCGCGCTGTCGACGGATCCCGAGACCTTCAACCGCCTCGCCGGAAGGTTCGACCTCGTCATCGACACCATCTCGGCGCAGCACGACTACAACCTGTACCTGAAGCTGCTGCGCCCCTTCGGAGCGATGGTCATTGTCGGCGTCCCCTCCAGGCCCGCCGACGTCGCAGCCTTCTCGCTGATCAACGGCAACCGCCGCCTCGCAGGGTCGAGCATCGGCGGCATCGCCCAGACACAAGAGATGCTCGACTTCTGCGCGAAGCACAACATCGTCTCGGACGTCGAGATCATCCCCATTCAGAAGATCAACGAAGCGTACGAGCGCGTCATCAAGGGCGACGTTCGCTACCGGTTCGTCATCGACGCGCAAAGCTTCCACAAGGCGTGAGCGACGCTGGGCCGTTACGCCCCGGAAAACGAAGGCCTCCGCGGGTGCTCTCACTGGGGGCCCGCTGCGGTCTTTGCATTGCACTCGGGTGAGCCAGGAGGAATCACCCATGGCTGCGAAGAAGATGAAGGTGGCGGCGAAGAAGCCGGCCACGACGAAGAAGTCGCCGGTGAGCAAGAAGAAGACGCGTTCGCAGTGAGCCCGTCTGTGACGCAGCCCGTCAAAGACTCCAACCGGTGGAAGCCCGTGAAGTCCGACCCCGAAATCTTCGATCTACTTTTATCGAATCGAGGAAGCGCTGTGCCGGCAGGGGCTTAGGTGACCAGACGGGCGGCCTTCGTGACGCAGCCCGTCAAGTCTTCAGCTCACCACTTCGAGACGTAGCGGCGGCCGTTCGACGCGGGCGCTGCAGCCGGAGCAGCAGACGAGCCCGAGGCCGGCAGCGACTGCGGCCGCGCGACGACGGTGGTCGACCGCTGCTGCGGGCGGTGCGAGTTCTGCTGGGGCCGGCGCTGGCCGTGGCGCTGCTGCTGCTGCTGCGGACGCGACGGCTGCGAGTCGGCGTTCGCCGCGCGACCCGGAAAAGGATGCTCGGCGATGACCGGAACCGAACGCCGAATCGTGCGCTCGATGTCACGCAGGTAGGCGCGCTCCTCGCCGTCGCAGAACGAAATCGCGATGCCCGCTGCCCCCGCGCGGCCGGTGCGACCGATGCGGTGCACGTAGCTCTCGGGGATATTAGGAAGGTCGAAGTTCACCACGTGCGTGATGCCCTCGACGTCGATGCCGCGCGCCGCGATGTCCGTCGCGACGAGGACGCGAACCGTGCCGTCCTTGAAGCTGTCCAACGCCCGTTCACGCGCGTTCTGCGACTTGTTGCCGTGAATCACGTCGGCGCCGATGTTGGCGACCTGGAGGTCGCGGGTGACGCGGTTCGCGCCGGACTTGGTGCGGGTGAAGACGAGCGTGCGCTTCATCGCGGCGTCGCCCAGCAAGTGGTGCAGCAGCGACTTCTTCTGCGACTTGTCGACGAAGTAGATGCGCTGATCAACGGTCTCAGCGGTGGTCGCCACGGGCGTCACTTCGATGCGCACCGGGTCGACGAGGATGTTGCGCGACAGCTCCTGAATCTCGGGCGGCATCGTGGCCGAGAAGAACAGCGTCTGACGCTTCTTCGGGATGACGGCGATGATCCGCTTCACGTCATGAATGAAGCCCATGTCGAGCATGCGATCGGCCTCGTCGAGGACGAGGACCTCGAGGCCCGTGAAAGAGACGAGCCGCTGCTGAATCAGGTCGAGCAACCGGCCGGGCGTGGCGACGAGCACGTCGACGCCGCGCTTCAGCGCGTTCACCTGATGCATCTGGCTGACGCCTCCGAAGATGACGGTGTGCCGCAGCTGGGTGTGCTTGCCGTAGGTCGCGAAGCTCTCGCCAATCTGCGTGGCGAGCTCTCGGGTGGGGGTGAGGACGAGGACGCGCACCGGGCGGCCATTCGCGGGAGGCCCGACGAGCCGCTGCAGAATCGGCAGCGCGAAAGCGGCGGTCTTCCCGGTGCCCGTCTGCGCGCAGGCCAGCACGTCCTTGCCGGTGAGCACGTGGGGAATCGCCTGAACCTGAATCGGGGTCGGCGTGGAGTAACCCTCGGCCTTGACGGCGCTGAGGAGCGAGGCGTTGAGCTTCAGTTCTTCGAAAGTCATGAATCCTTCAATGGCCAAAGCGAAGCGCTTTGGCCGGGTGTCGTGAACGAGTGGGAATGTCGAGAGCAGCGCCAATTGCCCATTCGTTCTTCGGGCTCCGGCGCATCACACGCGGCCGCTGCGGCCGCTGCTCTGTGGCATGCCTATACACGCAACACCCCGATTGCACCTAATCCGACTGTTCTCCGGGCTGGGGCGGCCGGAGCCAGGCGGCGGCGAGCTCCGTCCACTGCCTGGCGTGGCTCAAAATCATCACGTGGTCGGCGGGGAGCTCGCGCAGCTCGGTACCGGGCAGCGTGGCGACGAACTCGCGGACGTAGTCGATTGGAATCCGGACGTCGTTCGTACCGCTGATGACGAGCGCGCGCCCGCCAGACGGGTCGCCGACGCCCGAGAGCAGCACCGTGCCCCTGAAGCGCGGCGCGTAGCGGGCGCCGTAAATCGAGCCGTTGCTCAAGCCCACCAGGTACAGCTCGCCGCGGTCGGCTTCAGGGGGCAGCGTTTCGATCGCCTCGCGAAGCACCTCGCTCGCGCGCTCGCTGCTCCAGTCGCCAATCGGATCCAGCGCCGGGGCGGCCAGCACGTACTCGCGCCCCAGCGCCGACTCGGCCATCACGCGCACGTACGGCGTCAGCAGCCCGCCGAAGCCATGAAGAAACAGGATGCACGGCGCGCGTGCCTTGCCCGGGGGAAGGTGCACCAGGCTGCGAACGCTGCCCGGGGTGCTCACCATCAGCATCGCGCTCGGCAGCCCCACCTCGGGCGGGTACGCGGCGCGAAACGTCTGTCTGAATGACTCGTACTCGTCGCCTTCGACGGCGCCGGTCACCCGCGAGAGCTCGAGGCCCGCGAGCACGGCCTCCCGTTCGGGAGCCAGGTACGCGAGCCACGGGCCTCGACCGCACACCCCGCTGTCGCAGACGCGCCAGCCTTCGACGTCGCGGGGGACGACGACGAGCCGCCAGAGGACGAACAGCAGCTGCGCCGCAATGACCAGCGCCGCGGCGCGACGGCGGGAGGTCGCGAGCAGACAAAGCGACACCGGAATTCCCGCGAAGGCGAGCCCGCTGACCGTGATGCCGTTGCCGAGCAGGTACAGGGTCAGCGGTGCCAGCAGCGCAGCAGCAGCGAGCAGCAGGCTGACGCGGAGAAGACCAACCACTGCTTACTCAGCGGGGCAGTCGGTTGAAGTCGCTCGCCGGGCCATCGTCGAGCGGAAAAGGCCAACGGCACCTGCGCCTGGGTGGGAGTTCCATGGCAAGCAGACCGCGCCCATGCGCGGCGCAAGGCAGCGGAGGATTTTCACGGGGTGTTGAGGTTGTCCCAGACGACCGTGCTTCCGGCGTCTTCGATTTGGTACGTGCCGGCGCCGATGGTGAGGACGACGTCGGTGAACTCGTTGACGAAGGGCGTCACCGCGCTGCCGAGCTGCAGGTACACGCCTGCGTCGTTCATGCGCGCGAGGGTCAACGTGCCGGCCTGCTCCCGAATGCGGAAGCGCGCCGGAGCGGTGAAGCTCGAGCCAATCACCAGGTTCGAGTAGGTCGAGTTGTTGGCGAACTGGATGAAGCTGTAGTTGCCGTTCGCGATGAAAGAGAAGCAGCGGTTGCCCGCGGGGAAAGTGCAGAGCTGGGCGACGGCCTGCATCGTGTTCAACGACTGGTTGCCGGCATTGACGAGCTCGAAGCGCAGCTCGGAATCGGTGAGGTCATAGCGGCGCTTCGACCGGAGCATCGGGAACTGCGTCGTGCCCGGCGTCGTCACGACCTCGTACTGCTGGTTCACGACGGTGCAGGTGTTGGGCGGCGTGTTCCAGAGGCCGGCGTCGAAGCCGGTGCTGAAGTCTTCGGCGAGCGTGCTGATTTTCTGGATGCAGAGGTTGCCGCTGCCGCAGCGGGCCGCTCCGACACAGCCCGCGTCCGCGGTGCAGGCGACCGCGCAGCCCACATCGAGGCCGTTGCAGGCGTAGCCGCCCGGGCAAGACGTCGAAGGCGTGCGGCCCAGCGCAGCGACCCGGCACAAGCCCGCCTGCCCTGGCAGATTGCACAAGTCACACGGCGCGTTGCAGGCGCTCTCGCAGCAGCGGCCGTTGACGCAGCGCCCGTTCTGACAGTCGGAGCCTTGACCGCACAGCGCGCCTTGCACCCCGCCCGCGTCCATGTAGCCCGCGTCGAACCCGGCATCGATTCCGGCATCGATTCCGGCATCGGCGCCCGCGTCCGTACCGGCATCGATTCCCGCGTCATCGATTCCCCCGTCGAATCCGGCGTCGTCGCCAGCATCGACTTCCGGAGCGCCGCCACCCACCCCGACTCCGCCGCCGCCACCGCCGGAACCGCCACCTGCCGAGCCCCCCCCGCTGCCACCGAGGCCGTCGTTCACGCAGACGGAACGGACCCCATCACAGTGGTAGCCGGTGGCGCATTGATCCGTCGACGTGCAAGCGAACTCGAGCTTGTCGAGGTCGACTCCGCCCAGACAGCTCGTCAGCGCGAAAGCCAATGCCGCTGCTGGGAGAAACCGACGGCCGGTCATGGGGCCGGGAACAATACCCTTGATCAAGGCCGCTCGCCCGGGTTCAGCGTCAGCGCGCAGCGTCGCGTCGCACCCAGGAAAACGCTTTCCTGAACCGTCTTTTGCCTTGTTGGCTCTCATCGAGCTGGAGGTATCACCCTATGTGCAGCCAGGTCGTGTGTGAGAAGTGCCGCAAGCCAACGTGGGCCGGTTGTGGGCGTCACATCGAACAAGCGCTCGCCGACGTGCCCCGCGAGGAGCGGTGCAAGTGCCGTGAGCAGCAGGCGGCCCCGGCGCGCCCGCCTCAGGCAGGTGCTCGATGAGCCCAGACGTGCTTGGCGTCGTGGTGCCTGCAGTCCTCATCGTCGGGTTCCTCGCCTTCAAGCGGCTCGGGCAGATCAAACCCGACGACGCGCGACGCCTGGTGCAGGAAGGCGCGGTGCTCGTCGACGTTCGGAGCGCTGGGGAGTTCAAGGGCGGGCACCTGCCTGGCGCCCTGAACGTGCCCCTGCAGGAGCTTGGCGCGAAGGTCGGCAAACTTGGCCCGAAGGACAACCCGGTCATTCTGTATTGCGCCAGCGGGACGCGCAGCTCGATGGCGCGCGGCGTCCTGAAGCGCCTCGGCTTCACGCAGGCCCACAACCTTGGAGCGATGTCGCGCTGGCCGGGTTGACGAGTGTCGTGACCGCTTCGCGGCTGAAGACGCGCAAACGAAGGGCCACGGGTATGCGCTCTGTTTCCGGCGCCGCTGCGTCAGCCCTGGCTTTCACGGAAGAAGCGATCCGCCGCCTGGCCGCGCGCCGGGTTGATGACCGCCGGCCGCTCGAAGTACCGGCAGAAGGCCATGCCCGCGTCGTAGGCGCTGGTGGTCGCGCGCAGCTTGCTCAACGCGTTGCTCTCACTGTTGTTGAGCTCGTGCCAGAGGTACTCCAGCTGGCCCTTGAACGACGTGCTCGAGTACCCCTGCGCCACCGTCCACTGCTTCATCGCGCTGCCCCGGCCGTTGTGCCACTGAGCGACGCCGAACGAGGTCCCGCCGTCGCCCACTGCGTTCGGATTGAAGCCTGATTCGTACAGCAGGTTCCCCGCGATGCCCGCGGCCTGGGCGCGGGTCAGCCCCTTCGCCATGAAGAAGTTGATCGCCTGCTGCGCGCTGCCTTTGACGCCGGGCCGGTTCTCGACGCCCGACACACTGCCGGTATCCGGGGTCGGGGTCGGGGTGGGGGTGGGGGTGGGGGTCGGCGTGCTGCTTCGCCCGGGGATGACGAGGTTCTGGCCGGCGTAGATGAGGTTTGGGTTGGCGATGCCGTTGGCCTGGGCGATCGCCTGGTAGCTCACGCCGAAGCGCGCGCCGATAGCCGAGAGCGTGTCGCCGGCTCGCACCGTATAGCGATCTCCGCCGGAAGGAGGCGCCGGCTGGAAGCTGTCGGACGAGCCGGGCAGGGTCAGCTGCTGACCCGCGTAGATGAGGTTCGCGTTGTGGATCTGCGGGTTGGCCTTCATCAGCGCCGCCACGGTCGTGTGGTTCCGCGCCGCGATGCCTGAGAGGGAGTCTCCTGAACGGATTTGGTAGGCCATGGTGCTGCTCCTCTTGGTGCGCCCCTTTGCGCCGCCCCGCACAGGTATTCTCGGGTCGCTGCCGCGGTCGTCCCGCGTGAGAATCGTAAGGCGACTGAACAGGAGGCTGAACGGAGATCGCCGCAACGGCGCGGCCCCGTCGGCGTTGCGCAAGACAATCGCGTTTCTTCGAGGGGACGCCCACATTCCCAACGCCGACCTGCTTCCGTACGGTTTCCCGGTGGTCGCGCTCGCACGCTTCTTCAGCCTTCATCCACAGCCGAATGCCCGTTCACGTGAGTTGTTGTCTCGTTGGGTGTGGCGTGGCGCGCTCACGGACACCCACTGGGCGCACGAGCAGGCGTACATCCGCGAGACACTTCGCGCGCTAGAGGGCGCCGACGAAGAGCTCGAGGTGCAGCAACTCCTCGAGTTGATCCCGCAAGTTGGGGCGAAGGTCGGAGTCGTCGGCGACTACAGCCTCAAGTCAGCACGGACGCGACTCCACCTGCTCGCACTTCTCGACCTGCGCCCCAGAGACCTCGCGTCAGGGGAGCTTCTTGATGGCGCAGCGCTGATCGCCAGGTCTGGATCAGCTGCGATTCAGCTTCTGGCTGACGTCGCCGGTGGTGATGGAGTCGAAGATGCCGCGCGCACGAGCATCTTCGGGCGAGTGATTCAGAGGCCGATGGCGCGCAAGCGGCTCAACGGGCTCCTGGGCGACCTCTACGCCACAGACGCGCTGCTCGAGAGCCTCGGCCTCGATCGCGAGGAGGCCGAAGCGGTTCTCGCGGGACGACCCTTCGCGCATCGGCGCGCTGAGAGACTGCGCTCGTTGGCGGGCGTACAACCGAAGCTCTCGATGATTCGTGAAGGTCGCGGCATGACCCTGCCCGCAAGCGGCCGGGGAGGCGACTGGATCGTGAAGTTGCCGGGGAACCGGTACCGTGGCGTACCCGAGAACGAGTTCGCGACCATGAATTGGGCGCGGCGGGTGGGCATCGACGTACCTGAGACCGAGTTGATTTCGACGACCGAAATCCGAGGGCTCCCGCCCGGGCTGGAGCCTGGGGACGGGATGGCGTTTGCGATTCGTCGATTTGACCGCCCAGCGGCCGGCCGGCGGGTGCACATCGAGGACTTTGCTCAAATTCGCGACGTCTACCCAGACACGCGCTCGAAGTACGGGTCGACCAACTACGAGACCATTGCGAAGTTCATTCTGCGCACGCTGGGTGAGAGCTCGTTCAAGGAATTCGTGCGGCGACTCGCCTTCATCATCGTCAGCGCGAACGCCGACGCTCACATCAAGAACTGGTCTGTCATCTACCCCGACCGTCAGCACGCGCAGTTGTCGCCAGCCTACGATCTCGTCTCGACGATCGAGTTCATCGAACAAGACGCGCTTGCGCTGAATCTGGCGAAGACGAAGGAGTGGCGACCCTTCTCGTTCGGTACCGCCGTGTGACCCGAGTGAGCGGGGCTCCCCTTAGTGGCTGAAACCGAGCGCGAACAAGAGCGCGGCCTCGACCTCTGGCCAACGCGCTGCAGGCAGCTCAGACAGCCGTCTGCCGAGCTTCGCCCGGGTCACCGTCTGAACGTGATCGAGGTTGATGGCGCATCGGCCGGGCACGCCATCGGCAGCATCTAGAACGACCTCGCTCGGAATCTCTCGAACGGTGCGGGTGATGGGAGCCACGGTGACCTCGCCGAGGAACTCGAGCGCAGGACCGCGAGTCAGGACCAGCACCGGCCGCTTCTTGTCGGGCTTCGCAAACTGGTACCACCGAATCTCGCCCCGGTTCACTCGTCGCCCCAGGCATGTTCCTTCTCCCAAACGGCGAACTCGTTCTTCCCGACAGGCTTCTTCATATAGCCCTCGCGGTGACGCCGATCGAGCTCGCGCGCTGCGAGACCTTGAAGTGCGGCCCGCAAGGCTTCGCGCGCGAATGCCGATCGGGTTGTCTTCAGGCGCCGAACTGCGCGATCCACCTCGGCGACCAAACCCTCATCCAGCGTCATCTGAACCGTCTTCATTGGTAGATCCTGCCTCCGGCAGGGGTTTCGTTGAGTTGAATTCCACTGTCTCGGGCAAGACCCCCTTTCAAACCGTGCGTGCGGATTTCCCGCATACGGCTTCCCGACAGCCCTCTTCGGTCGGCTTGCGTCAGTTGCGGACTCCCGGTAGCAGACCACCACTCAAGGCCCAGAGGCCGAAGGGTGGTGTCGAAAGCCCCGCATGGTGGGCTGTCCGGCGATTACCCGGACGGGATTTTCACCCGCTGGAAAAGTGCAGCGCAACTCCGCCTCTTCGATCGCTCGCGCTACCGCTGGCTCTGAGTCTTCACGACGCACCATGGCCTCCACATTAGCATCCACATGCGAATCCACATTCAGGCGTCGAAGTGATTCGGTACCTGCTCGATACCAATACGCTGACCCACCCACTTTCCAGGACGCCCGACCCGCCCGTGCTCGACGCGCTCAGCGACCGGCGTCAAGCTCGCTGGAGCAAAGGACCTCGACTGGCACCTCGACCCGACTGAGTTGGGGCCCTGAGTCCCGTACGTCGCGCTGGACCAGTGGTCGCAACCTCAATGACTGCCGAGGTCCATCGAGACCCGACCAGCGCTCACTTTGGCGCGGCCAGTGTCGCCGCCATCGTTCAGGTGAACGCCGCTATTCGTTGACAGTCGGCGGCACCAGCGGCGGCCGGCCAAACACTTCGTCCGACAGCTTCGTCAGCTTCGCGGCGGCGTCCGTCTTCCCCCAGCGCCGCAACCGGTCGGCCCGCTGCGCCAGCACCGCCGGCGTCACTTCCCCCGCCGACTCCTGCTGCACCTTCTTCAACGTCACGCGCGCCGCCGCCGGGTCGCCTTTCAAGATGTCGAGGTCGGCCAGCGACAGCTGAATCGGCACCGACTGCGGGTAGAGCTCGCGTCCCAGCTCGAGCATCGCGCGCCCGTTCGCCGCCTTGCCCTTCAGCGCTTCACGCAGTCCGACGCGCGAGAGCTCGAGCGAGAGGTCGGGGTAAATCAACGCATCGGCAAACGCAGGCCGCAGCAGCGTCTGCAGTTCCTTCAGCTCGGTCGTCGGCCCCAGCTTCAGCGCCCGCACTGCGCGCGCGTTCGACTTTTCCCACGCGGTCGACAGCGTATGAATCCGCTCGCGCAGCTCGTCAGAGAACATCCACCCGCACTCGAGCTGCTCGCACGCGTAGAGGTAGTCCTCGAAGAAGGGCAGCGGGCCTTCGGTGCGCGCGTCCGAGAGCCGGTCTTTGCCGAACACCTTTTCGATTGTGCTCGCCATCGCGACGCCGACCCGAACGAAGGGCTCGCCATTCTTCGGCTGGTGGGCCTGCTCGATGGCGTCGCTGGCTCCAATCGCCGAGAGCGCATCGAGCGAGAGCAACGCGTCGACCCGCGCGAAGGCCGCGGGAAGGTTGGTCTCGTCGCGGGCGGGCGCATCGGCGGCGAGGAAGCTGTGCTCGGCGAGGCCGTACGACAGAATTCGCACCAGGCCTTCGTGCAGCAAGCGGTCTCGCGCATCGGCCGCCGCGGCGTGGCGCCAGCGAACCCCGGAATCGAGCAGCTCTTCCTGCATCAGCACCGAGATTTCGCTCAACACCCCGCCCTGCGCCTCGAGGTTCGTGGCCAGCGCGAGCACGAAGCGCTCGGCCGGAATCAGGACCAACAAGGTCGACGTGCCCGACTGGCCACCCGCGTGCGCCAACACGTAGTGGCCCCGTTGCGGGAAGACGTTGAAGCCCAGGCCGTAGTCGGTCAGCAAGCCATCGCGCGTCACCTGCACCGTGCGCATCAGCTGGTGCGACTCGGGCGTCAGCAACTTCCCGTCGAGCAACGCGCGGCCGAACCGCACCATGTCTTCGACGGTGCTGCGCGTGCCGCCGCCTGCGTACCGGCTCGACAGCTCCAACGGAGCGGCGGGCCCGAACACCCCCTTCTTCAGGCTGTAGCCCAGCGCCCACTGCGCGTTCATGCGCGCGGGACGTTCGATGTCCGAGTCCTTCATCTCCAGTGGGCCGAAGAGATTGGCGGCGAGGTACTCGGCGTAGCTCTTGCCGGACGCTCCTTCGATCGCAGCGCCGAGCAGGTTGTAGCCGTAGCTCGTGTAGAGGAAGCGGGTGCCCGGCTCGCACGCGAGGTCCCACGCCTGGAAGAGTGACAGCGCGCCGACAGTGGTGACGGGCTTGCTGACGCGTTCCGAGGCGAGCCCGCGGTAGTGGTAGACGCCGCCGAGGTGGCCGAGCAGCTGGCGCACCGTGACGGGAAACGCCTTCTTCGGAAACTTTGGCACCGACTTCTGAATCTCGTCGTCGAGCCCGAGCTTTCCCTGCTCGACCAGCTGCAGCACTGACACCGCCGTCCACGACTTGGTGACCGAGGCCATGCGGTACGTGGTGCGCGGCGTGGCGCGAATCTTCTTCTCGACGTCCGCGTAGCCGTACGCGTTGAACCAGACCTCGTCGCCATGCATCACCCCGACAGAAAGGCCGGCCTGGTTGGGGCCGAGCATGCTGCGAATCGACGCGTCGATGGCGGCACGAACGGCAGGGTCGAGCTCGGCCGCGAAGCAGGGAAGCGCGAGCAGCCAGAGCGCTGCGAACCAGGGCTTCAATTCGCGCCCGCCCGCGCGCGCCGGCTGTCGTAGGCACGCAGCATCGCAGACACCGTGAGCTCGCCGAGCAGGTCGAGCCCTTTGCCTCGAGGGTGCACGAGGTCGTCGTGGACCAGGCCTCTGGCCCTGAAGCGCTTCAGCGAGCCGGGGCCGCCCATCGCGCCGAAGAGGTCGAAGTACGCGCAGTGGTCCTCGAGCGCGATGCGCTTCTGAATCGCGAGGTAGCCGTCGAGCTCGGGCCGCTGCTCGTAAGGCAGCCTCGCGGTCGGCCCGCGCACGGAATCGATCGGGCTCACCACCAGGCACGACGCGTTCGGCACGGCGGTGTGAATGCGCGCGAGCAGGGCCTTCAAGTCGCGCTCGATCGTCTCGAGCTCGGTGCGGCCCCACGCCAGGCGCTTCACCTCGTTGCCACCGAGCATCACCATCACCAGTGACGGCTCGCGCTCCCGAAGCTGTTCGATGAAGAGGGCTTCGTCGGTGCGCAGGTAGAGCGAGGCATCGACGGATGGAACGCCGAACGTGTCCATCACCAGGCCGCGGCCTTCGCGCTCGAGCACGACGCCCTGAACGACGGGCCCGGCCTGGGGGAAGACGAGCTTCAGCACGTGAGACTCGGCGGGCAGGTCGATTTGGGTGCGCTGCACTTTTCCTTCGGGCAACGCGTCCACGGTCGAGACCCGGGCGCCGTCGATTTCAACCGCGAGCTGGCCCTTCGGCTTCTCGGCAAACCACAGCACCTCGGCCTTCGTGTCACCGTGCAACGAGTACCGGGTGCTCGCGTTCTTCGACAGCGCCTGGTGCTGCGCGCCGCTGAGCCCGTGCGGCTGCTTCAGCGGCTTCAAGATTCCCACCGTCGACAGGCCCCACTTTCCCGCAGCGGTGCCGGTGCGAATGCGCGGACCCCAGGAGCCCAGGCGATCAGCCAACAGCTGGCCGCGGCCCGCCGAGCCGAGACGTTCGATCAGCCGTTCGCGGACCATGCTCACCACGCCGTCGGTCGCGATCAACGAGTTGCCCAGCACGACGATGCGCACTGTCTGCGAATCGGGCGACAGCGGCGCGTTCTTTTCAAGCGCGTCGAAGAAGGCGGCCAGCGGGTGCGCGCAGGGCGGGGCCTCACACGAGGTCTCGAGCTCCGCGCCCGGCGCCTGGAGCTCGGCGGCGAGCAGCTGCAGGGGGCGTGGCTCTTCGAACACGGGCTCAGGAGGAGGCTCGGCAGGCGGCGCGAGCACCGGGGCCGCTTTCACGACGGCCGCAACTGGCGGCGGCGCCACCTCTGGCTGACAGCCTGTGACTGCGAGGGTGAGCGTCGCCAACCCGAAGATGCCGAACTTCATGCCCGCGCCGAACTTAGCCCGCCGGCCCCGAACTGGCGCGTCCGCAAAGATGTGGTCTGGTCATCGGCCTCAAAGGGGGAACACGACATGCCAACGAAGGGGCTGACGGTGGCGCTGCTGCTGTGGGCGGCGGGCGCGCGCGCGGGTGACGAGGCGGCAGTGAGGCCGTGCTCGGAAGTCCGGGACGCGGAGGCTCGCGCCTCCGAAGAGGTGGCGCGGTGTACGCCGTACACGCCACCGATGTACCTGCGCTTGATGCTCGGCGGCGGCGCGGTGCCGTACGTCAACGGTGCGTTCGGCGAGCTCACGTTCGACGCGTCGTACAGCTCGTTCTCGGGAAACCAGGCGCGGGGCGGCGCTTTCTCGTCGGGCGTTTCCATCTCGCTTGCCGGCGCCTTTGACCAGCGCTGGGTGATGGTCGTCGCCGGCCTCTTCATTGAAATCGACCTCACCTACATCTTGTTCAGCGGCTTCTGGGCCCACGAGCCAAAAAACCTTCCCGTTCGCTTCTCGGTCGGCACGCGCCTGGGCGCCGCCATCACCCAGTCGTACCCGTCGAAGAATGACGCGCCGTACGCCGACCCGTACCTGCTCGCGCGCCCCGAGCTTCACACCTTTGCCGACCTCGCGATTCCCTTCGGGAAGTGGCGACGCTGGGCCTTGACCCTTCGCGGTGCCATCGACACGCCCGTCGCGATGAACAGCGTCTTTCGTTACTCGATGTCGGTGGGCCTGAGCCGGGGGTGGACCAATGAATAGGCTCCTGGGCGTTCTCCTTCTCATTGCCGCTTGTGGAAAGGCGCCGGCGCCGGTCGCTCCGCCACCGTGCCAGCCGATTCCTGCGCCTGCGCGGCCCGGAGTTCCCGCCGACGTCGTCTGGGGCTTCGCCGACCTTCACACCCACCCGGCCATCGAGAGGGCGTTTCACGGCTCGCTGGTGTGGGGCAAAGCAATCGACGACGCGCCAGTGAACGCCACCGAGCTGCCGCGCATCGCCGCGTGTCCCGTCGAGACGCACACCCAGCCCGGCACCGGCCCCATCGATCGCGCGGTCGGAGCTCAGGTCTTCCCCGCCGTCGCCAACATCGCGAGCTTCGCGCACGGCCCCGTCGCCACCGGAGGCCTGCGCCCCACCACGTCGTGGCCCAACGCGCGCGACGTCATTCACCAGCAGATGAACATCTCGTCGATTCGCCGCGCCTACGAAGGCGGCCTGCGCTTGATGTTCGCAGCGACCACCGACGACCAGGTGATTGCCGCGCTGTTGAGCGGCCCGAACTTCGTCGATGGCTTCGTGCCGAAGCCGCACGCCGACTTCGAGTCGGCCTCCACCCAAATCGCCCTCATCCGCGAAATCGCAAAGAAGAACGCGAACTGGATGGGCATCGCCCGCACGCCCGCCGACGCGCGGAAGTTGATCAGCGAAGGCCGCCTCGCGCTGGTCATCTCGCTCGAGATGAACGGCTTCCAGCCCGGCGAAGTCGAGACGCTGCGGCGAACAGACGACGCGCGGCACGTCTTCCCGGTGCACCTCATCGACAACGGCATCGGCGGTACCGCGGCGAATGCGTCACTGTTCAACTCTGCCTCGTCGGCAGTCAGCGCGCTGTACCGCAGCGACCACAAGGCCAACCAGTACATGGACGTCGTCGCGACGACGCAGTTCACGAACCCGCTGGGCTGGCCGCAGGCGCTCGTGCAGGCGAGCCCTCCCGTCTACGTCGGCCTGCAGAACATCCCGTACCTCGCGTACACCGGCCTTTGTTACGAGCCGCTTACTGGCTGCGCGGGCGCAGACGCAGTGCGCACGACCTTCACCGAGGTCGGCCAGCAGAACCTGCGCGGCCTCTGCACCACCGCCGAAGAGTGCCTCGCCAACGAACGCCCCGGCGCCGCCCTCATCCTCGAGATGATGGACGCGGGGATGATGATCGACGTCTCGCACATGGGCGCGCGCTCGGTGGCCGAGACGCTGCAGCTCGACCCCGCGTTTCCGCTGATGGCGTCTCACGGCGACCTCGCGAACCTCTGCAGAGGCTTTCCCACCCAGCCGCCTTGCGTCGACGCGAACCTGGGCGCCCCGACAGAACGTTCGCTCGACTCGGAAGCGGCCCGCGAAATCGTGCGCCGCAACGGGGTGCTCGGCCTCGGCACCGGCCTGGGCGTCTACGACAGCCGCAACATCTTCTCGGCCCGCGCGAGCCCCCTGCTGACCCTGGACCCCGCGCAGGCGCAGACCTCTGATTGCGTCACCGAAGGAGGAAGCGACGGCTGCGTCCCTGCGCTGAAGCTCGACCTCGCCGACGCGGGCACGCCACTCGACACGCTGCAGGTCGACACGCTGGGCGGCATCTCGGGCATCGTCGCCAACGCCCAGCCTTTCGTGCGCGTCGAGCTGCGCGACCCGGTGCCGGCCGACGCGTACCAGCGCCGCGTCGTCCTCACCCCGATGGTCTGCACCAGCCAGGCGTGCAGGGCGACCGTCACCCTCGGAGCGAAGCAGAAGCCGCTCACGCCCCCGCCCGCCGTGTGCGAAGCGGCCAGCTGCGAGACCTCAAACACCTGCGAGGCCGCGCCGTACACCGTCGACGACCTCGAACAGGTGACGGTGCAGTGGCTGTATTTGAAGTGCGACGGCAACTGCGCCAACGCGTACGGCGCCGACGTGCGCGAACAGCAGTGCAGCTCGCAATGGCAAGACGCGCGCGCGGCGAGCTGGACGATGACCCGCATCGACCTCACCGGCAAGAGCCTCGGCCAGCCGGAGGTGCCGATTGCGCGGCTCGCCGCGAGAGGCGAGGTGCCACTGGTGACGCTGGTCGGCATGGCGGGCAGCTTCACCGCGTACACCCGCAACGACCGCCCGAGCGTGAACGCAAAGATTCCCGCGTCCGGCCACCTGCTTCGCGTCTCGATGACGTCCAGCAACTTTCAGAGCGCCCTGCCCGGCTCGAGCGCCCAGCAGGTCGGCGCCAACAGCTGCGTCGCGCTGCGCACCCGCGTGGGCGCGTCATGTCCCGCCAACGCGCTGCCCGCCGCGAAAGCGACCGAATGCCCCGACGGCTGGGCCGCCATCAACCAGCGCGGCGAGTGGAAGCAGTCGACGATGCTCTACACGTTTCTTCGCTACGCGGGCGACCCCACTCAGGTCTGCGGCATCGACTTCGCGGTGCTCGACTGGAAGAAAGACAGCGGCGCGTTCGCGATCGACGCGGTGAAGGTCGACGTCGTCGAAGACCCGGTGGGGCATTGGATTCGCCGGTACGCATCCATCATGAAGCACGTCGCCGACGGCCGCCTCGGCATGGTCACCTTCGGCACCGACTTCAACGGGCTCAACGGCACCACCGACATCTCTGAGCTGCCGGTGCCCGCGGGAGCGCTCGCTGCGTCCGCCTGCCCCGTCACCGAGGGCAAGCTGCCCGCGAACACCCAGCCGCTGGCGCTCTCGCCGATGCGCTTCCGCAGCGCCGACGGCACGCTGGGCGAAGAGGTTCTTCTCGAAGAGCGCGGCCTGGCCACCTACGGCTTGCTGGCCGACTTCGTTCAGGTCGCGGCGGCGTATCCGGGCTGTGGGGAAGACGTGCGCGATTCGTTGATGCTGTCGGCCGAGACGACGCTGCGCGCGTGGGAGACCATCGTCGACCCGGCGACGGCGGCCGCCCGGGCCCCTCTGCCGCGCGGCAACTTCGCGTGCGGCGCGGCGCCGGGGGTGGCGCCATGAGGGCGCTTGGGGTGGCGGTGTTGCTGGCGAGCGTGACGGCCTCCGCGGGCGACCTGGGCTCGGTTCCGCTGGGCGGCTGCGGCAAGCGCGTGGCGCCTCCGTTGACGGGCGACCCTTTCGACCTCTTCGCCGAGACCGAGAAGGCCGAAGACGAGCGTCTGCACTACCTCAACGGCATCGGCTCTCCGGGGCGCTGCTGGGAAGTGACCGCCGACGTGGCGTTCGGATACCGGCGGGTGTTCACGTCTCGCGCAGAGATTGCGCGCGCGGTGAAGTTCGAAGGCAAGACGCTGAGCCTGATGCTCCGCGTGCGCGCCGGGTTGAACGCCGACGTGACGAACAGCACCTACGGCATTCAGGGAACGCTGCCGTCGCTGGGCCTGCGACACCAGTCGTCGTCGGGCCGCTTCTCGCTCGAGATGGGCCTTCGGGTGGTGCCGGGCTTCGGGGGCCCGAATGACGCGAAGCCCGAGACCCAGGCGCTGGCGCTGGACTCCATTCTGTCGAGCCTCATCGCGAGCGACGCGGGCTGGCTGCCGTTCAGCAACACGGGCGTGATGTTCTACGCCGACATCCACTCGCGCTCGGGGGTGACCGACTGGGGCAGGTACGTGAGCACGCTGGTCGGGATGCGGTACGGCGGCGAAGTGTCGATCGGCAATCAGGAGATTCGCACCTGGCTCGGGCCGCAGCACGGGATGATTGGCAACGCCTACGCCGAGCTCTTCGTCGCGGTGCCGACGCTGCTGGGTGAGCAGATGGGCTTTCAGTTCGGCTTCCACGCCGACACGAGCCTCTCGAGCATCTGGCCCGCCGACCAGGTGCTGCCGCTGGTGGTGGCGGGCTACTTCGAGTGGTCACCTGCGACGTGGATTTCACTTCGCGCCTATGGCGGCACCGGCGGCAGCCCCGAGGCGCTCGAATTCTTCCGGCCCTTCTACGGGCTGCGGCTGCGCTTCTACGTGCCGTAACGGCCGGGGCTCCGTTCACCCCGAGAGCAGTCGAGGGGTGAGCATCTGCGGTGACGGCAGCTGCGCGGCTACTCGATGACGTGACCGTCGGCCCCAATCCACGCTGGCGTGGTGCCTGCTGCGCGCGCCTCGTCGACCAGGCGCCGGTAGAGCTCGGGGGCGTTGCGTTCGATGCGGGCCGACCTTTCAGCGCTGCCGTGAAGCGCAGCGAAGCCTTCGGCGTAGAACTCGTGAACGTCGGTCGCCGCGTAGCCAGACCGGGCACCGGCATCGAAGTCGTACCTTTCGTACGCGTCCCGGCTGTGCGGCCGGCCTTCCCGGTACGAATCGAGGGCACGCGCCATCGAGGGGTCGCGCTCAGAAGCAAAGGCCCGGTGGCGGCTCACTTCGCGGTCGAGGCGCGCCATCTCGGTGCGGCGCTCACCGACCGGCAAATCGTCCAGGCGGTGCGGGCTGCGTTCGCCGTGCACGTCGTCGTACGCGTGGGCCAGCTCGTGCCGCATTCGCGCCGACGGCATGCGCTCGCTGTAGCGAATGACGCGCGCCTCGGGCAGGTACTCTTCGGCGCCCGTCGGCGACGACACGCCGACCGCCGAAATCTCGGGAGGCAGGCCGCGATCTGACGGCCAGAACCGGACCCCGGAAGCGCTCAGCTCTTCGAGCTGATGGTCCGAGAAGCTCGAGAGCGCCCCTTCCATCCGGTGTCGCGTCGCCGCGCTGGGCGGAGGGTCGATGCCCCGCATCATGTCGTCCGTCAGCTCGACCCGCGAGCGGGGAGGCGTCAGCGACGGCGGGTGCAGCTCCGGCCCCCTGGGCCCTGTTCCCGCGGGACGAAAGGTGTCGCGAGGGGCGGAAGGCACGACAGGGGCCGGCCGCCCAGGTGAAGCAGAAGGCGCAGGGGCCGCAGCCGAGGTTCGAACCGGTTGAGGCGCTTGAGGCCGGGAAGGGATGCTGGAAGGTCCACCCATGGTGCCGCTCCTTGTCGAGCGACAGCCAGAGCAGGTTCCGAGCCACCCCTTGCCTCACGTCTCTACAACCACTTGGCGCAGGCGGTGTGTAACCGCCCGGTTCACGTGTGGCTTACAGCGTTCCAAGGTAGGCGACGAGGTCGTTCACTTCCTCATCGCTCAGCTTCGAGGTGAGGCCGTGCTTGTCGGTCTCCTTTCCCTTGAGGAGGCGCTCTTTGAGGGTGAGGACGCTGCCGTCGTGCAGGTACGGGCCGGTGCGCGAGATGCCGAGCAGCGAAGGCGTGTTGAAGCCGTTCGCGAGGCGCTTGACGTTGTCGGCCGGGACCAGCGTGCCGACGTCGGCGAACTTGTTGTCCGTCAGCGTGTCGCTGCTGTGGCAGGTGTTGCACTGCGCCTTGGTGAAGACCTGCGCCCCGCGCTGCTGCGCCGGGGTCTTCGTCATCGCGCCGCGGAAGGGAGCGTCGGCCGCGGGCAACGTCGCCAGGTACGCCGAAATCTGCATCGTCATCTTCGCGGTGATGCCATTGCCGCCCATGCGACCGGTGATGGCGTGGCCGAGGTCACCCATGTCCTTGAACTCGCCGTCCCAGTGCAGGGGCTGCGTCTTCTCGAGCATGCGGCCTGAGAGGGTCGGGGTCTGGCGTGGGCCGCTGGTGAAGTTCCAGACGTGGCCGTCTTCACGGCCTTCCATGTGGCAGGTGCCGCAGCTGAGGCCGAGGGTCGTCATCCGGCTGTCGGTGGTGCTGAAGAAGAGCTTCCGGCCGGCGACCGCGTCGGGCGACAGCGTGTCCTGGCCCACCGGAATCGACTTCGTCTCACGCAGGATTCCGTTCACCGACTCGATGCGCGAGAAGCTGTGGTCCAGCGAGTTGTAGACCCACGCCGTCTCACCCGACTTCGTCAGCGCGATGCCCGTCGGGCCGGCGCCCACCGACACCACTGATTGCACGCCCGACACAGCCGTCAGCCCGTTGAAGTTGTTCTGCTGCGGCGTGCGCTTCGAGGCCACAACCGCGACGTTGTTCGAGTCGTGGTTCACCACGAAGATGAATGAGCCCGTGCTGTCGACGACGACCGCCTTGGGGCCCTGCAGTGAAATCGTCGCGTTGCCGCTGGTCATCACGGTCGGAGGATTGTCGGCCAGGTTCGAGGCGCAGTCTTTCAAGCTGTCGACCAGGGGCGTCGCTTCCGTGTCGAAGCTCAGCAGCGCGGGAGCAGAGATTGCCGTCGCGCCGCAGGTGTCGCCGCCGTAGCCGCCAGAGCTGCCGCCGCCCGCGAAACCGCCATCGAAGCCCTGGGAAACCTCATCGTCGGAAACAACCAGCAGGCCGTCGGACGACAGGTTTGCCGCCGCGTACACGCGCAGCCCATCGGGCGAAGCTGCCAGCGCCTGCGCCGCACGCACGCGGCTCGAGGCCTGGGCCGGAAAGAACCCAACGTTGTTGCCACCGTTGTTCTTGTTCTTCACCGGCTCGCGGTTCAGCTGCGAAGCGAGGTCGGTGCGGTCCTTCAGCACGGCGACCTTCACCAGGTCGACCATCGTCACGTCGCCGTCTTTGTAGAGGCTGATCATCGCGCGGTTGCCGTTGAGCAGCGCGAGGCCGCGGGGCTCGTGACCGATGGGCAGCTCCCAGTTGGTCGAGAGCGTGTTGGTGTCGATCGACGTCAGGATGCCGAACTCGGCCGACTCGCGCGACGTCGCGCTGACGACGTACAGGGTCTTGCCGTCGCCAGTCATCGCCATCGACACCGGCTCGACGCCGACGTCCAGGCGGGCCGCTTCCTGCCACTGCCCGCGGCGGATGACGGTGATGCTGCGGCCCATGCGGTTGGTGACGTAGATGGTGTCGTCCGCGCCGACGAGCACCTGCTCGGGCGAGGCCCCCGTCTTCACCGTCGCGACCACCGTCTCGGTCTTGGCGTCGAGGACGATCAGCGAATCCGTATCGGAGTCCGCCGCGAACACCAGCGCGTCATCCTTCGACACCGCCACCGAGCCCTGCGAGCTCGCCGTGTGTTCGGCCTGTTTGGAACACCCGATGAAGGTGGGTGCGGAGAACGCCAACAGCGCTGCAAGGAGTCTGGATTTCATGGCCCTTAAGTGCCCACCCACGGAAAAAACGGCTCACAGCCTCACGCCGAGCCCCAACGATAGTCCCAGCCACGGGCCGACCATCCCCGTGTTCACGCTCTGCACCCGCGAAGGCACCCCCACCAGAATCTGCCCCCCCTCGACGCGCGCCGTGAGGAACCACATCCCCCCACCTGCCGAGGCCGAAAACGCCCCAAGGATTCCCGCCCAGGGTCCGACCACTTCCCGGGCCCGGACGAGCGGAATACTGGGGACGCCGCGGGCATGCACGACCCCGAACCGGCTGCCTGCGCTGAGCTGAAAAGAGACGGGGCCGAGGATGAGCTGACCCAGGAGCTCGAGCAGCCCGTCGACCGAGGTGATGAAGACCGAGCCGAGGGTGGTCGAGAAGGTGCCGTGCTCGGCCGAAAGCTCGGCCGCGTAGCCGAGGAAACGAAAAGGGGTGTGAACGAAGCGAAGGCCCCCACCCCATTGCCACAGCGGCGACGTCAGCAGGGTGCGGGACGCGGCATGGGCGGAAAGTCCGAACTTCGGACGCTGCGCAGGGGCCGCGGGGACGGGGACAAGCGGCGGCACCACCTTGTGCACTTCGGGCGCGGGTGGCGGGGAGAAGAGCTGTTCGCTCCAGCTGGCTTCGACGACCTCGACGATGGCCAGCGCGAGCAGGCGGGCCCTGGCGTTCGGAGCGGCGCGCGACAAGTCGACGGTGCGGGTCAGCGCACGGCCAGTGATGGGGTCATCGACGGAAAAGGCCAGCGCCTCGCCTTCACAGGCGACGGCGGCCGTGACTCCGGTGATGGCGGCGCGGCTCGACAGCAGCTCGAGCTCGAGGACGCGACGCACCTCGGGCTGCGACACCTGCGCGCACGGGTCAACCGAGAGCGTGACAGGGGGCGCCAGTGACAACACCAGCGCCAGCCAAATCACTCGAGTCCGCCGTGGTGCTTCACGGCACGGACACTGCGGCCATCCGGGAACAACGCGAGGTATTCGGTGGCCAGGCGGGTCGCTTCGGCGCGGTCACCTGCGAGCGCCGCGGCGCCGACCTGCCGAGCGAGCGCATCTTCCGCGAGCGGGCCATTGGGCTCGAGTGAGCGGGCGCGGCCGAAAGCCTCGGCGGCGGCGCGCGGCTGGGCGAGCTGGTCGAGAAGAATGCGGCCAAGCGTGAAAGCGGCCAGCGGGGCGCGGCCGTCTTCGGGGAAGCGCGCGAGCAGGCGATTGAGCGGCTCGACGGCCTGCTCAGGGTGGCGGGTGAGGCGCGCGACGTCGGCGGCGAGCAGCAGCTCTTCGGCCACGTCCTGCGGCTTCGAGTTCTGCAGGGCGACGAAGGCGGCGTCGTTGTCGCCTGCGCGCGCGAGGTCCTGCCAGGATGGCGCGGCAGGGACGACGGGGGCGCGCAAGGGCTTCAGGACGACAGGAGCCGCGCCGTTCATCCCGAGAGAAGTCGAGGCAGCCGCGCCGTTCATCCCGAGAGAAGTCGAGGCAGCCGCGCCGTTCATCCCGAGAGAAGTCGAGGGAGCCGCGCCGTTCATCCCGAGAGAAGTCGAGGGATGAGCCTCCTCGAGGATCGTCTCAGAAGCGTGCAGGGGAAAGGTCGACTCCATCCCATTGGTGAGCATGCGTTCGCCGCCCTTCCACTTCACGCGGACGCGCCCGTGGTCGACGAGGACGCGGACGTTGTGCTCGGTGCGTTCGACAGCGAAGCGGGTGCCGAGGACTTCGACGACGACATCGCCGGCTTCGACGCGGAAGGTGCGGTTGGGGTTGGGGCGCACGTCGAACCAGGCGCCGCCGGCGGCGAGCTGGGCGACCTCGACGCGATTTTCCTGGGGCAGCACGCGAACGTCGGCGCGGGCGTTGAACGGAGCGACGGTCACATCGGGGCGGGGCGCGACGCGAATGCTCAAAGCAACGAGGAGGACGGCGAGGCCGGTGCCGGTGGCAACGCGGCGATGCACTTGCTTCTTCTTGATGCCGCGTTCGACGCTAAGCGCGCGGCGGTCGTCCCAGGCGACTTTCAGACCGCGTGCGGCCTCGAGGTGGGGCGAGAGGCTCATGATTGACCGCTCCGATCCAACACGGCCTGGGCGGCCGAGATGCGCCGCTTCGCCGTTGCGAGAGAACAGCCACACAGCTGCGCGACTGCTTCGAGTTGCTCACCTTCGACGTGGCGCAGGGTCCACGCGAGGCGATCGTTCACGGGCAGCTGATCAAGCGCACGCCACATCTGGCGGGCGAGCACCACCTGCTCGGGGTTTGCTCCGGGCGACATCGCCTCGTCTATCGTGTCGCTGCCCAGCCCGAAGAACACTGCCACCTTCCGCTTCCGCAACCGCCGCCCGGCGTACCGCACCGTCAGCGTCGCCAGCCACCCCTTGATGGTCCGCGCGTCCCGAACCGCGCCGAGCCCCCGAAAGGCGCCCAGAAAAACCTCCTGAACCACGTCGTCCAGGTCTGAGTCGCTGCCCAACAGCCGGAACGCCAACTGGGCGACGAACCCCGAGTATTCACGGAACAATTCCCCCGCAGTCCAAGTCGTACCGGTGGCCAGGCTGAGGGTGGTGGGGTGCATCCTTGGGTCTTCAGTGCGCCGGCCGGCCGAATTCGGCTCACCACCGTACCTCACGCAGTTCAGTTCCGTTCACCCCGCCCGAGAGAAGTCGAGGGGGGAAGCGGACGCTCAAACCGAGGCGAGGTGCTTCCGCAGGGCCCTCAGGCGCTTCCGCGTTTCCCACTTGAAGACCACGGCCATGACTGGCTCGAGCAGAAAGGCGAGCCACCGCGGCCGGGCGGTGAAGGTCCAGGTGTAGGTGACGGTGGAGCCGCCTTCGACGGGAGCGTGCCGAATCGACGCCGCCCAGGTCGCGAAGAAAGGAGGCCGGTTGATCATCTTCACCGCCGCCACTACGCCTAAGTCGAAGCTCACGTACACCGTCTGCAGCGCGAGCCCGCCCAACGACTTCCGGCCGACGCAGGTCGAGACGACGCCCTTCCCCGCCGCGGTCGCTCCGCCTTCGAGGTACGCGGCCGAGAGCAGCGAGTCCCACGTGGTGCGCAGCGGGTAGTCGTGCAGCACCGCGAACACGCGCGCGCAGTCGGCCGGCATCGTGTCGCTGACTTTTCCGTGCGCCATCGCTGCCTACCGCCGGCCGTCGACCGTCTGCAGCAGGTCTTCGATGTCGAGCATGGGCTCGCCGAAGAAGTGGGCCGCTCCCTGTTGTTCGAGCTGCAAGAGGCCACGCTGAATCGCGCCGATCGACGCGGTCGAGACGTTGCCGTACTGCGTCTTCAGCTCGGCCGCGTGGTCGCCGCACCACTGCACCATCGCGCGCAGGTCCTTCAAATCGAACAGCAGCATTCCGTGGTCGTCCGCCGCCTTGAACGCCAGCGACAGCACGCCTTCCTGCGTCTCGTTGAGCGCGAGCAATCGCCCGAGCAGCTGCGGCCCCAGGTCCGACACCGTCGCGCGCACCGGGTGGCCCTGCCACGTCGGCTCCGGCAACTCGAGCGCATCGAACCGCGCCTTTACGCGTTCGGTCGGCGCTCCTGGATCGCAGAGGCCCGTGAGGTCACCCTTGATGTCGGCGAGAAAGACGGGGACGCCCGCGGCAGAAAACTGCTCGGCGAGGCGCTGAAGGGTGACGGTCTTGCCGGTGCCGGTCGCTCCGATGATGCAGCCCTCGGGCACCGCGACGATTAATATCACGGCAGGGACGGCGGGTTCCGTTGCCCCCTGGCACGTACTACTTCTCGATCCTGCTGTGCTCGGCGACCATTTGCACGCCGCCACTGCAGAAGAACCTCTACGAGCACAAGGCCCTCTTCGGCGCCTTCTACACGGAGACGCGCACGATCACCGGGATGGGGACCGTGGAGACGTGCTCGACGGGCATCCCGATTCAGACCTTCCAGATTCAGTAGCCGTCAGTGGTGACGGCCGACGCGCCGGCTTGCGACGCATCGAGGCGTGCATCATTCCAGACAAGACGCGCAGCCTGGGGGCCGCTTGCCGCAGAGGCTCGACGAGTTGCTTGCGCTCACGGTGTCGATCTCGGAGGGCATCCGGACGGCGACGAAGACGTACGGCTCGACTTCGAGTGGGCGAGGAGCGGTGAGACGGGGGCAGTCGTCCTGGAGCTGGAAGGCGACGACCTCTACGTCTGGAGGTACAACTTCATGTCGGCCCCCACCTTCTGCTTCACGCTCACCTTCTTCGAGAACGGCGATGAAGGGCCATTCCAGCAAGACGCCAGGAACTGCGCTCTTCTCTCTCAAGAAGCTGCGGTCGCCAAAACCGCGTCGTATCCCGAGCTTTAAGCTTTTGTCGAAGGCCTCCCTGGCAACGCGAAGGTCTACGATCTGCGGAACAAGAAGGCACCGGTCGGGTTCGAGATCGACGGCGAAATGGCCAGCCGCGTCGTGCTCAATCCTGGCTTCTTCCGTCGCAGCAATGATCTTGTCGCGATCGTTCCGGATCTGTAGCCGCGCGCTTTGGATCGGACGTCTCTTGCGGAGAAAAGCCAGACGGTTTGTCCGGGGTTTTGCGGCCGGCATAACCGGGGTATGCGCAAGAAAACCCTCTCGATTCTCGCTGTCGTCTTGTCCACCGCGTGCGGGCCACAGACAGAGGTTCCCGACGGATCCGAAAACCCGGACCTCACCCAGCTGGCTTATGAGCTCAAGGGCACGTCGCTCGAGCAGGCGATGAGAGACCGCCACTTCCGCCCGCTCTGCGATGCGCAGGGCTTTCCACTGGTGGGAAACGTCGTCTCGAAGGTCGACATGACGGACGTCTCCACGTTCTGCTCGGAAGTTCGCCGGCAGCACAAGTGACCGTCTTCACCCTCGAAGCGCTCGGCGGTCCCTGGGGCAAGCGGCTCGCTGCCCGGCGGGTAGAGCTGCGCTGGGAAGACATCGGCGCCGAGGCGTCCCCCCAGCTCGTGGCCGCGGCCCGCGAGGTTTGGACGCGCAGCGCCTTCAGCGAGTACGCCAGCGGAGCGGCCTTCGCTGAGATCTCTTCGTCCCTGCTCGCCGTGAACGCGCCGATCGATTTGATCGCCGCGGCCGGCGAGTTCGTCGCCGACGAGATGTTTCACGCCGAGTTGTCATCTCGCGTCGCGATGGCGCTCGGTGGAGCAGTCCCTCTGAACGTCGACTTGTCTCGACTGGTGAAGCCCGCGGTCAGCACCGATCCCTTGATGCGCGCGGCCGAGCTGGTGGTGCGCACGTGCTGCGTTGGCGAGGCGCTGACCGTGCCGATGCTCAACCAATCACGCCTCGCGGCGGGCTCACTCACCATCGAGGCGGTGATCACGCGGATCCTGAAGGATGAGGCACATCACGCGCAGCTCGGGTGGTGGTTCCTCGACTGGGCGGAGCTCACCGACGACAACCGCGCGACGCTCGGGCGGGTCGCCGGAGAGGCCCTGCGCGGGTTCGGGGCGATCTTCGCGGCCCGGTGCGCGACTGGGTCGGGCGCGGGCCTCGGCCGCCTCGACTGCGCGCGGTTCGACCATGCGTTCCTCGATGCCGTGAACAATGACGTGGTTCGACTGCTCGCCCAGCGCGGCATCATCGTGCCGGCTGCGGACGTCGATGCGCTCGTCGCTGCCGCCGCATAGACGTTCACGAACCACGGCGGCGGAGCTCTCTCGTGAAGTGGTGACGAAAGCTGGAGAACCTGATCTAGATCGAGGGCAGCGGCGAGGTCGGCGCGATTGGCTCGAGCCGAGGCGCGATGTCGGGCCAAGCTACCCAGTCGAACGCGAAGCGCCAATCAGGCCCAGTGGAAGTGTCCCAGCAGGGAGTCAACCGCGACGTTTCCCTGGCGTCGCCGCGTCGGTGGGCGAATTGCCGTCCGTAAAGGCGGGGCGCTTTGGTGTGGTCTGGCTGTGCGTCCCCCCGCGGACACCCTACATTCGCGGCATGAACATCACGATCGTGGGGCCGGGCAAGCTGGGGAGTGGGTTGGGGAAGCTCTGGACGCGCAAGGGCCACGAGGTCTTCCTCACCTTCTCCCGCGATCCGGCGAAGCTCGAGGCCGTCGCCAAAGACCTCGGCGCGCTGGCTCACGCTGCGACCGTCGAGGAGGCGGTAGGCAAGAGTGAGGTGATCGTCCTCAGCACCAAGTGGGCGCTCGTTCCGGAAGTGCTCGCGCAAGCAGGATCTCTCGAAGGAAAGATTGTCCTCGATTGCACGAACACGATGACTCCGCGAAAGACAGCCGAAGGACTTCCGGAGCTGCGGTCCTGCGCAGAGGTCCTCGCCACGATGGCCCCGGGCGCCCGTGTGATCAAGACGCTGAACCAGTCGTTCCAGCAGGTGCTGCACTCTGAATCGCGCCTGTTCGGCGGGCAGAAGCCGACGATGTTCTATTGCGGTGATGACGTGGCCGCGAAGGCGGTCGCGGCGAAGCTGGTCGAAGAACTCGATTTCGAGGCGGTCGACGCCGGCCCTCTCGAGAACGCGCGGTTGGTCGAGGCCTACGCACTGCTCGTCATCCGGCTCGGCCACACCCTTGGGCTGGGCACTGACATCGCGATGAAGCTGATGCGTCGAGCTCCGAGCAGCACGAGCTGAGGTCTCCATGCGGCAGGAGCGGCTGGCATCACGACTGGCGGATCGTCGTCAACCGTGGATCGCGCCGAACCGAACGCGGTCCGTGCTTCGGATACCCAGGTGCGGGGGACCTGGGCTAATCGCTGCCGCATGCGGGTAAGACTCCTCACCGTCGCGGTGATCGCGGCGCTGTCGTGCGGGAAGGGAAACGTGAAGCGCTTCGAGTTCTACGCGGAGCCCCTGGCCGAGAAGGACTACGCGGCGATGGGCGCGCGGCCGGGCTGGCAGGCGAAGTCGCTCGAAGTCGAGCCGGGCGTCACGCTGCGCGGGCTGGTTCACACGCCCACTTCCGACACCGCGCCGTGGGTGGTCTTCTTCGCCGGCAACAGCGGCGCGTTGCTCGCCGAGGCGCAGCCCTTTCTCGAAGCGCTGCGGGGCGACCGCGACTTCGGCGTCGCCGCCTATGCGTACCGCGGCTTCGATGGCTCGACGGGCACGCCCTCGGCCGAGGCGTTCGTGAGCGACGGCGTGAAGGTTGTCGAGCAGCTGCGCGGCAAGAAGGTGCACCTCGTCTCGTTCTCGCTGGGCACCGCGATCGCTTCCGCGGTGGGCTCGAAAGTGAGAGACGTCGCGAGCGTCAGCCTGCTCGCGCCGATGACGGAGATCGACGTCGGCGAAAAAGGTCTGCTCGGCCGCTTCAAGACGCCGCAGCGGTTCGAGACGCTGCGCTACCTACCCGACTTGAACGGCCCGGTGCTGGTGGTGCACGGCGAGAACGACTCCGCATTTCCCGTCGCGATGGGCCGGGAAGTGGCGAAGGGCCTGGGCGCGCGAGGAAAGTTGGTCGAACTGCCGGGCGTCGCGCACCTCGAGACGCTGAAGGACACGCGCACGCTCGAAGCGGTGCGGGCCCTCATTCAACAGTGATGGCCGCCTCGCCCCGCGTGCACACCGCCACCTGGTGACGCGCGGTCGGCCTGAGCAGGGTGAAGCGCCACTGCGACGCATCGTCTGCCTCGAAGCGAACTCCGTCGACGCGGGGCTCGAACGCGAACGAGTCGAGGGGAATCGAGAGGCCGAGCCCGCGAGCCTTGAGGTACGACTCCTTCAGCGTCCAGAGCTCGAAGAAGCGCTGGCGTTGCTGCGCCACCGGCAACGCGCGCAGCTGTCGGGCCTCGCTCGGCGCGAAGAACGCATCGGCCACTTCGACCGTGTCGCCCTTTCGTTCGACGTCCTCGACATCCACCCCGACGTCGAGGCCTTCTGCGACCACGCAAACCGTCAGGCCCGAGGTCCGCGAGAGGTTGAAGCGATACGGTGTGCCTGGCAGCTCGGGCCGGCCATGCGAACCGGTTCCGAACTGAAGCGACTCACCCGCGCCACACTTCGCAAGCGACGACCGCAACAGCGCATGCGACGCCACGTACGCCTCGCGGTGCACGTCGAAGGCGAAGCGCTTCGCCCGCTGCAGTTCCTCTTCGCTCAACCACCGCAGGTCGCCATCGCGAGGAGCCGTGTCGCGGCAGAAGAGCCGAACCTTCACGCCGCCTCGAGCGCGTTCCACAGCGCGCGCGCGATGATTCCGGTGTTGGGCTCGAGCAACAGGTTGCTGTGGTTGCCCGGCACGCCAATGACTTCGACGCCGCCATTGACGACTTCCGACCAGCCGTAGCTCTCGGTGGCGTCGAGGTAGATGTACGCGACCTCGTCGGCGCGGAAGAGGGTCGCCTTCCCGCGCCACGGCTTCGGCACGTACAGCGCCGCCGCGCGCTCGAAGTTCCGGGTCAGGTGCAGCTCGCGAAGCTCACTGGGCATCGGCTGGCCGCGCGCGAGCAACGCGTCGATCTGCTCGAACGTCTGCCGCACCCTTCGCCGCTCGAGCCGGCCTGTCACCGCAGAGCGAAGGTAGTCAATGCCGCCCTCGCGCAACCGTTCGAGCCGCACCTTCGCCGTCACGCCCCGCACCGGCATCTGCGGGTGGAAGGTGTCGATGAAGCCCAACAGCCCGACCTCTTCACCAGCCTTCGTCAGCCGCTGGCACATCTCGTACGCGACGAGCCCGCCGCCCGAGTACCCCGCGAACTGATACGGCCCATGCGGCTGCACCTCACGCACTTCCGCGAGGTACGCCGTCGCCATCTCGTCGATGGTCGCGTGCGGAGCGAGCACGCCGTCGATGCCCCGCGCCTGCAACCCGTAGAAAGGCTGCTGGCGATCCATCGCGCGCGCAAGGTCGCGGAAGTTGAGGACGTTGCCCCCCGCTCCGTGGACGCAGAAGAAGGGCAGCCGCTTCGGGTCACCCTTCTGAATCGTGACGAGGTGCTTGAAGCCAACGGGCTTCGGCGCTGCGACCGCCACTTTTTCCAGGCCCACCGCCACACCGCGCTCGGTCAGAATCACCGCGCACTTCGCAATCGTCGGCGCCTCGAACAACGTCGCCAACGGCAGGTCGATGTTCCACTTCTTGCGAATGCGCCCGAACAACCTCACCGCAATCAGCGACTGCCCGCCCAGCTCGAAGAAGTCGTCGTTCACCCCGACCTGCTCGAGGCCCAGTAGCTCACGCCACAACCCAGCCAGCTCGAGCTCGAGCGGAGAAGCGGGAGCGACGTACTCGGTGCTCAGGCTCGGCCGTACGAACTGTGGACCCGTGCTCGCCGACGCGCCCGCGGGGCCTTGCGCCTTCGCCGCCGCGTCCGTGTGGTCCAGCCAGGCGTGGAGGTCGACGGAGGTCGCCACCAGCTGCGCGGCCACTTCAGTCCCCAGAATGCGATCGAGCGCATCCATGCCCTCGACCGGCGTGATGCCCTGTCGCAGCGACGCTTCCATCGGCGTCTCCGCCCGCTTGCCTTCGGACACCGCCCGCGCCGCTTCGCCCGCGAGCTTCGCGCTGTCCGTCACGCGCCGCATCACGAAGCCTTCAATCGCCACCACCTCATTGCCGTGCTCGTCGCAGAGCGAGATGTCGAACACTGCGAGCCCCGACGCGTTGGTGTCGCGGCAGCGAATGTGGCTGTACACGGTTGACGGCAGGGTTCCGCGCGAGAGCACGCGGCCGTAGGAAAACGGCACGAAGAAATCGGCCTGGGCCGAGAAGCCAGGAATCAGCGCCTGCGCGCAGCCCGTCGCGATGTCCAGCAGCGCGGGGTGAAGGCGGAAAGCCGGCAGCTCGGACTTGAACTGCGCCGGCAGCTGCACGGTCGCCAGCGCTTCGCTGTGGCCGTAGTCGATGCGACGCAGGCAGCCCCACCGCGGGCCGAAAGCCATGAACGGCTGGTCGGAGTAGCCGTCGAACTTTTCCGAGCGCACGTTGCAGCGCGCACGAATCGCCGCGAGGTCCTGGTGCACTGGCAGCGCGTCGACTCGAGCGATGCGCGCAGTGACGTTCGGCTCTGCCTCCGAGTCGCTGTACACCGTCACCTCACCCGTCTTCGCCGCGACCCTCACGTTCAGCGCGCGCGCCTCGTCCTGCTTCACGATGAAAGGCGCGAGGAAGAACAGGTCGCGAATCTCGATCGCTCTTCCTGAGGCTTCGAGCTTCTCTGCCGCCGACGCCGCCAGCTGCACGAAGCCCGTGCCCGGCATCAGCGCGTCCTTTCCCTTCACGACGTGCTCGCCAATCACCCAGTGCCGGGCGCGGCTGAAACGCGTCGCATAGCGCACCGACTCGCCTTCTGCGTTCGTCTCTTCCAGCAGCGGCGCGTCGCCCGCAGCGAGCTCGGGAGGAGGCGGTTTGATCGCCGCCACCGCCATGCCGACCTGCTGCCACGCATTCCAGTTCACCACCACCGTGCGCGTCTGGCCTTCGGCCGCCTTCCGGTGCGCGAAGGCATCGAGGAAGGCGTTGGCCGCGGTGTAATCCGCCTGGCCCGGCAACCCGAGAATCGAGCTCACCGAAGAGAAGAGAACGAAGACATCCAGCGGCTCGCGCGCCAGCACCTGCTCGAGCACCAGCGTGCCCTTCACCTTCGGGTCGACGACCTCGGTGTTTCCCTGGGCCGAACGCAGCGCGATCAGCTCGTCGCGCAGCACGCCGGCGGAGTGGAAGACGCCATGAATGGAACCGAACTTCGCCTTCACCTGCGAGACCAGCGACGTCATCGCGTCGAGGTTCGACACGTCGGTGCCCGTCGCCATCACCTCCGAGCCGAGCGCACGGATTGCGCGGATCCGCTTCAGCTTCACGCTCGTCGCGTCATCGGCCGGGTGCCCTTCAATCCACGCGTCCCACGCTTTTTCCGGCGGCAGCGGCGTGCGGCCGATCAACACCAGCTTTGCTTTGGCCGAGCGCGCGAGGTGCTCGGCGACCTCGAGGCCGATGCCGCCCAGGCCGCCCGTCACCAGGTAACAGCCGCCGCGCCGCACCCACGCCGCCGCGGGTACCGGCTCGAGCGGAACGGACTCGAAGGTGCGCACCCAACGCTCGGCGCCACGCAGCGCCACCACGTCGGTCGCCACGGCCCCACGAAGCTCGCGCAGCACGTGGTCGACGAGCCGTGAGTTCTCGTCGGGAAGGTCGACGTCAATCGCCACGGTCTCGATGCCCGGGTACTCGCGGGGAATCACCCGGGTGATGCCGTGAAGCATCGCGCGCTCGGGAATGAGGCCCGTCTTCGAGCCATTGAGCAGGCCCTGAAGCATGGGCGCCGCGGAACGCGCGACGTCGTGCACCCCGCTGGTCAGCACTGCCAGGCGCACATGCTCGGAGTCGATCGACAGCGCGCGCGTGAGGAACAGAAGTCCCGCACAGCCCTTCGCCGAAGACTCGTAGTCGCCCAACGGATTCGCCGGCCGAAAGGGATTCTTCACCGGCAGCCCGAGCCCCGTTGCGTAGACGATGCGGTTCGGCAACAGGCCGCGCGCCTTCAGCGCTTCGACGAGCGCTTCCCAATCGGCCTGGACGTCGAGCCGCAGCGTGTAGCCGCGATCGCCATTCACTGCGAAGCGCGCGCCCGGCGTCACCTCGACGACGGAATACGTGAGCCGTTCGACCACGCGCGTGCTGACCGCGTGTCCTTCGTGCACCACCAACCAACGCTCGGCGCCGGCCGCTTCGGTCTTCGGCGGTGGGGAGCGCTTCCACGCGGGAGTGTAGAACCAGTCGGCGAGGTTCGGCCGCTTCAGCATCGAACGCGCGGTGCCCTTCGACGTCAGCTTGCCCGGGTCGACCCAGTAGCGCTGGCGCTCGAACGGGTACGTCGGCAGCGGGATGCGCTGCGGCTTCTCACCAACGAATCGCTTCTCGACGTCGAGCACGACGCCGCCACACCAGAGGCGGCCTAGCGCTGAGAGAAAGAACTCGCTGTCCGAGCCTTCTTCTTTCGGGTGACGAACGGTCGAGACGATCGCCGCGGCCTTCTTCGTCGCGAGGCGGGCGAGGCTGCCCAGCGTACGGCCCGGGCCGACCTCGAGCAGCGCGCGGCTTCCCTCGCCCAGGATGAGCTCGACGCCTTCGCCAAAGCGCACCGTCGAGCGCAGGTGCTTCACCCAGTACTGCGGATCCTGCACCTGGGCCGCGGCGACCCAGGTGCCGGTGAGGTTCGAGACGTAGGGAATCTTCGGCGCGCCGAACTTGATGGTCCGGCAGAAGGCGCCGAGCTCGGCAAGAATCGGTTCGAGCATCGACGAGTGCGCCGCGACGTCGATCAACACGCGCGCACAGTCGATCTCCTCTGCCTCGAGCTTTTCCTGCAACTGCGCGATGAGCGCGGTCGGGCCCGACACCACACACAGCGATGGAGCGTTCGTCGCGGCGATTCCTAAACCTTCCGGAAGCCGCGCCCGCGCTTCCGCTTCTGGCAGACCCACGCTCAACATCGCGCCCGCAGGCACCGTCTCGAAGAGCTTCCCGCGCAGCGCGACCATCGCCAGCGCGTCCTGCATCGTCAGCACGCCCGACAGGCACGCCGCTGCGTACTCACCGGCGCTGTGCCCAATCATCGCGGTGGGGGTGATGCCTTCGTGCGCGAGCAGCTTCGCCAGCGCGTACTCGGTGGCGAACAGCGCGGGCAGCGCGACCGACGGCCGCTGCAGCCGGGTGTTCGCGGCTTCGAGGTCGCCCGAGGGGAACAGCAGGGTACGGAAGTCGAGGCCCAGCGTCGGCTGGATGCTGCGCGCGCACGCGTCGATCGCCTCGCGGTACACGGGCTCGCGGTCGTAGAGCTCTTTGCCCATGTTCGCGTACTGCGCGCCGCCGCCCGGAAACATGAAGACCGTCGACGGCGCATCACCGGTCGCCTCGCCCGTGCCGACCCGCCGTGGGTCGTTCGCTTCGAGCGCGGCCACTGCATCGTTCACGTCTCGCACCGCGACCGAGCGGCGGTGACGGAAGGCCTTTCGTCCGACGAGCCGCGTGTACGCGACGTCGCTCAGGTTCACCGTGGGGTTGGCCTTGAGGTGCGCGGCCAGCTGCTTCGCTGCCAGGTCGACAGCGGTGGGCGTCTTCGCCGAGACGGTGAGCAGTTGCAGCTTCCTGGTCGGAGCTGAGGGCGCGCGCGCGGGCGGCTCTTCGACGATGAGGTGCGCATTGGTGCCGCCGGCGCCGAGGCCGGTGACTCCCGCGATGCGGCGGCCGGAAGGAGACGGCGCCCACGGGCGCAGCGTCGCGTTGACGAAGAACGGGCTGCTGGGCAAATCGGCCAGAGGGTTCGGGTTCTGGTAGTGCAGCGACGGCGGCAGCTCTTTGTGGATCAGCGAGAGCAGGGTCTTGATGAAGGCGCCGATGCCCGCCGCTTCGCCCGCGTGGCCGAAGTTCGATTTCACCGAGCCGATCGCGCAGAACTGTTTGTCGTCGGTGCTCTGGCGAAACGCCTCGGTGAGCCCCGCGATTTCGATTGGGTCGCCGACCAGCGTGCCGGTGCCGTGCGCCTCGATGTACGTGATGTCGCGCGCGTCGACGCCCGAGATGGCCAGCGCTTCCGAGATGACGCGCGCCTGCCCTGACACGCTCGGAGCGAGGAACCCCACCTTGTCCCTTCCGTCGTTGTTGATCGCCGACCCGCGGATGACGCCGAGGATCCGGTCGCCGTCGCGGCGCGCGTCTTCGAGGCGCTTCAGCACGACCGCTCCACACAGGTTGGCGATGACGGTGCCGGCCGACAGCGCGTCGAAGGTGCGGCAGTGGCCGTCGGGCGAGAGAATCTCGCCTTCCTTGAAGAGGTAGCCGCGGTCCTGGTCGGGGCTGATGGCCGAGCCGCCCGCGAGCGCCGCGTCGCACTCGCCGGCGAGCAGGCTCTGGCAGGCGAGGTGAATCGCGACCAGTGACGAGCTGCACGCCGTCTGAACGCTGAAGCTCGGCCCGCGCAGGTCGAGCTCGTACGAGACGCGGGTGGCGAGGAAGTTGGTGTCGTTGCCGAGGTGACGAATCAGCCACTCGCCGACGGAGCTCACGATCTCCGGATTCGTGAGCACGTTCTTGATCATGTACTCGCTCAAGCCCGACGAGGCGAAGACGCCCACGGGCCCGGCCATCTGCTCGCCGACGTAGCCCGCGTCCTCGAACGCTTCCCACGCGCACTCGAGGAAGAGCCGGTGCTGCGGGTCGTAGATGGCCGCGTCGCGCGCGCTCATGCCGAAGAAGCCGGCGTCGAACTTGTCGATGTCGTCGAGCCGCGCCTTTGCGCGAACGTATGCGGGGTCGCTGACCAGCTCGGGCGCTTCACCCGCGGCCAGCACCTCGGCCTCGGTGTAGCGGGAAATCGACTCGACCCCCGCGCGAAGGTTGGCCCACAGCTGCGCTACGTTTCGCGCGCCGGGAAAACGGCCAGACATCCCGATCACGGCAATCGAGCCCGCGTCGGAAGAGGAGGTGTCAGAAGGGGGAGGCAAACCGCTGTGAATTCTAACGTGCCCGCTCTGTCGCGTCGCTCCCTCAGTGGTAGTCGTCCTCCTGCTGATGCCGTACCGCCAGCACCGAGACCGTTCGACCGTCGGTCACCCGAAACAGCAGCAGATAGCCAGCTCCTCGGAACGGGACCACGAGCTCTCGCAGGGTCGGATCCATGCGGGTTCCAGTTGCGACCCGGGAAGCGAAAGGGAGCTGGGCCAGCGAGCGGAACGCCACCGCGAGCGCCCGCGCGGCGCTCTTCGCGGTCGAAGGGTCGTCCGCGGCGAAGAATCGAACCAGGCGAAGCAGGTCGGCCCTCGCCGCGCGCGTCACTCGGACTCGATAGCGTCTCACTTCGCGCGGCGTCGAGGGGCTGACGAGAGCCTTGAAGCCAGGGCCGACACGTCCTCGAGCACGTCCGCTGCTTCGAGCCAATCATCTTTCGCTTCAGCGCCACGCTCGGCGGCGAGCCCGCGGGCGATGAACTGGCGCTGAGCGTCACGCACCTGGATCTGCCTCCGCACCGCTGACTCGATGAACCCCGAGAGCGTTTCGCCCTGGTCGAGGGCTGTCTGTAGCTCGCGCCGCAGCGAGGGCTCAATACGCGTCGCGGGGAGGAGCGCGGTCTTCATGCACTACGTTTGTAGTACGTCGGCCAACGGGCCGCTATCCGATGAAGGGTTCGCAGTGCGCAGTGCCCTTGTGCAATCGGGAGCCCAAACGCTCTTCACTGGGGACGCGCACCGAAGCCGTAGCCGCGCGGGAGACCTAAGACGAGCGCCAGAGAAGTGGTGCTTCACGAGGCCTTTCGGCGAGGGTGGCCCGAGGTGTCGTCGTCGCTCCATCCGTGCTCTCCACTCCACCCGAAAGACCGCCGAGGACCGCTTGGCTTCCTCGGCATCAGCCTCCCGTCGCGACTGCTCGGGCTGACATGGCGGGAACTGGAATCGCGGGCCGAGCCCGTACCGATGAAGGGACGTCGAATCCGAGTGAAACGCGAAGGCGCAACGCTCAGCGACAATGGTCGAGACGTGGTGGCGTGTGCGAAGCAAGGTGCGTCGAATGGACCTTGCGTTCGCCGGAAGGCCGAAACCTCAGGCGGTGCTTCCACGCATTGCGATCAGGGCCGGCCATGTCCCGCTCCGGCCACGCCTCCGCGAGGGCGGCGTGAGGAACTGCCCGCCAACAATGCGAAGGTCCCGCCAGGTCGGACGAGCGCCATGTACTCGTCGCTCTCGACCCGAGCCGTCACGCTCTCGCCGATCTGCTCAAGCCGCAGCAATCCCCGCCAGCGCCTTCGCGAGTTCTTCCAGACGGCGCCTGTGCTCCTCGATCCACTGCTCGTGAAGCGCGTTGACCCGGCCTTGATCTTGTTCGCTGTGAAGACTCGCGGTGGCGCTGAGCAACCCGCCAACCCAGGGGATACTGCTGAGCGCCGCCAAGAAAAAGCGGGCCTACTTCCTATGGGTCGCGGCGTTGAGAATCCCGAGCTGCTCCTTCACCTCGATCTCGGTCAGCGCGGCCACGGGTACTACCTTTTCGAGAGCGTCACTGGGCATTGTGCGCGGAAGGTAGCCCGCTCAAGCGCGTTCCGGTTAAGCGAGGCCACGTTTGAGATCAGAGCAGGCCCTACTTCTTAGTCCTTGTGGCCCGAGCCACGCCGTGGCGGCGCACCAACCCATGAGATATTCTCGTACTGATGAACGTCGCGAAGAAGATCGCCACCTACGAAGACGTGCTGAATGCTCCAGAGCACAAGGTGGCCGAGATCATTCGAGGCACTCTCTCGCTGATGCCCCGCCCCCGGCTGCTTCACGCACGGGCTTCGAGCAGTTTGGGCAGCCACCTCGGCGGCCCCTTCGACCGAGGAAACGGGGGGCCGGGTGGGTGGGTCATCCTCGATGAGCCCGAACTGCACCTGGGAGAAGACATTCTCGTTCCCGATCTCGCCGGCTGGCGCCGGACCCGCATGCCAGAGATCCCCGACGCGCCATTTTGCACCCTCGCTCCGGATTGGGTCTGTGAGGTGCTCTCGCCCTCGACCGAGCAGATCGACCGCACCGAGAAAGTAGCCATCTACGCTGCGAGCGGGGTGGCGCATGCGTGGCTGCTGGCTCCCAATCTTCGAACGCTGGAAGTACTCGAGCTCGATGGCCACACCTACCGAATCATCTCAACCCACAAGAACGACGAGCAAGTCCGAGCGCGTCCCTTCGATGCGGTACCGCTGGAGCTCGGAGCGCTGTGGCAGAGATGACGTAGACGCCTCGGCGGATTTCCAACTGGCGGTCGGCGGGGGTTGATCGCACAGTCGGGCCCATGACCCAGCCTGTTGTTGCCGACAGATACCCGCTGTCGCCGCTGCAGCACGGGATGCTGTTCCACCACATGCAGGCGCCCCACACCGGCGTCGACATCGAGCAGATGGTGGGCATCCTCGAAGAGCCGTTGGACCTCGCGGTCTTCGAGCGCGCGTGGAACTTCGTCACCGCCCGCCACCCCACCCTGCGCACCCGGTTCCGGTGGGAAGGCGTCGCCACGCCCGAGCAGGAAGTGCTCGAGCAGGCCCCGGTGCCCTTCGCTGTCACCGACCTCTCGTCACTGCCCGCCGCGCAGCAGGACGCGAAGCTCAAAGAGTACCTGGACGCGGATCGCCTGCGGGGCGTCGACCTGTCCGCCGCTCCGCTCTTCCGGGTCGCTGTCTTCAAGATGGGCGCCGACAAGCACCGCCTCATCTGGACCTACGCCCACGCGCTGCTCGACGGCTGCGTCAGCTTCGTGCTGCGCGAAGTCTTCGACAGCTACGAGGCGCTGGTGAAGGGCGAGCAGCCAGCGCTCGTCGATCGCCCCCCGTATCGCGACCACCTCGTCTGGCTGCAAGAGCACCTGCGCTCCAACAAGGCCCACGCCGAGTCGCATTTTCGCGCGCTGCTCGAAGGCTTCCAGACGCCGACCAACCTCGCGCCGCTTCAACACGCACCCGTGCCTGCGCCTTTCGTCGGCTACGGCGAGACCGTCGTGAAGCTGTCGCGCGAGGCGAGCGACGCCCTGCGGGCGATGGGCAAGCAGCACGACTTCCGAGATCAGACAGTGATGGAGGTCGCGTGGGCGCTGGTCGTCTCGGCATACTCCGGTGAAGACGACGTCGTCTTCGGCTCGAGCCGCGCGTGCCGGCGTTCCGCGCTGCCCGGCAGCGACAACGTCATCGGCCTCTTCTTCAACACCGTTCCCGTGCGGGCGAAGCTCGACCCCAAAGCCACCGTCGTCTCTCTCTTCAAGGACCTCCGCGCCCAGCAGCTGGCGTCGCGCACCGTCGAGCACACGCCTCTCACCGACGTGCAGCAGGTGAGCGAGGTCGCGCGCGGCACTCCGCTGTTCGAGACCATCGTCGTCGCCAACGACCTTCACAACAACACGCGCCTGCAGGCGCTCGGCGGCAAGTGGAGCGGCCGCAGCTTCGACTGGCACGACCAGACCAGCTTCCCGCTGTCGCTGATGGCGTACGGCGACCCGCAGCTTCACTTCAAGCTTTCGTGGGACCCGCAACGCTTCAGCCAGAAGTCCATCGACCGCGTCGGCGCGCTGCTGATCCAGATTCTGGAGAGCATCGCGAAGAACCCCAGTGCGACTGTCGGCGAGCTGCCCCGCGTGCTGCAGGCCGAGCTCGATCAGAGCCTCGTCGCCTGGAACAAGACCGTGGCCGCGGTTCGCTCCACCACCATTCACGCGCAGTTCGAGGCGCAGGCGAAGAAGACGCCCGACGCGATTGCCGTCGCCTTCCGCGGGCAGACCATCACCTACGCCGCGCTCGACCAACAGAGCAACCGGCTCGCCCACCAGCTGCGTGCGCTTGGTGTCGGACCCGACACGATGGTCGGCGTCTACGTCGAACGTTCGATTGAGATGATGTGCGGCCTGCTCGCGATCTTGAAAGCCGGCGGCGCGTACGTACCGATGGACCCCACCTACCCGCAGGCGCGCCTGCTGATGATGCTCGAGGACTCGAAGGCCCCCGTCATCATCACCCTCGAACGGCTGCGCGGCTCGCTGCCTCCGCATTCGGCGCAGGTGCTGACGTTGGACACGGCGCTGGCCGAAGGAGCTTCGACCCCGCTCACCTCCAACGTCACTGGCGACAACCTCGCCTACGTCATCTTCACCTCGGGCTCTACCGGCCGCCCCAAGGGCGCGATGATTCGCCACCGCAACGTGGTGAACTTCTTCACCGGCATGGACCAGCTGTTGGGCCACCGCGAAGGCCCGCAGCAGACGTGGCTCGCGCTCACCAGCATCAGCTTCGACATCTCGGTGCTCGAGCTCTTCTGGACGCTGACCCGCGGCTTCAAGGTCGTCGTGCAGGAAGACGGCAACCAGGCCGTCGCCGGCGCCAGCACCACCTCGGCGAAGCGCATGGGCTTCAGCCTCTTCTACTTCGCCGCCGACGCCGCGACAGGCCGGGGTAACCCGTACCACCTGCTGCTCGAGGGAGCGAAGTTCGCCGACACCCACGGCTTCGACGCCATCTGGACGCCCGAACGCCACTTCCACAAGTTCGGCGGGCTCTACCCGAACCCGTCGGTCACCAGCGCCGCGATCGCCGCCGTCACGAAGAACATCGGCATCCGCGCCGGCAGCGTCGTGCTCCCGCTGCACAACCCGATTCGCTGCGCCGAAGAATGGTCGGTGGTCGACAACCTCTCGAACGGCCGCGTCGGCCTCTCTTTCGCGTCGGGCTGGCACGCCAGCGACTTCGCGTTGATGCCCCAGAACTTTGCCGATCGCCGCAAGCTGATGTCTTCGGGCATCGAGACGATTCGCGCGCTGTTCCGCGGTGAAGACGTGCCCGCGACCACGGGCGACGGGAAGGAGATCCGCGTCAAAATCTTCCCCCCCGCGGTGCAGAAGAACCCCCGCATCTGGATCACCGCTGGCGGCAGCCCCGACACCTTCAAGATGGCCGGCGCGATGGGCGCCAGCATCCTCACCAACCTGCTGGTGATGAAGCACGAAGACCTCGTCTCGAACATCGCGGCGTACCGCGCTGCGTGGCGCGCCGCGGGCCACGCGGGCGACGGGCACATCACGCTGATGCTGCACACCTTCGTCGGTGACAACGTCGAGGACGTGAAGGCGAAGGTGCGGGCGCCCTTCCTCGAGTACCTGCGCACGTCGACCGACCTGATCAACAAGGCGCGTTGGGAGACGACCGCCTTCGCCACTTCCTTCAAGCCCGAGAAGGCGTCCAGCGAAGGCGCGCGCGACCTCAACGAGCTGAGCAAGGAAGAGATGGACGCGATCATGGACCACGCGTTCGAACGCCACTTCAAGAGCACGGGCCTCTTCGGCACGCCGCAGAGCTGCGTCGCCACCATCGATCGCCTGAAGTCGCTGGGCGTCGACGAGGTCGCGTGCCTGGTCGACTTCGGCGTCGACGAAGCGTCGGTGCTCGAAAGCCTGAAGCACCTCGACACGCTGCGGCAGCTGACGAACTCGGCGGTGCCGGTTGAAAGCAGCGACGACTACCAGGTGGCCGCGCAGATTAAACGTCACAGCGTCACGCACCTGCAGTGCACTCCGTCTTTCGCGGCGATGATCGCGAGCGAGCCGGAAGCGCTGGCGACGCTCGCGGGTCTGCAGAAGCTGCTGCTCGGTGGGGAAGCCCTGCCGCCATCGCTGGTCGAGCAGGTGCGCCCAGTGCTCAACGGCGAGCTCTTCAACATGTACGGCCCGACCGAGACGACCATCTGGTCGACGGCCGAGAAGATCGACCGCGGCACGCAAATCACCATCGGCCGCCCGTTGGCGAACCAGCAGGTCTACATCGTCGATCGCCACCTGCGGCCGCAGCCCATCGGCGTTCCAGGCGAGCTGCTCATCGGCGGTGACGGCGTCGTCCGCGGCTACCTCGATCGCCCTGAGCTCACCGCTGAACGCTTCGTTGACCTTCCGTACGCGCGCGGCAAGGTCTACCGCACCGGGGACCTCGCCCGCTTCCGCGAAGACGGCCACCTCGAGTTCCTCGGCCGCCTCGACCACCAGGTGAAGGTGCGTGGCTACCGCATCGAGCTGGGGGAAATCGAAGCCGCCATCGGCCGGCACGCGGGCGTGCGCGAGACCGTCGTCGTCGCGAACACCGACGCGCCTGGAGATCCCCGCCTCATCGCCTACGTCGTCGGCCGCGCCACCGATTCCAGCGCCGGCCCCGAAGCGTGGCGCACCATCTGGGACGAGACGTACCGCGCGCCGTCGGCTGCTGCCACCGACGCGAAGTTCGACGTCTCGGGCTGGAACAGCAGCGACACCGGCCAGGCGATTCCTGAAGTTCAGATGCGCGCGTGGGTCGACTCGACCGTACAGCGCATCCAGGAGCTGCACCCGAAGCGCGTGCTCGAGATTGGCTGCGGCACGGGCCTCTTGCTGTTCCGCGTCGCGCCGGGCGTCGAGTCGTACGTCGGGGTCGACTTCGCCGAAGCCGCGCTCGACAAGATTCGCGCGCAGCTGAAGGCCGAGCCGCTGCCCCAGGTGCAGCTGGTGCAAGGAGCGGCCGATGCGTTGCCGACCCTCGTCAAAGGCCCGTTCGACACCATCGTCTGCAACTCCGTCGCGCAATACTTCCCCGACGTCGACTACCTCGTCGGCGTGCTGACGAAGGCGTTCGCGCTGCTGGCCGACGGCGGCGCCTTCTTCCTCGGTGACGTCCGCAGCCTGCCGCTGCTCGACGCGTTCCATGCGTCGATGGAGCTCAACCGCGCGTCGCCCACGCTCGACCTCGCCGAGCTTCGTTCGCGCGTGCAGAAGCGGTCGGCTTCCGAAGGTGAGCTCGCGCTCGACCCTGCGTTGTTCCCTGCGCTTCAGGCCGCGTTGCCGGGCTTGAGCGATGTCGAGCTTCGCCTGAAGCCGGGCAGACACCACAACGAGCTCACCCGCTTCCGGTACGACGTGGTGCTGCGCAAGAAGTCAGCGCAGCCTGCGGCGGGCGAGGTGATGACGGTAGCGTCGCTGGATGCGCTCAAGGCCGCGCTGGCGAACGAGCCGGCCGTCGTGCGCGTCACGGGCATCCCCAACGCGCGCGTCGCGAAAGAGACGAGGCTGCTCTCGCTGATGAAGGGCGACCAGACGGTGATGCAGCTGCGCACCGCGCTCGAGACGAACGACTCAGCGGTGGACCCCGAGACGCTGAACCACCTCGACCCGCGCTACGACGCGTCGACCACCTGGTCGAGCAAGGGCATCGATTCCTTCGACCTCGTGCTGCGCCACAAGACGAAGCCGTCGCGGCTGCCGATGGAGGTCGTCGAGGCGAAGCCGTGGTCGGCGTACGCGAATGTTCCGGCGAAGCGCGGCACCGAGTCGCTGGGGCCCGTGCTGCGCGCGCACCTTCGCGCGTCGCTGCCCGAGTACATGGTGCCCAGCGCCTTCGTTCAGCTGCCCGAGCTGCCGCGCACGCCCAACGGGAAAATCGACCGCAAGGCGCTGCCGGCCCCCGACCGCACGCGCAATGAGTCGTCGACGGCGTACGCGGCGCCGGCGAACGAAATCGAGAAGGCGATCGCCACCATCTGGCAGGACATGTTGTCGCTCGATGGCATCGGCGTGGATCAGAACCTCTTCGACCTCGGCGCCAACTCGCTGATGATGGTTCAAGCGAACGGCCGCATCCGTACCGCGCTGTCGCGCAGCGTCTCGCTGGTCGAGATGTTCCGCTTCCCCACCGTGCAAGCGCTGGCCGCGCACCTCGCGCAGGCGCCCGGGGCCGAGAACGCGGCGTTGGCCCAAAGCTCCGAACGGGGCGAGGGCCGCAAGGATGCGCTCGCCAAACGGCGGGCAGCTCGAACCGGTCAGCGGTAGTTGTTCGGCTTCGCCCTCGCAGCCGTCGCCACCGCGCTCGCCGTCATCGGCCGCACGCGCGGGCCCGGCTGGCTGCACTTCGCAGCGAAGCCTCTCATCGTCCCAGGCTTGCTGCTGCCAGTGCTGACACTGCCGTCGGGGCTACCGGCGAACGCGCTGCCGTGGCTCGTCGCGGCGCTGTCGCTCGCGTGGGTCGGCGATGTGGCGTTGATGTTCAAGCGCGGTTTCATTCCCGGCCTCGTCGCTTTTCTGCTCGCGCACGTCGCGTACCTCGCGTGCTTCAGCGTCGAGCTTTCCTGGCGGTGGCAGCAGCTGGGGTACCTGCTGGTCGTGTTGCCTTTCGCTTGGGTGGCGATGCGGGGCGTGCTGTCGCACGTGGGCCGGTTGAAGCCGGCGGTCGCGCTCTACGCGGTGGTGCTGACGGGCGTCGCGTGGCGGCTGCTCGCGCGGGTCGACGTGCTGGGGCTCACTGCCGCCTGCGCAGTGGGAATTCTCGGCGGAGCAGTGTTCATGCTCGCCGACTCCCTGCTTGTCCGTCGCCGGTTCGCGGGCACGAAGGTGCCGTACTGGCTCGAGCTCGGCACGTACGCCGCGGCCCAGGCCTGCATCGTCGCCGCGACGCTCTGATCCGCCCCAGCTTGCGGAGGATCGCCTCAGTCTCGAGGCGTTCGGACTCCATCTGCCGGGCACCCACAGGGCACGACCGATGCACACCTCGTTGGCTCAACCACGGAGACAACAATGTCCCATCACTCTTTAGAAACTGTCGGCGCCACGACGAACGGCGTGTTCGGTACCCTGGTGAAGCAACACGCCGAAGCTGCGGCGTTGCTGAGCCAGCTCAAGCAGACCAGCGATGCCTCTTCCCGCCTGCAGCAGTGGGCAAAGCTCCGGCTCGAGCTGCTCTCGCACGAGAAGAGCGAGATTCGAATCCTCTACCCTGAGCTTCGGGGCATTGAGTCGACGCGTGACATCTCCGACGCGCACGACGAAGAGGCCCAGACGCTCGAGGCCACGATTCACCAGCTCGACAAGCTCGACACCGCGTCGTCCGAGTGGACGGCGAAGCTCGAGACGCTTGGCCGGCTGCTGCAAAAGCACGTGCAGGAAGAAGAAGGTGAGTTCTTCCCGCGCGCGCTCGCCGCACTCGGTGAGGATGAAGCCCAGAAGCTCGATGCCCGCATCATTGCCGAGAAGACCTCGGTGATGGGCGAGCTCGCGTAGTCGTAAGTACCAACCCCCAACCGGAGAATCACCACGATGATTAACGCCACGCAGATCAAGCCCGAGATGCCCGTTGTCTGTTCCGAGAATGGCCAGTTCGCCGTCGTCGACCACATGGAAGGGACGAGCAGCATCAAGCTGAAGAAGGACGACGCAGGGAAGCACCACTTCATCCCGATGAGCTGGGTCACCTCGGTCGACGGCAAGGTTCACATCGATCGCCCGGGTGGCCAGGCGATGAAGGAGTGGAAGACCGAGGCCTGAGCTGTACGACATCCTCATCATCGGAGCGGGCAGCGCGGGGCTCTCGGCCCTGCGCGCCGTGCGTGAGCACACCCGGAACTTCGCCATCATCAACGACGGCCCGTGGGGCACGATGTGTGCCCGGGTCGGCTGCATGCCTTCGAAAGCGCTGATTGCCGCGGCGAACGCCTTTCACGCCCGTCATTCATTTCAGGAATTTGGTATTCGCGGCCGAGTCACTGCCGATGTTCCGGCGGTGATGCGGCGCGTGCGGGCGTTGCGGGATGACTTCGTTCGCGGGAACCTCGGGGTCACGCGCGGAGTGGAGACCATCGATGGGCGCGCGAGGTTGCTAGGTCCCGGTGTGGTGCGCGTAGGGAAGAAAGAGCTCCGCGCGCGGCGCCTCATCATCGCCACCGGCTCCTCGCCCACGGTGCCTTCCGAATGGCGCGACCTGGGCCTGCTCACCACTGACACACTTTTCGAGCAGAAGACGCTGCCGCGAAGGATGGCAGTGGTCGGGTTGGGAGCGATTGGGGTGGAGTTCTCTCAAGCCCTCGCGCGCCTCGGCGTTGACGTCACCGCCTTCGAGGCGAAGCTGGCCGTCAGCGGTCTCACCGACCCGAAGGTGAATGCGTTTGCGATCGCGTCGCTGCGCCGCGAGCTCAGCGTGCACCTGGGTGTCGAAGTGAAGATCGAGAAGCGCGGCCGGAAGTTTCAGGTCGGCGGGGTGACGGTCGATCAGGTGCTGGTCGCGATGGGCCGCCGTCCGAACATCGAAGGCCTCGGCCTCGAGACGCTGGGCGTGCCGCTGGACGAACACGGAATGCCAGAGGTCGACCCGCACACGATGCGCCTCGGCACATTGCCGGTGTTCATGGCGGGTGATGTCGAGCCGCGCGCTGCGGTGCTCCACGAGGCGAAGGACGAAGGGACGATTGCGGGGCTCAACGCGACTGCGGGCCGCGTTCGCGCGTATCCCCGGCGCGTGCCACTGGCGATTGCGTTCGCGGATCCGAACATCGCCTTCATTGGGAAACGCTTCGAAGAGCTCGACCATCCCCGCGTCACCGAAGCCCGCTTCGAATCACAGTCACGCGCCGTCATCGCCCAGGTGAACAAGGGAATCGTGAGGCTGTATTCCAGCCCCCGCAGCGGGAAGTTGCTCGGGGCCGAGCTGTGCGCCCCGGCAGGGGAACACCTCGCGCACCTGCTCGCGCTGGCGATGTCTCAATCACTCACACTCGCACAGCTGGGCGACATGCCCTGGTACCACCCGACTCTCGAGGAAGGGCTGAAGGACGCGCTGAAGGTCTGAGCGCTACCAGGTCTTGCTTTGTGCAGTCGGCAGGAAGGGCAGCAGCGCACCGGTGTCGCCGTTCACGGTCAAGCCGGGGTGCATGATGGCGGCCGCGCGCGAGAGGAACCGGGCCGGGAAGTTGAGCTGCGGTTTCGTGAGGTCGTCGAGCTTCGTGCGCTGTGCCGGGTTCAGCTTCACGTCGACCGACGCGACGTTCTGCTCGAGCTGCTGCAGCGTGCGCGCCCCGATGATGGTGCTGGTGACTCCCGGCCGGCCCTGAACCCACGCCAGCGCGATGCGCGCCGGAGTGGTATCGAGCTCCTTCGCGACGGCGAGCAACGCGTCGATGACGGTGAGCTCGACCTCGGTGAGGCGCACGCCACCCGGACGATCAGACGTCGATTTGCCGAGGTTCTCGCGCGTGTGTTTTCCGCTGAGCACTCCGCCGCGCAGCGGGGACCACGGCGTCACGCCGAGCCCGAGCTCCTGAGCCATCGGCAGCAGCTCGCCTTCGACGGTGCGCTCGAGCAGCGAGTATTCAAGCTGCAGTGCAATCAACGGCGACCAGCCGCGCAACGTGGCGATTGTCTGCGCCTGCGCCACCTTCCACGCCGGCGTGTCCGAGAAGCCGAGGTACCGCACCTTCCCGCTCGCGACGAGATCGTCGAGCGCGCGCATCGTCTCTTCGATCGGGGTGTGGCGATCCCACGCGTGCATCCAGAGCAAGTCGATCGACTCGGTCTTCAGCCGGCGCAGCGACTCGTGAACTGCCTGAACGATGGACTTTCGGCCGGCCCCGCCGCCGTTGGGGTCGCCGGGGTTCATGTTGCTGTAGAACTTCGTCGCGAGCACCACGCGGTCGCGCGCGCCGGGTGTGCGAGCGAAGTAGTCTCCGATGATCGTCTCGCTGTGGCCGAACGTGTACAGGTTTGCGGTGTCGATGAAGTTGCCGCCGAGCTCGAGGTACTTCGCGATGATGCTTTCCGAGTCTTTGACGCTCGAGCCCCAGCCGAGGTCTTCACCGAAAGTCATCCCGCCCAGACACAACGGGCTGACGCGAAGTCCAGAACGGCCGAGGGTCACGTAGTGGTTCAAGGGCATGGCGCGCGTCTTAACCGATAGAGTCCGCCCATGCCCTCGCAAGCCGTCGCCGCGTTCTGGCGCACGTACACCGAAGCGCACGACACCTACGACGTCTGGCATTTCGCCGACACCGAGCCCGTCGCGCGGCACCTGCTCGACCTGGTGCTCGCGGGCAAGAAGACCGCGACCTGCGGCCTGCTGTGGGAAATGGAGACGCCCAACAACCCGATGCCCATCGACGGCGGCTACAGCGTGCTCACCGACTTCGCCGGCACTCCACACGCCATCATCCAGACCATCGAGCTGCGCACCCTGCCCTTCGGAAGTATCGACGAGGCGTTCGCGCTGGCGGAAGGCGAAGGCACGTACGCCCAGTGGCGCACCCTTCACTGGGACTACTTCACCCGGCGCTGCGAGGTGCTTGGTCGCACCTGCTCCGAAGACATGCCCGTGCTCTGCGAACGGTTCGCCCTTCGTTTTCCGGGGCCTGCCTGACGGGCAGCTGAAGAAAGTTCAGAACCCGAGGAGTGTGTCTCCCGATTTTCTTACTGGCCGAGAAGTGCTTGAACTCGTTGAAGTTCCTAACCCTTCCGGGGCGATTTGCCACAGCTTGCCTACATGGGCTCAAAGGGTGACCGAACAGTCTCCACACTAAGGATGAGACAAGCACCTACCTCGAGCTGTCTGCCGACAACACCCCGGCCTGATGCCCCTTTTCCGAACCCAGAGCGACGCAGGACAGGCGGCCGTCGAGGCAGCCCTGACGCTGCCGTTGCTGGTGTTCCTCGCGCTCGGAACGCTGCAGCTGTTCCTGATGCAGCAGGCCCGGTTCCTCGCCGAGTACGCCGTCTTTCGCGCCGTCCGCGCGGGCAGCCTCAACCACGGCGATTGCAAGGCGATGACGCACGCGGCGCTCGTCTCGGTGTTGCCGACCCTCGCGCGCACCAACGACCCCGCATCCGTCGAAGCCGCTTTCAAGAAGCACTCGAACAACCGGTACGAGCAGGCGGGGCAAATCATCGAGCTCTGGCGCGACGTCTACATGGGGCGCACGAAGGAAATCCTGCTCAGCCCCGCCTCGCTGCCAGACCCCGAAGACGAAAACTTCGATCAGCCAGACCACCTGATGCGCCTCGAGACGCGGATGATCCTCTGGTACCGCATGCACATCCCGCTGGCCGACTGGGTGCTCAGCCGCATCTTCCTCGCCCACTACCAACTGCGCAGCTACGACTTCGCGAACCCGCTCGCTCCGGTCGAAGGCCACGCGGGCTGGCCCGATTCTCCCGGCCTGAAATTCCTCGGCGAAGAATGGCCCGGCGGCCCCCTCGACACGTCGCTGCTCGCCTTCGCCAACGCCGGCCACCACGTGTTCCCGATTCGCGTCAGCTGGTCGATGCGAATGATGACGCCGATGAAGAAGAAGTACTTCGAAGGCTGGGGGTGCCCGCTGTGAAAAGACGAGGCCAGACGTTGATGCTCGGCGTGATGTTTGTCTTCCTGATGACCGTGCTCGTGCTGATGACCTTGAGCCTCGGCCAGCGCACCCGCGATCGCATCGAGGCGCAGATCGCCGCCGACGCTGCCGCGTACTCAGAAGCGGTAGTCACCGCGCGCACCCTCAACCAGCTCGCGCTGATCAACCGCACCCGCACCTCGATGCTCGTCACCGTGCTCGGCATGCAGTCGCTGATTTCCTGGTCCGGCCACCACCGCTCACACCTGGCCGCGACCGCGGAAGCGCTGAAGGAAGCGGAAAGCCCGTACATCCCCTGCTGCGGAAACATCTTCTGCCCGCAGAACGCGTGCAGCTGCGCCGAGCTCTCGTTGCTCAATGCGGCAGAAAGCAAAGTCGCTACCGAACAGGCGCGCATCGCCAGCGAGTGGGACGCGCTCGACGAAGCGGCCGCCAATTACACCGCGCTGCTCTACGGCGCGTCGGTGCTGCTCTACGGCAACGCCCGGGACGCACTCGAGACCCTGGAAGACCAGCTCGACAACCAGCTGCTCGCCAAGGCGATCGTGAAGAGCGCGAGCCCCGACCTCGACGCGCCCGACAAAGGTGACCGCAAGGCGCTAGACGAGACGAAGCCCTCGGAAGAATGCGACGGGGCGCCCGGCCTCTATTGCGAGAAGCACGAAATCGCGAAGGCCGAACGCCACGTGATGCTCGGCACCCGCGGCTGGCACTTCGTCACCGCGCGCATCGAGAAAGACGACCTCATCCGCAAGAAGCTCGAGACGCTCGTGAAGCCCTTCAACGGCTCAGCCAGCATCGACCCGCCAGACAAGGTCGGCGGCGCCGGGGTCGGCGACGAGAAAGAGAAGTCACAGAAGAAAGACGGCTTTCCTCACGTGTATTTCATCGGCGAAGACCACGGGGGCACGCTGTCGCTCGACTGGCCGTCCAGCTGCATCCCTTCTGGCGGCGACGCCGAGGTCAAGGCCAGCTGGGTGAGGTCGAACCACCTCGACCTGGGTGGCGACGAGCACAAGTACGCGGGCTCGAAAGAGCCGAAAGACCGCCACGACATCTTCGCCAAGGCCAGTGGGCGCGACAGCTGGCCCTGGATGCACGAGTACAACCACCATGAGCTCGACAGCCCGAAGAACGAGTTCGGCCAGCCGAAGCTGTACGCGATTGTCGAACGCACCTTCACGCACGCAAACCCGTGGGACCTCGCCGTCGTCCCGAAGTCCGACGGGCGGCAGGTCGTCCTCTCGAGCGCGATGGCCTACTACCACCGGCCCGGCACCTGGAAAGAGCCGCCCACGCTCTGGAATCCGTTCTGGCGCGCGACGCTCACCGCGCCCGACGACGACCTCGACAAGTACATCTCGAAGGCCGGCTACTCGCCGCAGGCCGACACGATGAAGCGGCTGCTCAAGGCCGGCATGGCGGGCACGCGATGAGAGGCCAGGCCGTCACCGAGCTCGCGCTGCTGCTGCTGGTGTTCGTCACCGTGCTGGTCTTCGGCATCCACTTCGCCGAGGTGCACGCGCTGGCGATGCGTTCGCAAGAAGCGGCGCAAGCGGCGCTGTTCGACACGTCGGCGATGAAGATGCACGACACGTCGACGGGCAACTGGGACCTCGCGAAGAACGTCGCGATTGCCACCGCGGCGCAAGCGACGGAAGAGAACTACGCCGACCGCGAAGGCCGCCACGCCGCCGGCTCGAAGAAGAGCGCCGACTGGGTCTTCACCCGCGCGGGCGAAATCGAGATCGACTGCCGCAACGAGCCGGGCATTGGGCTGTCACCGGTGAAGCCGTTGGACAAGTCGTTGCCCGTCGGCGACACGGCGATCGGCTGTAACGCGGGGCTCGTGGTGAAGGGCCTGCGCATCCCCGGCTCTTTCGCGGACAAGCCGAATGGCTTCTTCAAGAAGTCGCACTTCGACGCGCTCGACTACGCGCTCTGCGCCGCGGGCACGGGCCACGGGTGCGACGGCCGCTTCGTGATGCTGCTCGACGACTGGGGCTACGCGGGCCCGAAGGAAATGCCCGACTGCCCGCTGCAGGTAGAAGGCGGCGGCGAGTGCGCGAACCGCGGCTACTGGCACATGGTGAAGCTCGCGTACGAACGGCAGATCGAGCTCGAGGCGGGCGGAATGCGGGGCCCAGGCAGCGCCCTCGCGCGCGCGACCGTCGGCACCAGCCCGATCGACGAGAACCATTTCTACCTGTCGTATGTCGGGCTCGACGCCAAGGCGTTCGAGGACTCGGTGGTCAAGAGCCACTTCGTCAAAGAATGGGAGACGACTCCGTGGAGCTTCCCGACGGCGTACAAGAAGTCCAAGCGCGACAACTGTTGGTTGGGGTTGGACTGCCAATGAACGAGAAAGACCCGTCGGTGCTGTACCCGGTGTTGGGCCCGATGCGCCTCGAAGGAGCAGGCGCGCTTCACGTCGCGCGCTCGAGCATGACGCAGCAGCGCGTCTGGCTTCGGAGGGTGACGGCTTCAGCGATGGCGCAGAAGGCGATCGACGCGGCGGTCGCGCTGCCCCGGCACAGCGGCCTTTCCGCGGCGGTCGAAGCGGGCACGTGGCAGGGCGAGCTGTGGATCGCCGGCGACTTTCCAGACGGGCAGCTGCTGGGCGACGCGAGCGACAAGGCAGCGTCCGACCTGGCGCCCATCGCGGACGCGTTGGCGCAGCTCCACAGCACGGGCCTTGCGCACGGCTTGTTGTCGGGTGAAGCGGTGCTGCTCGCCGCGGACGGCCGCACGCTGCTCTACGAAGTGGCGATGCTCGAGCTGAACCGCGCGACCGATAGGCGGCCCGAACAGACCGCGCTCTCGCACCTGCACCGCACCGCCGCCTTCTTCTCTCCTGAACGGCTCAAAGGCGCGCCGCCTTCTCCCGCCGACGACGTCTATGCGTTGGCAGCGCTCGTCTGTCTCGCCACCGGCGGTGTTCGCCCGCCCCGGTCGTCCGCGCTCGAGCAGCTGCATGCGGTGATGCTCGGTACGTGGAAGCCAACGCCGTCTGCGTCCGTCTCGCCGGCGGTGCGCGCCCTGTTGCTCAAGATGCTGTCGGCAGACCCGGCGCTGCGTCCGGGGATGACCGAGGTCGCCGAAGGGTTGCGGGCGGTGGAGTACGTGGTGCTGGCTCCGGCGGCGACGGCGCCCGGTGCGCCGGTGTTCGAGGTGCTGCCGCCTCCGATGCCGGCTCCGGCGCCGACCGTGCCCACTCCGGTTCGTCGAAAGACGCCGCCGGTGCCGGTTCAGGTCGGCGGAGCGGCGCGCATCGACACCTCTTTCCGCGCCCGCTTCTCGGCGTTCACGATTTCCATCGCGGCCAGCGACGCGAAGCTGATGACTGCGGGGCTGGTGGCGATGGCGATGATTGCGTCGACGGTCGCGCTGGGTGCGCACGTGGTCTCGGCGCGCGAGGAAGCGGTGACGACGGCCCAGGTGGTGAAGCCGGTTCCGCGCAAAGAGAAGAAGTACAATGCCGAGCAGCTGAAGCAGATTCTTCGTCAGAAAGAAGAGGCGCGCCGTGCGTATTGAGCTCGCGACGACGCAGCCGGTGCGGCAGGCAGGCGCTCCGGCTCCGAATGCGCCGCAGAAGGACAAGCTGGGGCTCACCCTGCGCGAACGGCTCTGGGTCACGCGCGCCGCGCTGCTCGCGATGGGGCTCTCGGTCGTCACCTCAGCGGTGCTCGTCACGATGCTGCCGGAAGACCCGCGCGGCCCGTCTGGGGCGATGCAGGTCGAGCTGGCCGAACGGTCGAGCCGGCCCATCGTTCACGTTCCCGTCGCCGCGCCGCTTCCCCTGCCCGAGCTGCAGCGCCCTGTCGCCGTCATCGCCGAGCGCGAGCAGCCGGTGCTGACGTCGTCCGAGCCCCCTGCCCCGCTGCCTGCCTCGAAGCCAGCGCGTCGCAGCGTGGTGGTGACCCGTGGCCGCGTCTTAGCTGCGGATCTTCCCGCCCCGCGCGCCGTGGATTTGTCGACCCCGCAGCCGCTGGTGGCTCCGCGACGTCCTGCCCCCGAGCCCGTTCAGAGCACGCCCGCCCACGAGCCTGAGCTCAAGCGTCCGTCTTTCGAGTAGCTGCTCTTACTAATTTAGATGACCCGTTCGATGTCGGTGCGCCCGAAGTCGTCGCCTTTGAAGAGCAAAGGAAGAACGGCATGCCGTGCCGTTGCGTAGGCCAGGCAATCGCCGAGATTGAGCGCTGCCGGATGACGCCCTTTTCCGAAGCGTCGGAAGGCGTCGCGTGCCCACCCGAGATGAACTGCATCGAAGGGGACAACCTCTGGAGAGAGCTGCGTGATGAGTCGATCAAGACGATCTCGAGCTTCGAGTCCCCCCCGCCTCTCGGCTGCGATCGCAGCTTCGAGGAGCGTGGCCGCCGAGATCAGCTTGCGCCCCGGCTCTACCAGTCGCTCTGCGAAAGTGGGGGCGTCGTCCTCCCCCAACACCAGCGCCAGGAGTGCAGAGCTGTCGACGACGCAGTCGCTCACCCTTCGCCCCACAGCTCATCGGTGATCGCCTTGGTCGAACGCGCATCAACGGTCGGCGCGGCTCGGGCCTCAGCAACGAGGTCGAGAAGCGCTTGAAGCGAGCGCTTCCGTTCACCTCGTTTGCCAGCGCGAATCCGTTCGAGGCGCTCTCGAAATGCAACCCCCGCTGCGGTCGTCAGAGATTCTCCAGTTTCCCGGCTGAGCTCCTGGAGCGCCCTTTCGACGTCGAGGTTCTTGAGGTTAATTGCCATTTACAGCTTTCTACCAATCGCGGCAGATTTCTACCATTTCGGCCCCGATTCACCTTCAGGTGCTTCTCGAGGTAGAGCCGGCCGCCTTGAAACCCTGGAAGACGCTGGCGCAGGCCCCGGGCCTCGAAGGCCAAACGCTGGTGCTGCAGGAGCGCGACGGCGTCTTCGTCATCCGCTCGGGCGGCCGCGAGCTGATGTCGAGCGCGCGCTTCCATTCCGAGCAGGAGATGGCGGCGGTGGCGCTGAAGAAGGTGAAGGCGCCAAACCCGGTGGTCCTCGTCGGCGGCCTGGGGCTCGGCTACACCGCGCGCGCGACGCTGGACCTGCTGCCGCCAAAGGGCCAGCTGGTGGTGGCCGAGATTTCGCCGGACGTGGTGACGTGGAACCGCGGGCCGCTGGCGCACCTCGCGAAGGCGCCGCTGGACGACCCGCGCTGCAGCATCGAGGTGGAAGACGTCGCGAAGGTCGCGGCGAAGTCGAAGGCGCGGTTCGACGCGATTCTGCTCGACGTTGACCTGGGCCCGAGCGCGCTGGCGGCGAAAGTGAATCAGCTGCTGTACGAGGACAAGGGCATCGCGTCGCTGAAGGCGGCGCTGAAGCCGCGCGGCGTGTTGCTGGTCTGGTCGGCAGGGCCAGACGCGGCGTTCTTGAAGCGGCTGGGGCGCGCGGGGTTCGACGCGCAGACGGAACGCAGCCTCGCCCGTACGGGCAACGCCGCGTCGCACGTGCTGTTTATCGCTTCACTGCCTTCTTCTGGCCGATGAAGGCGCGCACTGCGTCGACGAGGCGCTGACGGGCGGCGTCGAAGTCGGTGGCCGCGGGCGGGTCGAACGGGAAGAAGATGAAGCCGCAGTCTTCGCAGACTTCGTAGAACTCGTTGCCCTGCTCGAGGCGCACGAGGCTGACGCGGCAGGTCGGGCAGGTGCCGGTCGCATCGTCTGGAGCGAGCTTCCCGCCCACCGACGCAATTCCGGGCAGGTTCGAGTGGAGCAGCAACGCGTTCAGCTGCGCGCCGTCCACCCACTGGCCGCACTCTTCGCAGGCGTAGATGCGTTCATCGCCGGGACTCACGAGCTCGGCCATCTCGGCATCGCACTGGGGGCAATTCATGGGGGCGCTGCTTATCGCACGTCTTCGCGGGCCGCACGATTAGAGACCACCTCGGTGCACCATCAGAACGTCGCCAAGGTCACCAGGGGCGTCAGCGACGGGGCTGAATGGTTTCCGAAGCGGCCCGGCGCTAATCTGGTCGGTATGACTAGATTGGCAAAGCCGAAACCGCCCCTGACACGTCGTCAGCCACGAGGCACACGCGCGGCGTACTGGCCTCTGCAAGACGCGAAAGCGCGGTTCAGCGAGCTCGTTCGGCGGGTCAAGGACGAGGGTCCCCAGCATGTGACCGTGCACGGGCGCGAGGAGGTCGTCGTGATCGCCGCCGACGAATTCCGCCGCCTCAAAGGTGACCGAAGCGGCGAAGCGCTGGTCGCTGCCATGCAGGCATCGCCTCACCGCGGCGTGAAGCTCGAGCCGACTCGCACCAGGTCGCACGTGCGGGACGTCGACTTGTGACCGGGTGGTTGCTCGACACCAACATCCTCTCGGAGCTGCGCCGCCCAAGGCCGCAGGCAAAAGTGGTCGGATTCGTGAGCAGCCAGCCGCTCGACCGCCTGTACGTCAGCTCGGTCACTCTCGCCGAAATCCGTTTCGGCATCGAGTTGGTAGGTGGCGCGAATCGTCGTGCCGAGCTGTACGATTGGCTCACCAACAAGGTCCGCCCGATGTTCGATCAACGCGTGCTGCCCGTGAGCGAGGACGTGATGTTCAAGTGGCGGCTGCTCGTTGAAGATGGGCGGAAATCCGGTCACACCTTCTCACAGCCCGATTTGATTATCGCTGCGACCGCGTTGCTCCACGGCTTGACGGTCGTGACGCGAGACGCGCTCGACTATGAGAAGGCCGGGGTGCCGATCTTCAATCCGTGGAGTCCTGGCAATGAATAGGGCTGTGCATCGCCGCACCCCTTCTGGGGCCCTCTTCCCGCTCGTGCTGTTGTGCACCGCCGCCCTCGCCTCGGCGCCCGAAGCAGACGGAATGTCCGAGCGCTTCTCGAACCGGGTGGTGCAGGTGCGGCTGACCGAGCGTGGCAGCGACACGAAGAACGTGATCGGCAGCGGCTTCTTCATCGCCGCGAACGGCACTGGAGTGCTCTGCGGACCTCATCCACTGACCGTGAAGGTCACCCAGCCGTCGGCGCGGTTGCTCGCGCTGACGCGGGCGCCCAGCTGGCCGCACACCCCGCGCACCACCGACAGCCCCAGGCCGTGATGCTCGCCCGTGCCGGTGCGCGACGGGTCGGCGCGAAAGAAGCGCTCGAAGATTCTCGGCAGCGCCGCTTCGGGAATCGGCGGCCCGCTGTTCTGCACCTCGAACCAGATGCCGCGCGCCGGATCGCTGACGATGGCGATCTGCCCGCCGACTGCGGTGTGCTCGACCGCGTTGCTCAGCAGGTTGCTCAGCACCAGCAGCAGCCGGCCTGGATCCGCGTTGACTGAACTCTCTGGGCCGACCTGGTTGCTCACGCTCATTCGGCGCCCCTTCGCGATTGGCATCAGCGGCAGCAGCGCCGCCTCGACCAGCGGGTAGAGCAGGGTGCTCGCAGACCTCTCAGCCGTCGGCTGGGCCTCGAGCTGCGCGAGCATCAACAGCGTCTCGACCAACCCGGTCATCTGGCGCGCGACGACGAGCGCATCGGCCAGCGCGGCCTGGTACTCGGAGGGCGCGCGCTCGCGGGAAGCGGTCACCTCGAGAATGCACCGCAGCCCAGCGATTGGCGTGCGCAGCTCGTGGCTCACGTCGGCGCTGAAGCGGCGTTCCCGCGCGAACGATTCGTCGAGCCGGCCCAGCAGCGCGTTGAGCTTGGTGACGATGGGGTGCAACTCCAACGGCAGCCCCTCGAGTGGCAGTCGATCTGACAGGGACCTGGCGTCGACCGCATCGATCTGCGCCGACAGCTGCTCGACTGGCCGCAGGCTCTGGCGAATCGCGACCCGGCTGGCAGCCGCCGCGGCGGTGAGCGTGACGGCGCCACCCCCGAGCAGGAGCCAGATCAGCTGTTGCAACTGGTGATCGAGCTCGCGGGTGTCGCGCGCGACGGCGATCGTCAGCAGCCGGCCCGTCGGGGTGGCGGGCGCGTCCTCGTCCTGCCGCGCGGGAAGCTTCGCGAGCAGGCGGCGGACCTCCAGGCCATCGGGGAGCACGAACGCAGGGCCGCCTTCGCGCGGCAGGTGGGCCGACCCCAGTGACTCGGAGCGCGCGAGCACGACGCCGTCGTCCATCCACACCTCGTAGAGCGGCGCGGTCTCTGTTCGAACCAGCTGCGAGAACGCACTCAGCTCGAGCTCCCACCGCTGATCTGGCCCGCGCTCCTCGACCATGTTCGCCACCGCCCGCGCCTCGTCGCGCAGCCGACCATCGAAGTGGCCCAGCAGGTTCGCGCGGATGACGGAGTAGAGCAGCGCCGAGAAGACGAGCAGCGCGAGCGCGGCCACGCCCACCACCGAGAGCGTCAGACGCGCGCCCAGCGTCTTCACCCCTCGACCTCGACGACGTAGCCCACGCCGCGCCGGGTGTGGATCAGCCGCACGTCGTGGCCGTGGTCGATTTTCCTTCGCAGGTAGCCGATGTACACATCGACCACGTTGCTCGAGGGCTCGGACGCGAAGTCGTAGACGTGTTCCCAGATTTCACCGCGCGTCACCACTTCTCCGCGGCGAGAGACGAGGTACTCGAGCAGCGCGAACTCCTTGGCCGACAATGCGATCGGCTTTCCCGCGCGCGTGACGGTGCGGGCCACGGCGTCGAGCGTGAGGTCTGCGACACCCAGCGTGCGATCCGGAGACTGGTAACGCCTGCGAAGCACCGACCGGACGCGTGCGAGCAGCTCTTCGAACGCGAACGGCTTCACCAGGTAGTCGTCTGCGCCGAGGTCGAGGCCGTGCACGCGGTCTTTGACACTGTCGCGCGCCGTCAGCAGCACCACCGCGAGCTCGCGGTGCGCCGCGCGAACCTGCTTGAGGATCTCGAACCCATCGACGCCCGGCAGCATCACGTCGAGCACCAGCGCGTCGTACGCAGTGCCGATCGCCAGCGCGAGCCCCTCAGTGCCGTCGCGCGCGAGATCCACCGCGTAGCCCGCTTCGCGAAGGCCCTGGCAGATGGAGTTCGCCAGCGGCGCGTAGTCCTCGATCACCAGCAGGCGCATGTCGTGCGCACTCTACGGGGCAATCGCCATTCTCATCGTCTCCTCATCTTCGGGCGCTATTCGTCTGGGATGCGCTCGCTCACTTTGCTGCTGTTTCCCTCAGAGGTCACGCGCGCGCTGGCTGCGTCGAACCACGCGCGGGCGAACGTCGCGCGCGTCGAGCGCGTCGAGGACCTCAGCGGCAAGACGCCAATCATCTGGGAGGTGGTGGTCGAAGAGGGCGGCAAGCGGCGCGAGCTGGTCTTCAAGAACGGCGCGCTGTCCGAGAAGGAAAAATGAGCTCCTTCGTCATCTTCCTCTCGCTGGCGGCCGCGCCCCAGCAGGTGACGTTCGAAGCTGCGCGCGAGCTCGCCCAACAGCAGGCTCCGGAAATCACGCTCGCGCAGCACCGCGCGGCCTTCTCGAAGGCCGAGATCTCGGTCGCCGGTGCGCTCGCCAACCCCACGCTGTCGGTGAGCAGCGCGTCCCAGGCCGCGCGGCTCGGCACCGCGCTCAGCGTGCCCTTGCCTCTCTTCGGCCAGCGGGGCACGGCGATCTCGGCGGCCGAGGCAGACGCGAACGTGGCCATGCTCGAGGTCGAGGTGGCGCGTCGCGAGGCGCGGCGGGCGGCGACCCTCGCGTGGGTCGAGCTGTGGGAGGCGCAGCAGCGCAGCCACCTGCTGGCGCTTGCCTCGTCCGATGCCATCAGGGTCTTCTCGGTCGCGACCGAGAAGTTCGACGCCGGCATCGGGGCGAAGGTCGACCTGCTGCGCACCCGCGCCGATTCCGCCCGCGCCGCTGCCGAGGCCGAGGCTGGCACCCATGACGTGTCGGCTGCCTCGGCCCGGCTCGCGGTCGCCTTGGGCGTCGAGACTCGGCTGATCGCCTCGGGCGCGCCCGCCTACCCCGAGCTGCCTGCGTCGCTGACGCTCTTGCTCAGCGACCACCCCTCGCTGCAGAGAGATCGCGAGGCGGTTTCCGCGGCACAGGCGCACGTCGTCGCCGAGCGTCGGCAGCGTTGGCCGGTGGTGAACGCGCAGCTCGGCCTGAACCAGTTCGACCCGGCCTACGCCGGGCAGGAGTTCGTCGTCGGGCTCTCTTTCGACCTCCCCGTGCTCAGCCTGCGCGGCGGGGCGATCGCGCGCGCCCGCGCCCAGCAAGTGATCGCCGAGGCGACGCTGACCCTTGAAGAGCAGCGCCTTCGCTCGCAGGCCAACGAGGCCTGGGGACGTGCGCTCTCCAGCGCCGCCCAGCGCCAGGCGCTGAAGAACCACGTGCTGCCGGATCTCGAAGAGACGCGGTCACTGACCGAGGAAGGGTACGGGCTGGGCCGGCTCGAGCTGCTGCGCGTGCTCGAGGCGCAGAAGGCGCTGCTCGAAGCGCGGCTCGCAGAAGTCCAGGCGTTCGCCGCGTGGACCCGCGCGGTCGCGGATCTCGAATGGAACTCGAACCTCACCCTCGTCACTGGAGCTGCCGATGTGCCGTAGCGCGTGGGCTTTGCTGCTGGTTCTCGCGGCGTGCAAGCGCCCAGCGGAAGAAGAGGTGGCCGCGGGGCCGCGAAGGGTCGAGTGCATTCTGGTAACGACGCGCTCGACCCAGGACGGAATCGAGGTGAGGGGGACGGTGGTGCCGCTGCCGGACCGCGATGCCCAGGTGGCTGCGCAGATTGCGGGCAGGTTGTTGGGGGTCGAGGTGCGAGAAGGCGAGGAGGTGAAGAAGGGGCAGCTGGTCGCGCGCGTCGAGGCGGCGGCCCTTGAAGATTCGGCGCGGCAGGCAGAAGCGGCCCTGAGCCGGGCCACCGCCGAGGCGCTCAACGCCGAGACGACGCAGAAGCGGGTGGCGCACGTGGTCGAGCGTGGCATCGCGCCTCGGCAGGAAGCGGATGACGCGGTCGCGAAGCTCGCGTCTGCGAAGGCCGCCGCAGTCGAAGCCGAAGCGAGCGCGCGGCAGGCGCATCGGCAGGTCGAGCGCGCGCTGGTGAAGAGCCCGCTCGACGGGGTGGTGCTCAAGGTCCTGCGCCAGACAGGCGAGCTGGTCGATGGGACGCCCGCGACCGCGGTGGTGGAGATCGCCGATGTCACCCAGCTCGAGCTCGCGGCCGATGTGCCCGCGCAGGATCTCGTGCGGCTGAGTCGTGGCGCCGTGGCGACGCTCGTCTTCCCGGGGATGCCGGATGCCGGGTTCAGCGCGCGGGTGTCGATGGTCTCTCCTTCGGTGGATCGCGCGACGGGGCTGGGCATGGTGCGGGTGCGGCTCGACTCGTCACAGGCGAAGCTGCCTCCGATCGGGTTGTTCGGGACCGCGCGGATCGCGCTCGGTGAGGCGCACGAAGTGAAGGTGATTCCCGCTGCGGCGTTGCGCAACATGAGCGGGAAAGACGCAGAGGTCGTGGTGTGCGGGGCGGACCATTTGCTGCACGTGCAGAAGGTTCAGGTCGGGGCGACGGCGGCGGGGGAGGTCGAGGTGACGGGGCTTCCCGCTGATGCGCGGGTCGCCGTGCAGCCGGTGATCGGGCTCGCCGACGGAGAGGCGTTCGAGGCCCGATGAGCCCCTTCGAGTGGATGCGGTCCCGCAGCGCGCTGATCTGGTTCTGCGCGATCGCCTTCGCCCTCGGCGGAGCCATGATCGGCTACCGGCTGCCCAGCGGCATCTACCCCGAGGTCGAGTTCCCCCGCATCGTGGTGGTCGCGCGCTCGGGCGACGCGCCTGCTGACGTGACCCAGGTCTCTCTCACCCGCCCGCTCGAGCAATCTCTGGCCACCGTGCTGGGCGTCGAACGAATCCGCTCGAAGACGATTCGCGGCGCGGTCGAAGTCTCGCTGCAGTTCGCACCCGCGACCGACATGTGGCGCGCGCTGCAGATGACCGAGTCACGCGTCGCCGAAGCGAGAACCTCCCTGCCCGCAGACACCGAGGTCACCGTCGAGCGGCTCACCACCACTTCCTTTCCGATCCTCACCTTCAACCTCACCGGAAACATCGACACCCGCCGCCTCAATGAGCTGGGCGAGCTGGTGCTCAAGCCCGCGTTCTCGCGCGTGCGCGGAGTCGGTCGCGTCGACGTCCTCGGCGGTGATGTTCGCGAAATCGAGGTCGTGCTCGATCCGGAAAAGACCGCTGCGCTGCACCTGGGCCCCACGCAGATCATCGCGCTGCTCAAAGAGCAGACCGTTCTCGCCGCGGTCGGGCGCCTCGAAGAAGCCCATGCGCTTGTCACCGTGATGGCCTCGAGCGAGCCTGAGGGGATAGAAGATCTCGAGCGAATCCCGGTCGCCGTCGGCGCCAGCGGCAGTCCGATTCTGCTCGGCGCGATCGCGTCGATCGTCGAAGGGGCGGAAGATCGGCTGCTGCACGTGTCCGGCCCAGGAGGCCCGACAGTGCTGATCGGAATCGCGCGCCTGCCCGGAGCCAGCACTCCCGAGGTGGTCGACGCAGTGATGCTCGCCGCCGCCGAGACTCAGAAGACGCTGCCGAAGGGAGTCACCCTCACCGCCGTCTATGACCAGGCCCAGCTGGTGCGCGAGTCGATCAGCTCGGTGCGAGACGCGATCTTGATCGGGATCGCGCTGTGCATCCTGGTGATCGCGCTGTTCCTTCGCGACGCGCGCGCGGGGATCGCGGCCGCGCTCGCCGTGCCGCTGACGCTGGGCGCTGCCTTCCTTCCGATGGGGCTGCTCGGGCAGAGCCTCAACCTGATGTCGCTGGGCGGGCTCGCCGTCGCGATCGGCCTCGTCATCGATGATGCGATCGTCGTCGTCGAGGGGATTGGTCGAAGGCTGGAGGCAGGCGAGGCGCCGGCGCTGGCGTCGCGCAACGCGATCACGACGCTGTTTGCCGCGCTGGTCGGCACCACGCTCACCACGGTCGTGGTGTTCATTCCGCTCGCGCGCCTCGAGGGCGTGGTGGGCCGCTTCTTCTCGGCGCTCGCGGTGACGTTGAGCGCTGCGGTGTTGATCTCGCTGGCGATGTCACTGACGGTCGTGCCGCTGGCCGCGGCGAAGTGGCTCAAGCCCCGCGCGGCGGGGAAGGTCGCCTCGAACAAAGTGGCTGACCTCTACGTCAAAGCGATCCGCGCGTTCCTTCGTCCCGCCTGGCTCGGCCCGCTGGTCGCCACGCTGCTGCTCGCGCTCGGGGTGATCAGCGCCGTCAGCGTGCCTTCCGGCTTTCTGCCGACGATGGACGAAGGCGCGTTCGTGCTCGACTATTTCCTGCCGTCGGGCACTTCGCTGACCGACACGGATCTCGTGGCGCGAAAGATCGAAGCGATCCTCTCGAGCACTCCCGAAGTGCTGATCTTCTCGCGTCGCACCGGTGCCGAGCTGGGGCCTGCGACGGCGACCCAGCTCGATCGCGGCGACATCATGGTGAGGCTCACCGCCACGCGGCACCGCAGCGCGGAAGAAGTCATCTCGGAGATTCGCGGGCGGGTGACGCGCGAGGTGCCCGAAGCCCGCACCGAGTACGTGCAGGTGTTGCAAGACGTGCTCAATGATCTCGCCGGCGCGCCCCGGCCGATCGAGGTCAAGCTGTTCGGTGACGACTACCGCGTGCTGCGCGCCAAGGCGCTCGAGGTCGTCGAGCGGATTCACGACGTGCGGGGAATGGTGGACCTCTATCCGGGCTTCGAAGGTCCGGCCCCCGAGCTGCGATTTCGAATTGATCCCGACGCCGCGGCGCGCGCGGGGACGACGGCTCTCGAGATCAGCCAGGCGCTCGATGGTGCGCTGCATGGAGAAGTCGCTTCGCTGCTGCGCCGCGCCGACAGACCGATCGGCGTTCGGGTTCGCTACCCAGACGAGGTGCGGTTCGACGCTCAGCAGATCACCCAGCTGCCGCTGATCGTCGGCAAAGTGTCGGTCACCCGGATCTCGACGGTCGCCACCCCGGTGAAGTCGTCTTCCGAGACGGTCTTGCTGCGAGAGAGCCTTCGTCCGGTGGTGATCATCACGGCGGATCATGAGGGGAGGGATCTCGGCTCGCTGGCGCGCGAGATCGACCGCAAGCTCCAGGGCCTCGCGCTGCCCGAGGGCTACCGGATCGAGCTGGGCGGACAATACGAAGGGCAGCAGGCGACGCTGCGCGAGCTGCTGACCGTGATGCTGTTCGGGATGATCGCGATCCTCGCGGTGCTGCTGGTGCAGTTTCGGCGGGCGCGGCTGGCGGTGCTCGTGCTGCTCTCAAGTCCGCTCGCGGTCGTCGGAGCGCTTTTGACCCTGTGGATCTTCGCGGTCCCGCTCAACGCGTCCTCTCTGATGGGCTGCGTGCTGCTGGTCGGCCTGGTGGTGAAGAACGGGATTCTTCTGCTCGAGCAGTTCGAGCAGCTGCTCGCCACTCACCCGGAGGTCGACGTCGCGCTGGTCGAAGCAGGAAGAATCCGGGTGCGGCCGATCTTGATGACGACGCTGGCCACGATTGCGGGGCTCGCGCCGCTGGCGCTGGGGCTCGGGGCGGGCGCCGAGCTTCAACGGCCGCTCGCGCTGGCGGTGATCGGCGGGCTGCTGGTGTCGACGGCGGTCAGCCTGTTCGTGCTGCCGTCGCTCGTTCGCCTGCGGTGGCGCTGAAGGTCCTTTGTCCGCGCTCCTGCTACCGAAAGAACTGCGGGAGGTCGTAGTTCGAGACGCCATGGCTCAAGTCTTCGGGAGAGACGCTGTGGCTGTTCTTGATGGTGCGATCTGCCCCCGCGAGCATCAGCGCCCAGATCGCGTCGCCATCCGCTTCGCCGCGGAAGGTGGTCAGCGCCTTGAACAGCGGCGTGTTTCCCATGTGGTCTTTTGGATCCACCAGCGCGCCCTTGTCGAGCAGCAGCTGAACGATGTCCGGTAAGTGCGCCTGGGCCGCGAAGTGCAGCGCGGTCGAGCCTTCCTTGTCCGAAAGCTTCGGATCCACGCCGTGCTCGAGCAGCAGCTTGACGAGATCGCCCCGCTTCTCGAGCACCGCTTCCATCAGCAACGTGCGGCCCATGGGGTCGGCCTGGTTGAGGTTGACCTTGGAGTGCATCAGCTTGTCGATCGCCTGTGGGTCGCCGCTCCAGAGCGCATGTAGCGGATCAGCCTGAGTCTTTTTCTTCATCGAATCCCCCGTGCTTCCTCACCAGCGGGCCCGATTGCTATCACGCCGGTGGGCGCGCTGGCACCGCTTCAAGGACAGCCGGGAATCGTCCAGCTCGCCGCGTCGCCGCCGCGGGTGAACAGGTACAGCGCATTGCCCGAGGCGTGCGCGCGTCCGCGCGCGAAGCCGCCCACTGCGAATCCGGCAGGCAGCGCCATCGGCACCCACTTGCCCACGGCCTGCCCGGCGATCGGCTCCAACCGGTAGAGCCCCTTGCTGCCCAGCGCGAGCTGCTGCCCGCAGACCTGAACGAAGTCGACGACCTCTTCACCTGCCTTCAACGGAGGCGCGAGCTCCACGCGGCTCGGAAGCGAGAATACGGTGCCGTCGTCGAAGCCCACCCGCGCGCGCTCGTCGTCGTACCAGACCTCGAGCGGCACGAGCGCGAGCGGGGTGGCGATGGCGACGTCGCTCCAGCGATGCACCGCGCTCGCCGTCAGCTTCAACACCTCGCCCCCTGAAATCGCGTAGCCGTCGAGGTAGCCCGTCGAGGGTGTCGACGGAAAGGCGATCGACGAGATTGGCCCCGGCGCGGTGAAGCGCAGCGGCAGCTCGTTGCCCTCGCCGGCGAGAAGGCTGAAGCCTGCTGTGACAATCAACGCCCGCCCGCCCGTCGCCGTTCGCGCCTGAACCGCCGCATACGGAGGGTCGAATGAAGCCACCGCGCCAATCTTCGCTATGGGCTCCGAATCGAACACCCGAAGGCTGCCCAACGACGCTCGACACCGCGCGCACGCCTGGGTGCTCGAAGTAGCCGACGCCCGGCTCACGGACGCCGGTGGCGAGCTCGGTCAGCATGAAGGCCTCGCCGGCAGTCGTTCGAGCGACCGCAGCCGGCGCGCGAGACAGCGCCAACGAGACGCCTGCCGACGCACTCGGCCCCGCCCAAAGATTCCGATTCCCGTCCGAGTACGAGACCACCCCGGGAGTTGCCTGTTCGGGAACCAGCGTCTGCGCTGCCCCGAACAGCGACGACTCGCCTGACACGGTCTCGCGCGTGCACGTCGGCACCAGGCCGCTGCCTGCGGTGATGGCGAAGTGTTCCGCCGGCCCACCATCGACACCCGAGCACGCCAGCTCGAAGCGCGGCGTTGGCTTTCCGCGCACCAGCGAAAAGTCGACCAGCTTGCCCGCAGGACACGCGCGGCATGGGCCGAGAAAGATGTTCAGCGGCACCTGGCCCTGCGCTCCGCAGGGCTCGAAGACGTTGTTGCAGTCGTAGTTGCCGGCCCAAAAGCCGCTCACGTCGACGTGGGTGAGGAACTGGCCGCCCCCATCGAGCTGCTCTGACAGAACGCCCAGGTCATCGAGCCCCAGCGGTCGCAGAGACAAAGGGCGGTGGGTGATCGGCTGTAGACCGGGGCAGTGAGGGCGCGTCAGCGGAGGCAGCAGCGTGGGGATGAAACAATTAATCATGGACGCCCTGTCCATCACCCACAGCCCACGTTCATCGATTGCGAAGACGGCCTCGCGATCCAGCCCCGCCCGCATTCCGGTGACATCGAAGAGGCGGTTGTTGGGTGTTTCACTGAAGAAGTCGCCGTTCAAGTCGATGAAGCCCGCGACCCAGGAGCTGCTGGGTCCAGACGCTGCTCCGAAGAGGCTGGCGAGCTCGAGCTCGGGGGCATAGCCGAACATTCGCGGCGTCAGGCCCGTGCCCGCAGAGCCAATCGACACCCGGGAAATCGGGTCGAAGTACAGCTTTCGGCTCTCTGTGCCGCCGTCGTCCAGCAACGCGACCGAATCAACACCTGCATCCCTGCGCACGACGAACACCTGCGTCTCGGGCTCGGCCAGCGGCGACTGGGTTCCGACCTGAAACTCACCGCGCGTGCCGTGCGCGGCGAAGGTCAACGGCGGCCCACCCGGAATCGCGTAGCGCAGCGGAGGCGCCGCGCCGGTGCGATCGATGACGAAGGCGCTCAAGCCCGCGTCGGCCATGAACACGACCGTCTGCAGCCGCGCGCCGATGCCCGACGCGTAGACCTGCGAGACAACGCCAACCCTGCTCACACCACTTATCCTCGAGGCCCGCGTCCGAACGGCAGACATACGCCGCGGCCTTTGCCGGTGAATGGCAGACCCCTTCGAGGCCGCACCGCCACTGCTGAACGCAGTCGGTGTCTGCGGTGCACGCGAAGGCCGCAGCGACCGTCTTCGGGTCATGGCACTCGCGGAAGTCGCGCGACGACGAGAGCCCGCACACCCAGCCACCTTCACAATCGGCATCGAGCGCGCAGCGCCACACCTGCGAGACGTCGCCAACCTTGCGGCAGAACCCGTTGGTCGCGCAGCGCCAATCTTCCGGGCACTGCTCGCTGCCGCCTGCGTCGCGGTGGCATGCGTAGCGCCCTCCTTCAAGCGGACCCGGCGTACAGGCCGTGAGAATGAAGAGACAGACCGATGCGAGCTTCCCTCTGGCGTTGGCCAAGCCTGAATCCCCCTTGAGGCGACTCTCAGGCCTTGCACCACGGGGGGTCAACCTCCGAGGTCTGCTTGAACACCTCGGCAGGTCCGTGGGGTAGCTGCAGCCGGCGTCCAAAGTGACCGAGCACAGTGCCGCGTCGCAGGGCAGATTTTCCCGACGCGCAGATTCACAGAGGAAACGCACAGCCTGCATCGGGGAAGCTGGCGATCTGGTTGGCCAGCGTCGAAGCACAACTGGCAGCGCACACGTCATGGGACGCCTGGTCCAGCCAGCACTGCCCTCTGGGCCCGAACGAGGGGTCGAGGGCTCCCGGCGTACCACTCGTCTGATCGAAACACGCGACCATGCTCTGACAGATCGGCGTCTGCCCGATGCAGCCCTTCAAACAGATGCGATCGCTCTCGAGGTCTCCGCATGCGGAGAGCAGGAGCGTGAGAAGGAGCCAACGCATCAGAGTTCCTTGCAGCCCGAATCGGGCGTGCTGGTGATCAGCTTGCGGAGCTCGATTCTACAGATGCCGTCGCAGCTTGCTCCACCGGCGTTGTGGCCCCAGCACGAGCCCTTGAATCCGTACGTGTTCTCGATCGACTGCGGGAAGGGCCCGAAGCGCGTGTAGCAGCGCACGTATTCTTTCGCGAAAGAAGCAGCCCGGCGACGACGAGGACGACGCGCATGAGACACAGGCTGCCACTTCGAAATGCGAACCGTGATTCGCGTTCACGGCCCTGAGCTCGAAGCTTGCGCCGTAGGACTCACTGCGGCTTCAAACCCCCACTACTCCGCCCAGGCGGCGTCGCAGCTGAGAAGTGGGCACGCACCGGGCGCGGCAAGGAACTCACGCTCGAGGTAGCCGGCCGAGCACGAGGGCCGCACCACGTTCACTGGGCACACCGTCTGCTCTTCGCAGGCGGCAAAGAAGAGGCAGCGGTTCTCGTCGAGGGTGAAGGTGGCGAGCTTCACCGGGTCCTTCGTCGCAGCCGCCGCGCCGCACGACGGCGGCTTGATTTGCGGGCAATCGCGCCGCTCGGGCAGCTGCAGGAAGACGCGGCTCCCCGAGAACGTGTCGAAGCTGTTTCCTTTGCCGAAGTTGCCCAGCGCCATCGCACGGCCCTGCGCGACGCGGTCGCTGACCCACGGGGCGTGAACGTTCTGCTGCAGCTCGAGGCCGAAGCCCTCGACGTACGTGCCCACCGTGGCGTTGAGCAGGAAGACGACCTTCGGGCGGCACCAGAAGCCGCCACACGACTCACCGCCGTCCTGCAGTTGGTACAGCAGGTCGCCCTTGCGCGCCGAGCCGCCCGGCAGCGCGCGCCACGCGGCGCTGACTTCGAAGTTCGGCGCCAGCTGACCCGTTGAACGGCCCTGAAGAATCAGGTCGCCCGGGCCTGCGCCTTCGAGCTGGTCGGCGTTCTGCTCGAGCTCCTTGGTGAGAAAGGTCAGCGACGCGACGTACACGGGCAGCGCCGCGGGGTCGTTCGCGTCGGTGAGGAACCAGCCACCGCACGGGCCCTGAAAACACTTCCGCAGGTCGCGCTCGGCCGTGACGAACTTCACCGGCGACCGCTTGAGCGCGCTGTTCGTCTCGCCCTGCCCGTCGCTGCTGGCGACGACACCTTCCTGCACGCCGCATCCGGCGACGACACAAACAACCACCAACGCGTGGAACACTTTCATGGCTACTTCCTCGGTTTGAGTTTGGCGCTTCGCGCCGAGGACGGAACTGAAGTGCGTCTTTGTGCGGGGTTTTTCCTTGGGCGTTGTCCAAAGCGAAGACGATCAAGATGTTGGGGCGAAAACTATTTGCAGCTATCGCGCAAATAGTTTCCCTGGGCGGCGACCAACCGGAATTTCACGCGAATTACTCAGGGAATATCGAGCCACAGCGCAGCGCCCTGGCCTTCGAGCGTGACGGTTCCTGGCCCCAGCGTCGCGCCGTCACCGGTGGCGAGGGTGACCGTGCCGGCGTTCAACGGGCCTGCGAGCGCGAGCAGGTAGCCCTGCCGGCCTTTGGGAACTTCGAAGGCGCGCGTGCCGGCGACGTCGAGCCACCACACCTTCACGTCGCACCGCAGCGGCATGCCGTCATCGCCGGCGAGCAGGTGCTGGCCGGGCTGGGCGTCGAGCTGGCGATAGAAGTACGCGGCCGGCCCGCCGTGCGTGGTGGGCTCGAACCACAGCTGCAACATGCGCGTGGGCTTGTCCGTCTCGTTGCCTTCCGCGTGGCGCATGCCGTCGCGCGAAGAAATCAGCTGGGCGCCGCGGGGCTTGATGACCTGGCCGTTCGCTCCGTCGCCGTGGTGGCTCAGGTCGCCATCGATGACGACGCTCAAGATTTCCATCTCTTCGTGGCGGTGAAGCGGAAAGCGCGAGTGGCCTGCGAAGGTGGCGTCGGCGAGGACGATTGCCGCGCCGAGTGGAGTGCCCTGCCCCGCGCTGGGCCCCACCGTCGCGACGAAGTGGTCGCGCAGCTGCAGCCAGTCGAGCGTGGTGACCGGCAGCGTGCCCAGCGGGCGGTGACGAATCGAGGCCATGGGCTTCTTCTGAGCACAGGACAGCGCGGCGAGACCACCTGTCAGCACCGCCCGCCGTCCGAGCCTCATCGCCGCAGTTTGTACTTCACGGCCAGCGCAGCCGAGATTTCGCCGATGTCGGGCATGGTCTACCGTAGACCCTGACGTTCTTGCCTCAGGCCTGAACTTTCACTTCGTTCTTCGTGTCGGGGTCGAACGGCGAGCCCTTCACGTCGACCATCGTCTTCACCCAGAAGCGGACCTGTTCCCTGGGCCACGATTTCTCGGTGAGCAGCGACGGAATGTCTTTGTTCATGCTGATGATGAAGAAGTCTTCCTGAACTTTGCCGCTGGTCAGCGTGTACGGGTACTTGAGCATGTCTTCCGAGCGAGACGTGTTCGGCTCGGGGAAGACGTCCTGGCCGAGCACGATTTCTTCGATGCGCCCGTCGGGGTGCTTGAACTCGGCGAGAAACGACGCCTTCATCGACAGCACTTCGCAGTCCTTCTCGGTCGTGACGTTGAACTTGCCCTTCACCACCGTATCGCCGATGGGCATCGTCACCTGCAGCGGATCCTGGCGCTCGATCACCGTGTTCTGCACCTTCACGCCGTGACCGCCCATGAAGTGTTTTGCCTTGTCGAAGAAGCCCATTGTTTGAACTCCAGAGTGGACTGCGGGTGTGGTGGCCTGATCCGCCTCGCCGGAATGGAGTGCAACAAGCCTTCAGAAGATCTTCGATCTACTTTTATCGAACAGGGGAAAGCTCGAGCCTGCGGGGGGCTGCGGGGGGGGCCTTCGCTGCGCGCTGCGATGAAGGCACGCGAGCTTTTCGAGAAGCAGTGCGCGGCCGGCCGCTTCCCGGGCGGCCAGCTGGTTGTCCGGCACAAAGGTGAAGTCGTCCTCGACTGTGCAATCGGCACCGCGCGCGGCTTCCGAGGCGAAGCGCCCGCGGCGCCCCTCACCTCTGCCACCCGGTTCGCCGTCTTCTCCGCCACCAAGCCCGTCGTCGCGCTCGCGGTGGCGATGCTCGAAGAACGCGGTGTCATCGACGTCGATGCTCCCGTCGCGCGCTACTTCCCCGCCTTCTCCGCGAACGGCAAGGCAGACCTCACCGTCCTCGACGTGCTCACCCACCGCGCGTGTGTCTTCACGCCTGGGCTCATCGCCACGCCCACCGATTGGGGAAACAATGAACGCGTTCGCGAAGCGCTGATCGCCGCCACGCCCCGCTACCCGCGCGGAACCCTCGCTTACATGCCTTACGAGTTCGGGTGGATCCTCGCCGAGGTCGTGCACGGCGCGACCGGCGACACGCTGGAAACGTTCATTCGCTCTGAAATCGCCGGGCCCGCCGAGCTCCCTTCGCTCGCGACCACCTACTGGGTCGGAACGAAATCGGTGAGCGTTGCAGGCGTCGAGCTCACGACGACCTTCGAGCACGACAACAACCTCCCCGAGGTGCTCACCGCCTTCGTCCCCGGCGCCGGGCTCGTCTGCACCGCGCACGACCTTGCCGCCTTCTACGAGGTGCTCGCGCACGGCGGAGTCACCCGCAACGGCTGGTGGGGCACGCAGCACGCGTTCGGCCACGCCGGTGCTTTCTCGACCCTCGCCTGGGCCGACCCGACCATCGACCTCGCAGCGGCGATCGTCACCAACGGAAATCGCGGGCCGACCGAGAGCCTGTTTCGGTTCGCGCCCATTGGTTCTGCGTTGCGGCGCGCGCTTCGTTGAAACAGAACCCCCCTCGTGGTTCTCGCGTCCTTCTTCTCGATCGCCGTTCTCGCGTTGTCGCCGGGCGAAGAGGCCCCCGACGCGATGGAGCTGCTCGCCGATGGCGGTCTTCCTCCACTCACCGACGACGGCGGCCTTCCCCGCAGCGAGCCCGAGCCCATCGACGCGGACGCGGGCATCGCCACCGAAGAAGCGCCAATCGACGTCGCCGAAGAATCAGCTGAGCACGTCGACGCGGAGCTCGGTGAAGAGCCGCAGACACCGCCTGCGATGCCGACCGTCGACGCCGGGGTCGACCTGGGCGCGCTGCTGCGGCCGCCCTTCCTTGCGGCCCGCGTTCGCATCGCCGCGTCGCAGGCGCTGGTCGGCCGCTTCGCGAGCAACACCTGCCAGCGCCCCGTCGCGGTGTCGGTGTTCGAACGCGTCAGCGCGCGCCTCGAGGGCGCCCGCGCCGCGATAGGAACTGCGCCCATCGTCTTCGACGCGGGCGACATGCTCGGCAACTCGGCGTTGGGCCGACTGGCCGTCGAAGCCGACGTCGCCCGGCTGGCCGAGGCCGTCGCTGCGATGGGGATTCGCGGGCGGGCGGTGGGCCATCGCGACCTTGCCGGGTCGCGCCAGCAGCTGATGGACTTCACCCGCGCCCTCAACGCGCGCAACGTCCCCACCGTTCTGAGCAACGTCATCTGTGGAGACTCGTCGAAAGACCTCTGCGCCGGGGTGATCAGCCGCGACAGCCCACCGCTGATCATCGACACACCCGAGGGCCGCGTCGCCTTCATCGCCGCCATCTCTCCGACGTCGCTGCGGCAAATCGACAAGACCCTGGGGCAGGGAATTCAGCTGACGCCGGCAGCCGAAGCGATCGCCGACGCGACCCGCCGTGCCCGCGCGATGGGCGCCACCTGGGTCGTCGCCGCGTACGACCCGGCCATCGGCAGCGAGCTCGAAGACGCCACGCAGATGGTCGCTTCGATCGACAGCGCGGCGAGCCCCGACGTCGTCTTCGTCTCGGGCGTGGCAGAGCAGTTCCGCTCGGCGCTCACCGCCGATGGCAACACGATGCTGGTGGCGACCCGGCCTGCGGAAGTGGTGACGGTCGAGCTGCGCGATGCGCGCGCACACGCGATCGACGTGCCGGCTCCGGCGACCGCGAGCCCCGAGGTGACTGCCTTCGCGAAGGACCTCAACGACGCCCTCTGCGCGCGCTACGCCGGCTCTTTGCCGGGCAGCCACCTCGAACGCGAGCTCGATCGCGAAACCGCCGGCGCCTTCGTCCTCGACGTGCTGCGCGAGCACGCGAGCGCAGAGATCGCGCTGATCAACAAACGCTCGATCAGCTCGAACGCGCCGTGGCCGATGCGCGCCGCGCTGAGCCCGCTCGACCTGCTGCAGATGCTGCCCTTTGACAACAGGATGCGAACGATGGTGCTGCCGGGCAGCCGGCTGGTTGCCTTTCTCGGCTCGCGCAGCGCGCAAGACTATTTCGTGCGCGGCGCGGCGAACGCAGACGGCTGGAGAATCAACAACCGGCCGGTGGACCTCAACCAGAACTACCGCATCGTCACCACCGACTTCGTCGTCGACAAGCTGATCAGCGACTTCGGCTTGCCGACGCCTGCCACGGAAGAGGTCGCTGGCGGCAACGTGCGCGAAGAGGTGACGCGCTGGCTCACCGTGCCGCGGGTCGGCGACATTCTTCTGCAGCCCGCCGACCCCGCGAAGCGCACCCGGTGGACGGTGAGCTACCGACTGCAGCTCGACGTCACCAACGTGTCCATCAGCAACCCCGACACCGCGCTCTTCACCGAGACGCAGCTCGCGCGTGGCCACTCGCGATCCGTCGCTGGCGAAACCGAAGTTCGCGCCATCGGCGACCACCCCAGCTACTCGCTGGAATCGCAGCTGCGCCTTCGCTACGGCTGGCTCGAATCGGTCACCCTCGACGGCACGCCCAACCGCGGCGAGAACAACGTCGACATCTCGACCTTTCGGACGCTCGCCAACGCGCGAAGGGTCTTCGGGCCTCCGGTCTGGTACCTGCCGCAGCCGTACGGCGACCTCTATGTCGAGACCGAGCTGACGCGGCCGGTGACGCGCCCCTACCACCACCTGCAGCTGCTGCCGCAGGCCGGAGTGCGGTTCGAGCTGTGGCCAACCTTCGCGCTGTACGTCGGTGGGGGTCTGACGTGGGAAGTGTTCGCGCGTGCGGAAGAGCTGACGCCAAAGGCGCCTCCCGCGGCGGTGGTGGTGGTGGGTGGCTGGCAGCTGCGACCGACGAAGCTTTTGCAGCTGGGCTCACGGTGGCTCGAGCTCGAGAGCAACCTCGACATCTTTGCGCGCGACCTCGACGGGCCGACGCAGGTGCAGGCCCGCGGCCGAGCGCGGCTGCTCTTTCCGCTCTTCTCGGTGTTCTCGTTCATCGCCACGTACGACCTCTTCCTTCGGTACGCGGCGGGCCAGGTCGGGGTGTCCCACGACCTCTACGTGGGTCTGCAGATTGCCATCGGCCGGTCGGTTCAGGCCTTCGCGTTCTAGAGCGCCGAATCAGGTGCCGCAGAAGGTGCGCCGCACACGCTTATCCACGGTTGGCGCCTCGGCGAGGTCGGCCAGCTCGGGCTGGTCGTCGTACGGGCGCTCGAGCACGCGCACCAATCGCTCGAGGGGAACAAAGTCGTCGCGCACGGCCGCCTGAATGACCTGCTCGACGCGGTGGTTGCGCGGGATGAAGGCGGGGTTCACCCGGCACATCGCGTCGGCGCGGCTCTCGGGGGTCGACCCTTCGGCGGCGAGGCGGCGGCGCCACGCAGCGGCCCAGTCTTCGAAGCCCGCGTCGATGGAGCCGCTTGAGAGCTTGCGAAAGAACAGGGTGTGGTCGACGCCGTGTTTCGCGAGGCCTTGAAAGAGGTCTGACGCGAGCGCGAGGTCGTCTTCTTCTTCGCGTTCGAGGCCGAGCTTGGCGCGCAAGACGCGGGCGTGGGCCTTCTCGAAGAGCGCCGGGAAGCGGTTGACCTGCTCGGTGGCGAGGCGAATCGCGGTGGGCTCGTCGTCGTCGAGAATGGGCAGCAGCGCCTCGGCGAGCTTGGCCATGTTCCACTGCGCGATGCGGGGCTGGCTGCTGAAGCCATAGCGGCCGTGGCGATCGATCGCGCTGAAGGTCTTGTTGGGGTCGTACTCGTCGAGGAACGCGCAGGGCCCGTAGTCGATGGTCTCGCCCGAGATGGCCGTGTTGTCGGTGTTCATCACGCCGTGCACGAAGCCGACGCCGAGCCACTGGGCGACGAGCCTCGCCTGCGCCTCGATGACGTTGGTGAGCAGCATCAGCCCGGCGTTGGTGCCGCCGGCTTGAGGGTAGTGGCGGCGAAGCGCGTACAAGGCGAGCACGCTCAAGGCTTCGCGGTCGTCGCCAGACGCATAGAGCTCGAAGGTGCCGACGCGAATGTGGCTGGCAGCGACGCGGGTGAGCACTGCGCCGGGCTGCGTCTCTTCGCGAACGACAGGCTCGCCCGTGGTGACGGCCGCGAGCGCGCGCGTGGTCGGCACGCCGAGCGCAAACATCGCCTCGCTGAGGATGTACTCGCGAACGACGGGGCCGATGGCGGCGCGTCCGTCGCCACCGCGGGAGAAAGGCGTGCGGCCGGCGCCCTTGAGCTGGATGTCGCGGCGCTTCCCGTCGGTGCCGACGACCTCGCCGAGAAGAATCGCGCGCCCGTCGCCGAGCCGACCTGCGAAGGAACCAAACTGGTGGCCCGCGTACGCGAGGGCGATTGGCTCGGCGCCATCAGGCGTCGCGTTGCCCGACAACACCTCGGCCGTGAGGTCCGCCACGTCGATGCCCAGGGTCTTCGCCAGCCCCGCATTCAGCCGGATGATCCGCGGCTCGCGCACCTTCGTCGGAAGAATCGGCGCGTAGAAGCGGCTGGGCAGCCGCGCGTAGGTGTTGTCGAACGCGATCATCCACGGTTCAGTAGCTCAGGAACTTCAGCGGCGCGAGCCTCCCGGAGTGGTCGCGTCCGCGCCATAGCGCCCCATTGGGGCATCATTCGACAGGCCTTCCAGCGCGGGCGATGCCGGCTGGGGTGGCACCCAACTGGCAGCTTCGATGCGGCATGAAACCCCGAGATGCAGTGTGGCTGTTCTTGACGGCTGGGTTGATCAGCTGCGGCCCTGCTCCGACCGTCTGCCCTGACGCGGGCACCGCACTCACGTACGACACCTTCGGGCACAACTTCATGAGTCTGTATTGCGCCGGTTGTCACAACCCCGTTCGCAAAGAGAAGAACGTGTTGCTCGACACTGCCGCTGGCGTGCGCACGCACGCCTCATCGTCCATCGGTCAGGCAGGCACGGGCATGTCGATGCCCCCTGTCGACAGCCTTCAGCCCACGACCGCTGAACGCGCGCAGCTGACCGCGTGGCTCAGCTGCGGCGCCCCCTGAGCCGCTACGGCCTCGGCTGACACAGGCCCGTCGCCACTGCGCAGTACGCGGTCGCCGCGCAGTGAGAGGACGACAGGCACGCCACGCAGGTGCCTGAACGGCGGTCGCAGTGTCCCGTCGGCGCAGCGCACTGCCCATCGCTCGTGCAGCCGACGCAGTAGCCGATTGGGCGATCGCAAAAAGGCGTGGGCGCGGAGCACTCAATGGCGGTCTCACAGGCAAGGCAACGCTGGTCATCGCAGTGGTCGCGAATACCGGCAGTGCACTCGGTGCTCGACACGCAAGACGTAACGCATCGACGCGTCTGGGAATCGCAAAGGCCTTTGGTGCCGCAATCGGCCGCCACGAGGCACTCGACGCAGCGGTTGTCCGGGCCGCAGCGCGGCCGGCTGGACGAACACCCTGCATCGCCGTCGCACTCGCACGCGCCGGGCAGACCGCAACGTCCTGCGTCTACGCCTGCGTCTGTCGCTCCTGCATCTTCGCTGAACCGGAAAGCCTCGCTGCAGCCCGCCGTTGCCACCGCCGTTGCGACCAACACCACCCGAATCATGGCGATGGACTCGCCAGCTCCTCGGCCAGCGCGCGCGCATACCCTTGAGGAAAACGCTTGAGGTACGCCCGCGCCGCCCGCTGTGCCCGCGCGGGATCTCGCCCCGCCGTGATCCGCAGCTCTTCCGCCGCGACGTCTTCTTCGAGCTGGCCTCTCGGAAAGTCGCGCCGCAGGGCTTCCAGCAACCCGAGCGCGTCCTCGTGCCGGCCCGCCTGGCGGGCTTGAAGCACCTCACCGAAACGCCGGTTCTCTTCGGCCAGTCGCGAGGTGATTGGGCGGGGCCGCGCCGGCAGGGAAACCACAGCCGGCAGATTGGTCGGCAGGTTTTCGGCGATCGGGCAGGCGGGCGGCCAGCTCTCGCCAGCCCTGATGATTGTTTCGACGTTGGCATGGCGGACCCACACGGCCCCTTCCTCGACCGCGACGCGGGTGGCCGGCTGACCTGCGCACCCGGCGACGCCCAACCACTCGACCGAGAAGCGGGTGCCGCGAACCTCGAGCTCGGTGTCCGGGGTGACGACTCGAAACCGCTGCCCCCCACGCAGCGGAGTGACGTGCGAGAGCACGCGGCCCGCCGACAAATGGATCGTCTGATCAGCGCCCGCAGAAGTCAGCTCGAGCGCCGACTTCTGATCGAGCCAGATTTGACTGCCCGTCTGGAAGCGCATCCGCGCGGTGCCACCTGCCGTCGTCTGGATTCTGCTTCCCACGCCGACCCTTCCGCCCCGCACCACCGCCTCACTCAGGTCGCCACGGGTCACCAACGCAAGGTGCGCCGCCTCGACTTCCAGGCCCTCGTACGGCGCGCGAAGCAGCACCGCCGTCCCGAAAAAGCCAGCCAGCAGCGCAGCGGCAGCTGCAAGGGCAATGATTGGCTTGTTGCGCCGTCGCGCGCGCGCACGGACGCGAATGGTCTGTTCCAGCAGGGCAATCGCCGCAGGCGCCGCCGACTCAGGGACGCGAGAGTCCGCCTCGGAGGGTGCCTGCTTCAACGCCGAAGCCAACAGCTGGGCCAGGTTCTTCATGGTGCACCGCCGCGCGGTCGAAGGGCTTCGACCAGCTCAGGTGCGCGCGCGAGCCGCTCGTGCACGTCGCCGCGTCCGCGCACCAACCGGCTCTGCACCGCCGCAACGGAAGCCTGGGTCATCTGCGCGATCTCAGAGATCGAGAAGCCATGCACGTCGTGCAGCACCCACGCGTCGAGGCGGTCTTCCTTTACCCCCGCGAGCAAGCCCTTCAGCTGCGCAATCACCTCTCGGCTCAGCACGACGCCCTCGGGACGATCGGCCGACGGCCGCTCGAGCGTCGAGTCGGTCAGACACTCGAACAGGGCCCGCTCGCGGCGATGGCGGCGCAACCAGTCCAACGCGACATGGCCTGCGACGGCCCCCGCCCAGGTCTCGAGCGGAGCCTGGCCGCGAAATCGAGCGAGCCCGACCACCAGCGCGATCAGCGTCTGCTGCGCCAGGTCCTCATGATCCTGATCATTGCCCCGCAGCAGCTTGCGCAGCACGGCCCAGATCCGCGGGGAAACCCTCTCGTAGAAAACGGCCGCCAGCGACCCATCGCCTTCCAGCACCGCTGCCACCAGCTCGAGATCTGTGCGCTGCTCGGGCGCTGCCCGAACCAGCTTCAAATGGGCGTTGGGCGCAGCCGACGGGCTCACCTCAGCAAGTCGATTGGGTGGGGGAAGATCAGGCACCTGCCTCCTCATCGGCCAAGCCGGATTCCTGCAATCCCCTGCCCCGCGACGATCGGCAGCGCTGAGACCTGGGCATCATTGACGAAGATGGGCGTGGGACCCGAGGTGAGGCCTACCCCAGCTTGCACGAACAACCACACCGAGGGGAACAGGCGCACCGACAACTCGGGCGCGAGGTCGGCCTCGAATTGCCACCGCGACCTCGACTGTTCCCCACGCTGTGCCTGAACCCACCCGGGCCCGATCGAAACCTGCACTGCAGCCTTGAGCCACGGCCAGCCCAGGGTCGTCTGCAGCCGCCCCAACGCCTGGGCGCCCGCACGAAGAACGACGGCGTTCACCTCGCCAAGGCTGGCGCGCTGTCCCCGCACGCGCACACCCACACACAGACTTGTCGCGCAGTAATGCCCACCCAACTGGCCGCCCAGCCCCAGCGGCCAGGTCGAACCCGCAAATGCGGCGTCGACGCCGAAGCCACCCGACGCAGGCGGCGGGGTGACGACGACCAACGCTTCGAGGGGGGGCCCGGCATCGGCGGGCTCGACCGGCAGCGGGGCCTCGACGGCGACCGGCACTCCCGCGTCGACGAACGGCTCGGCTTCACCCAGGCGCGGCACAAGGCCGGCTTCCTCGGGCGCCGGCTCCAGTTCAGGCAGCGGCTCGGCCAGTCGCCAGTCGGGGGTCATCGTCGCAATCGCGAGCGCGACGGTGCGGTTGCGCTCTCGAATCGGATCCCCGGCCGCGAAGGTGAAGACCCGGCTGACCCAGCGGTCTGGCTGAAGCGCCACCTTGATCTTGAACGAGCCCCGCCGCGGGTTGGTGACCACCGCCACCGGCCCCTTCGCAGCAGCCTCGTCAATCATCTGCTCGAGGTTTTGGACCCCGTCCGCGCGTCGCACCACCAGGCGCACCAGCGCCGGATCGAGCTGGGTGCGGAGCGTTGCCCGCAGCTGCTCGAGGCGAACCTCACCGCCAGTCAGACTGACAATTAGCAGCAGGGTGACGGGTGCGCCCATCGTCGGAGTCCGCGGAGCCGCATATCAGCTGGGGCGCCCCGCGGCGCTTCGTTCTGAAAGACTACGGCCAGTAGATGCGGCCTGGCGCTCCCTGCAGTCCCTGCTCGGTGTGGCACTGGTTGCAGTCACCCAGCGTCTGGGGCGTGACCATCGTGGCAGTGCGGCCATTGGCCGTAATCCGAGCGGTGTACGGCATCGCAACCGTGTTGATGAGCGAGTTCGATCGGAAGTTGCCCGAGGGGTTGGTGACGTTGATGGTCAGCGTCACGACGCCGTTCTTGTCGATGATCTCGATCTTGCCACCCACAGGAGGCGGGCTCTTGCAGAGGTTCTTGTCATGCACGCCACCAAAGGCGGTGCCCATGAAGGAATAAGCGCGGTTGAGCTTCGAGGTGGCGGTGGGGTTCTGGCCGTTGAAGTTCATCCCGCGGTGGCAAGAGATACACGCAAGGCCAGGCTCCATCGATTCGCTGCCCTGGGTTCCCTGGGTCCACGTCTGGCCGCTGGCGCAGGTGAGCGGCTGGGGCCCGGCGTCGAGAGGGTTGCAGTTGCCTGCCTGGGTACCAGTGGCCACCCAGCCGTCGAAGGCCGCGATCTCGGCGGCGGTGATTGCCGGACTGCTGGTGGGCGGCATCGGGTTGCCTGCGTTGTGGATGCGGAGCACCGATTGGTCTGCCCGCGTCTTGCTCGGGTCGACCAGCGAGATTTGTAGAAAGTCAGCGCGGGTCAGCAGGGGAAAGGTGGCGTTGCCGGTCAGCGGCAGGCCGTGGCAGTTCTTGCACTTCGCAGCGACGGCCGCCGACACGCTGCACGGCAGGCCGCCGGTTCCGCCGTCGTAAACGGCTGAGCTGCCTCCGCCCGAGCCACCGGCGCCTCCACCCATCCCCGCATCGACGGTACAGGTTCCTGCCGGGCTCCCGGCGAGCACCCAGGCTTCGAAGGCGTTGATCTCAGCATCCGGCACCCGCGTGTCTGGAGCCGGAGGCATCTGCGCGGTCGCCTGGCGCATCCGCAGCACCGCCCGCTGGGCAATCGACTTCGCTGCGTCGATTGGCGAGGGTGCGACGAGGTCGTCGCGGCCGACCATCGGGTTCGATGCGCCGCCCGACGGCGTCGCAGAATGGCACTTGAGGCAGTGGCTCTGAAGTGTCGCCGCGACCTCGCAAGGAAGATCGCCTGCTGCGTTGCTGCCACCGCCACTGCCACCAGCACCGCCCCCGCTGCTGCCATCACCCCCACCCGTGCCTCCGATGGGGTCTGATCCACAACCACCCAAAACAAGCACCGCAAGGCACGCCGCAAGCCGAAAAATTCGCACGAGTTGATCTCCTGCCCGTAGGGTCGATCACTCAGTATCCAGGCAGGCAGAAAATCGAGCCGGCGGCCTGCTAACCTCCCGACATGGTCTTCGCGATCGCAGCAGCGAGCCTCGGAGTCAGCGCCGGCGTTCTTTTCGCGTTCCGCGCCAGGCGTTGGCGGCGCGCGAATCCAGAGCTCGCCGTGGGCATGTCGACCGCTGGCGTGGCGAGGTGGATGTTGGGTGAATGGGTCGATCGCGAGACCGCGAAGCCGCCGAAGCAGCGCGATTCGGATTCTTCGGACAGCGACCAGGACCTCGGTGACGACGGTTGGACCCCCTCGGACTCGCCGGCTGAGCCGGGCGGCTCGAGTGAGCCTTAGATGACTTCAGTGTGACGTGCAGACGTTCGCGGCCCACTGCAGGGCGAGATCTGTTCCGGTGCCATCGATGAGCGACCGGTACACCTGAACGCCCTTCATCCCGGTACCGAGGTCCGTGCCGCCGCGGGCGAGGAAGCCGATCAGCGGAAACGCGCCGTTGAGGTCGATGAAAGGATACGACCCGAACGAGCCCGCACTCGAGAAGCGCTCGGTGGCGCAGGCGGGAGTCCACACCGCGGCGTGGCACTCGTTCCACAGCCCCAGGCCGTAGTGCCATTGCTCCGAGGGCGTGTCGTTCATCAGCGGCGAGAACTCGATCGCGATTCCGGCGGCGGCCGTCTGATCAGACAGCATCTGGCCCAAGGTCGAAGCGCCGAGGATCTGGCCCGCGTGAAGCCTGGAGAGAAAGGGGGCGTAGTCGCCGGCGCGGTAACGCATCGCCCCCGCGGGGTTCGGCGACGCACCGACGTCGGAGAATGGATAGAAGGCGCCGGGCCCGGCGACCGCAGCTGGGGCGCTGGGAGTCACCGCCCCGCCGAAGACGCCGTGCAGCTCTTTGTATTTCTTGAACAGCTCAGCCCAGCTCGAGAAGCCCGCAGCGTTGACGGCCATCAGCGCGGCGACGCTCAGGTGCGAGCCGTTGTAGAAGAAGGTTCGCGGCTCGTTGGCGTTCAGGTTGCGCAGCGCATTGGCGGTGACGAGTTGGCTGACGCAGGCCCCGTGCGAGAAGGTTGCCGCGGGAGCGCCGAGGCAGTTCTGGCCGCCGGGCGCGGACTCGAGCTCGAGCCCCGACGAGAAGCTGAGCAGGTGGCGCAGCGTCACCCCATAAAGACGGCTCGTCGCCGGCAGCGCGCCCGTCTCGGTGCGCCAGAAGGTGCCGCCCGCGCCATCGGGAAGGAAGTCGCGCGCGAGCGAGTCGAGGGTGAGCTGGGTGCCGTTGACCTTTCCTGCGGCGGGATAGCGCTGGGGGTTCGAGACGACGTCGAGGATCACGCTCGCGCTGATCATCTTTGCGGTGGAGGCCGACTGGAGGGTCGCGTTCTCGTCGACCACGCCGTCGATTGTTCGCGCGTGCTTGAAGATTCGGCCGTCGATGCCCGGGCGGCGTAGCTCGAGATAGAAGCTGTGGTCCGTCACCGTCGCCTGCAGCGCGGTGCGCATCTTGTCCTCGAGCGCAGTGAGCTGAGCGTCCGAGCAGCCCGCGTCAGAAGCGCCCGCATCGGGTGCTCCAGAGTCCACAGGTAGCTCGCCCGCGTCGGTGACGACCACACCACCCCCACATCCTGCAAGGGCCAACAGGAGGACGATTGAGTTTCGCATCTGGGTGCGAACCCCAGAGGTGAAGAGAAGTTTCAGGCGTGCTGCTAGGAACCCACCATGACCATCGTCTGCGGCACGAATTTCTCTGACTCTTCGTTTTCGGCAGTCAAGGTCGCCTCTGGCCTGGCGCGCCGACACCGCATGCCGCTGTGGCTGGTCAGCGTGCTGCCTGACCGAAGCGCCGCAATCCCTTCCGAGGAAGACGCGGTGAGCGCTGCCCTGAAGGTCCAGGCGCAGGCCCTGGCGGCCGAGGGGCTCGAGGTGCAGACCGCGGTGTTGAAGGGCCCCATCGACCCGACGGTGAACCAGTTCTGTACCGAGAAGAAGGCGCTGCTGCTGGTGGTCGGCGACACCCGCCACAACACCTACCGCATGCTCGCCGGCACCCTCGACAAGTTCGCCTACAGCGTCCAGCTGCCGATGCTGGTGGTGCGCGACTTCGAGCCGCTGGAGTCGTGGGCCACCACCGGCAAAGCGCCGCTGAAGGTGATGCTGGCGCTCGACAACACCTGGAGCTCGGCGGTCGCGCGCGACTGGATCAGCCGCCTGGCAGAGTTCGGCCCCCTCGACCTCGTCGCCGCGCACATCTGGTGGCCGGCCGATGAGTACGCGCGTCGCGGGCTGCCGCTTCCGCCGGCCGAGAGCGGTCACGCCGAGCTCTCGAAGGCGATGCACCACGAGACCGAAGCCGCGCTCAGCGGGCTGCCGGCGAACGTGCAATGCCGCGTGCACCTCGAGATGGGCAAAGGCCACATTGGAGAAGAGCTGGTCGCGCTGGCGACCGCCGACCAGGTCGAGCTGCTGGTGCTTGGCACCAACCCCCACCATGGGCCGATTGGCCTGCTCCGCTCGGTGTCGCACGACGTGCTGATGAACGCGCCGATGTCGGTCGCCTGCGTCCCCGGTGCGCTCGGGCCTCCACTGAGCACGCTGACGCTGGCGCTCGCTGCCAATCTCATCGGCGCGCTCGGGCGCTGAGCCGCGGCCGTCAGGGCTTGAGCTTCTTGAGACGAACGCCGGCCTTGATCACCTCCTGAACCTTCGACATCACGCGGATCTCCGCGCGCTCCGATGGCGACATTCCCAGTCTCGATTCGCCCCGTCTTTCCGCAGCGCGTCCAGCCACTGAATCATGCCGTCGGACAGCGCAGCGAAAGGCACGCCAAACCGCCCCATCGAGGCGCGCCCGCGCGCTGCAAGTCGAACGAAGCCACCTCGTGGCGGGACCTTGAGGGCGGGGCTCGTCGGTTGCACACATGCCTGGCAAGCATTCGTGTCAGCGGCCGGCAGCCAATTCCGCGCGAATGCGGTCGGTTCCCAATCATGGGAACCCAACCGAGGTCTTCCACATGATGGTTCGAATCGCAGTTCCGCTGGCGGCGTTGCTCGTTTTCTCGCTGGGTTGCGGCGGCAAGGGACCCGACGATCCAATCACCGGCACCTGGGCCAACGGCACCTGCTTCGGCGACACGTCGATGCCGGCCGACATCCAGTCGTGCAAGCTGAGCGTGCGCTTCGACGCCGACCTGAGCGTCACGCTCATCAACAGCCGGCAGTCGATGCCCGCCACCGCCGTGAACCCGCGCTGCAACGCCGTCCGCACGGTCACCGGAATGAAGTACTCGACCAACAGCGCCGGCACGCTCACCCTCACGGGCTCGAGCACGTCCACCCTCGAGCGGAAGGACTGCGCCAATGTGGCCGACAACCAGGCGGCGATGGCCGACACGCGCGACTCGCTGAATGCTGGCGCGCTTAAGTACTCGATCGCGGACACGAAGCTGACCATCACCAGCGGGCAGATCGCCGGTGAGTACCTTCGCCAGTAGCCGCTACTGGCCCAGCGTGATTCCGCGGAAGGCGGTGCCAGCAGGCGCGGTGGCGAGGATGGTGGCCATCGGCGTCGTGCCTGCAGCGTCATCGAAGCGGTAGACGACGCCGTTGTCGGCCGAGCAGAGGACGACGACGGTGTTGTTGATGGCGCGCGCGGCGACGTGCAGACAGCCGGCAGTCGCGGGGAAGTTGCCATTGAGCCGGGCTTCCTCCGCCCACACGGTGCCGTTGAAGGTGTACTTGCGAACGCCTGTGCCGGCTCCGGTGTCGGCGGCGTAGAGGACGTCGAGCCCCGCGACGGTCGCGCTGCGATCGAGCAGGACGAACGAGCTGGCGAGGCTGATGTTGACGCCCGGCAGGTAGGTGACAGTTGCAGTCGTGGTGGGAATGCCGGTGCCGACCGCGAAGATGCGGGAGTAGGTGAGGCCGCCATCGGGCTGGGTACCGGCCGCGGTCGATGCGTAGAGCTGGCCGGCAAAGATGTGCGTCGCGCGGATGTTCTGAATGTCTGTGAACACCGCGGTGGTTGCGCCCGTCGAGCCGTGGGTCGTGGTGCGAACGCCGGCATCTGCAGACGCGGTTCCGCCGAGCCAGTACGCAGCGCCGTCGACAGTGGCGGCCGACCGAAGGTTGTTGCCGGGGTAGGCGTCGCTGACGAGCGTCGAAGTGTCGATGCCCGCATCGGGGCGGATGCGCGCGACCACGCGGGGCACCGTGGTCGAAGACACCACTTGCGCGATGCCGGGGGCCGACGCGTAGCCAGCCAGCGCGAGGTCTCCGTTGGTGCCCTGGTTGAGCACCCCATCAGACGTCGCGCTGCCAGAGAGCGTGAACGGCTGGTTGGTCGCGGTCGCGCTGGTGGGCAGCGGGTAGGAGGTGACGACCATGCCGGTGGTGAGGTCTCGCACCTCGAGAGTCACCTGCGTCGAGGCGTTCGAGAGCACGCCGCCGTCGAAGGCCGGGCCCACCCGGACGATCGCAAAAGTGCTGCCCGTGCTGGTGCCACCACCCGTGCCCGTTCCACCGCCCGTGCCCGTTCCACCGCCCGTGCCCGTTCCACCGCCCGTGCCCGTTCCACCGCCCGTGCCCGTTCCACCACCCGTGCCCTTTCCACCACCCGTGCCCGTTCCACCACCCGTGCCCGTTCCACCACCCGTGCCCGTTCCACCACCCGTGCCGGTGGTGCCGCCGCTTCCACACGCGGCGAGGGTGACGAGGGCAGCGAGGCAGGCGGTACAGCGGAGCTTGGAGATCATGACCACCCTATACCGCCGCGTCGGCCGGCCTCGCGTCACAAACGCATGACGTCTGCGCTGTGACCAGACTGTTGCCGAAGGGCCTTGCCGGGCGGCCTAAGGGCCCCGGTCGTGAGAGCACTGGCATGCAGCGTCATCGTGTCATTGGCTGCCTGCGCCGCGCCGTCCGAGGGCCGCGAGGCCGAGCTGGTGGCCGTCATCACGCGCGCAGATGCTGTGGTCCTGCGAACGCGGCCGGGGCTCACCGCCGGCAAGTACGCCCGGATGGCGGCGACCCCGTTTGCCTTCCTTCGCGGCGCGATGGCGATCGAACGTCACGACTGGGAGCTCGGCGTCACGTCGGCCTCTGCGTTTGACGCAAGCGCGCTCGTCGCCGGTGTGGCGGATCCCCACCCGGAAAACTTCGGGCTCCTCATCGCCCGCGACGGCACCGCAGCGCTCGAGCCCAATGACTTCGATGCCAGCGATCGGGTGCCGTGGCTCTTCGAGGTCCGCCGGTTGATTTCGGGGCTCGCGGTCGCGGCGGCGATCGCCAATTCCACGGCCGATGTCCGTTCGATCTCGCACGCGTCGGCCCAGGCCTACGCCGAGACCATCGCCTCGGCAGACTCGCCCCTGCGGCTCACCAGCGCTGGCGACTCGACGGTGCTCGCAGATCTCTTTCGCCGTTCGGCCCGTGACCTCAACGCCCGCGCCGAGCTCGAGCAGCTCACCGAGCTTCGAGACGGCAGCCGCCGATTCAAGCGGGGTGAGGCCGATGGGCTCGCGGGTCTTCCACCGGTGGCGATGGCCGCATTGCCGGCGCTCGTCGATCGCGCGGGCCAGGGCACGGTCATCGACGCGGTGCGCGTCTTCGGCTCGGGAATCGCGAGCTTCCCTCGGGTGCGCGTCGATGTGCTGCTCACTGGACCCACCGACTCGCCGCACGATGATGTGGTCGTCGAGGTCAAGGAGCTCACCGAGTCTCCACTTGCCGGGTGGTACGGCCCGGCGCTCACTGCGCGTGACGCGGCGTCGCGCGTGGAAGCAGGCGCGCATCAGGTCTGGGCCCGGCCCGACGCAGACGCGATCTTCTTCGGCGCGCAGTGGCTCGGCCTTCCGGTGGTGGTTCGAACCGAGAGCGAGGCGCTCAAGGGCATTCGCGTCGATCGTTGGGTCGGCGACCGTGGCTCGCAGCCCGAGCTCGAACGGTTGGGCCGGGTGCTCGGCCGCTTGCTGGCGCGCATGCACCACGGCTCGGCGCCAGCAATCGCAGCGGCGATCTCCCGCGACCCGGCCGCCTTTGCAGATGAGCAGGCAGACTTCGCAGTGACGCGCGGCGCGCAGCTCGCCGCAGACCACACGCTGTTTGCCCTCGCGTTGCAGCAGCGGGGCCCGACGCTCGGGACACCGGCGACGCCGCAGACGCAGCCCGGCACCGACGTGAAGGCACTGTTTGGAGACGCCCCATGACGCTTGCTTCGCTGCTGCTCGCGGCCGCGCTCGGCCAGACTCCAGACGCTGGGTGGGTCTCGCCGCTGGACGAGCTCCACTGGCAGCCGCAGGTCGACCTCTTCGCCGAATACCAATGGCAGCAAGCCGCTGGAGCCGCGGCCTTCAACGCCTTCAACGTCCCGCGGGCGCAGCTGGGAGTCGAGGCCGAGTGGCGCGGGGTCATCGCTCGCGTGCTCTTCGAGGGTGTCTACTCGACGCAGGGCGGAGCGCTGATTGGCACCGCCGGCGACAGCGTCGTCGCACGGCTGCGCGAAGCCTGGGGCGGCTACCAGTGGCGGTTTCTCGAGGCGAGGGCGGGCATGGTGCCGACGCTGACGGTGCCGGCGCTCGAGAAGGCGTGGGGCTTGCGAGCGGTGGCGCCCGACGGGCTCGAGTCCCGACAGCTGATGCCACCCGCAGATTTGGGAGGCTGGGTGAAAGCCACGCTGCCCCGAAGGCTCGGCTGGCTGGGAGTCGCGGTCACCAATGGCGAGGGCTACACCCAGCGCGAGCTCGATGCGCGAAAGACGGTCGAGCTCGCCTTGCTGGTTCACCCGGTGCCTGCCTGGCAAAAGCTGGCCGCGCTGGTCGCGTACCAGAATGGAACCACCGGCACGGCGTCGCTGCGCGCAGATCGTTTCGGCGGCGGACTCTGGTGGGACGGGCCGCGGCTCGGGCTGGGCGCCAACGCGTTCTGGTTGGCAGGCTTCTCGGACGACGGGGGCCGGCGCGGCGTGCTGGTTCAGGTCTACGCGCGCGCGATGCTCTTCGAGCGCCTGCTGCTCGGAGTCCGCGCGCATTGGCTCGACCGGGATCTCGCGGGCACCGCGAACAACTCCATCGTCGACGTCACGGGCTCGGTGGGAGTCCGGATTGCGGAACCGCTCGAGCTCTTCGCGGTGCTGCATCGCGCGCTGCCGTCGGCGCTGGCACGAAACGCGGTGCCCGGCTCAGACCTCACCGAGCTCCGCCTGACGCTGCGGGTGCGTTGGCCTCGATCGAACACCACGGAGGAACCGCCATGATTCGCCGCCTGATGCTCTTGTTGTTGGTGTCCTGCGCCAGTGGTTCGCGCGTGTGCGACTGCGCTTGCGGTTGTTGCGATGCGTCCGGTGAGTGCCGCCCCGGAAACGTGGTCGACGCCTGCGGCGGCGAAGGAAGCGCGTGCGCGGTCTGCAGCGGTGGCCAGCGCTGCGTCTGGAATGCGTGCACCGGCGGCCTGGCCGCAATTCCAGACCCGATTCCGGTGGACGCCGGCCCGGTAGACGCGGGCTCGTCGATGCTGGTGTTCAATGAGATCTGCGCGAAGGGCTGCGACTACGTCGAGCTGCTCAACCTCGGAACTGCGACGGCCGATGTGTCGGGGTGGTCGCTTTCAGACAGCGATACCGACGGCGGCCCGAAGGTGGCCGAGGCGGTGGTCTTCGCCCCGGGGACCACGGTCGATGCCGGCGCGCGGCTGCTGGTGCTGACGAAGATCGACGATGGTGGAACGGGCGCGACCTCTGATTGCCTGGGTTCGGGCATCGGTGAATGCTGGCGTGCAGGCTTTGGGGTCAGCAACTCGCGGGGTGAAGGGCTCTGGCTGCTGAACGCGTCGAGCGAGGTCGTGACCACCACCTTCTACCCGACCGATGGCCACGCCAGCGGCCAGAGCTACAGCCGAATTCCCGACGGCACCGGCGCCTTCACCAGTGCGGCGCGCACGCCTGGAACGCCGAACGCGCAGTGACCCCGATGTCACTTGAAGATCGAAGGAAAGTGTCTGACCTTCTGCGGCTTCCTCCCCAACGGAGTCACCTGCATGCCCCGCATCGCCAAAGCAGACGTCAACGCCGCGCTGTCCACTGTTGCCAAGGCCATCGTCAAAGCCGGAGGCAATGACGGCCGCACCAGCCGCGCCGAGATGAAGGCCGCGCTCACCACCTTGCCGAAAGAACAGCGCGCGCTCGCCGACATCTTCTTCAAGTTCGTCGACAACCGTGACTTCAAGGCCGGCGCCCAGGTGACGCCGAACGACGTGAACAAAGCCGTCGCGTACGCGAAGCAGCACATGATCGCCAAGTACGACCTCGACGCGAACGGCCTCTCGGCTACCGAAATCTCGAAGATGTCGCTGACTGGCAAGCTGGCTGTCGACCTCGCGCGCACGCTGAAGGGTGCGGGCCAGACGGTCGACACGCTCGACTCGAAGAAGCTGGGCGCCGAGATCAACAAGTTCGCCGACAAGGCGCTCTACATGTCTGAGAGCGACTACGCGGCGCAGTTCGTCTCGGGCACGCTGCCCCAAGGCGGCGTCACCGGCGCCAACGCGATGACCGCGCTCAGCGCTCCGCTGAAGAAGCTGTTCGCCGACAGCGGCAAGTTCCCCGCCGACTACGCGGTCGAGGCCTACTCGGCGGCCGACGCGAAGAGCTTCATCAACGACCTCGCGAAGGACAACCAGGAAGGCCCCGAAGCAGAAGCGGCCTTCGCGTCGATCAACCAGCTGATGAAGGCCAACCTCACCGACATTCAGGTCTTCAACGTGGGACCCAGGGACGACAACGGCAAGGTCGCCTCTGACAACGGGCTCTACGGGCGTCTGGTGGTCGGCAAGACCAGCGATGGGAAGATCGCCGGCGTGCTGATCGGCTCAGTCGAGACCTGATCAACCACAACGGCGCTCGCGCTAATGCGTGATTGACCCGCCCTGCTCAGCCGCCGAACCTCCACACCCGCACTGCGCCCGTGCCATTGCCCGCCACCAGGTACAGCCACGAGCCCGTGCCGAAGGTGAGCGCCCGCGCGTCGAGAATCTGCGTCGTCAGCGCCGGCGCACCGAGCCCATTGCTGCCGAGTCCTGCGCACCCTGCCACGCCCGCGACGCACCCGGTGGTACCCGCGAAGTCCGATCGCACCGTGGGAAAGGTGACGCCCGTCTTGAAGACCTGAATACCGCTGGCGTTGTTGAAGCCGACGAAGAGCGCAGTCGGCGTCGCGACCAGAAGACCGATCGACGTGTTGGCCGGGTCATTGAACTGGGTCAGGCCGACATCGCCCGTGCTGTTTCCCGCTACCAGCGCCCAGCTGGCCGGCGGGCAGACCAACCCGACGGGCGTGCAGCCCCACAGCTGCGGGCCAGCCGTCGTGTTCCGCGCTGCGTACAGCCGCCCATTGAATCGCGCGATTCCCGGGTACGCCCGGTCAGACGGAATGAACCCAGATACCTTGAGCGAGGTGATTGAGGTCTTTGCCGTGAAGGCCGCCGCGGTGGGAGTTGCCGTCGTCCAGTCCGCCGGAAAAGCCTGCGGGCTTCGGGGGGTGGTGGTGGTGCTGCGAACGATGCCTCCGTTGTTGGCAACGTAGAGCCGGTCGTTGAAGTCGGCCATCACGTCGATGAGCTGCGCCCCACTGTTCCCGGCATTCTCCCCAAGACCAGGAAGCCGATCTCCATCGAGGTTCAACACGTCCGTCAGCGCGGTAGGGGTGGTGCTGACGACCGCGTTGAGCCCCGGCGAGGGCACGGGCGAAAGCAGCGAAAGGAAATACGGCCGGTTTCCGCCGCTGTCGGGGAACCCCAGATATAGGCGGTTCGAAAACGCCCAGGCCGCTGAAAGGCCGCGCGTCTGACCGCCGAGGCCAGTGGATAAATCGACGAACCGGAAGTCGACCGCCGGCCCGGGACTCGACGACAGATAGACGTACTCGAGCTTCCCGCCCGAGGGGTGCGCGCCCGACACGCCGAGGTACTCGACGCCGGAAATCGTCGCCGAGAAGAAGAGGCCGCGCCCGTTTTCGTTGTTCGGGCCACACGCCGCCGTGTTGGCCACGCAGCCCAAGGACCCAATCGAGGGGTATGGCGCCACCGAGCTGTTCTTGTGGGTGGCATTGGTGCCGACGTCTTTCAAGAACGAGAAGGAGTTGTTGATGGGGCCCGTGCCGTCGGGGTTCATCGAGACGGCCCCGAAGCCCGAGCCTCGCGGGCCGAGCCACACCTTCCCGCGGTACGAGAACACGTAGGAAAACGCCGTGCCGTCCCCGAAGGGATCCGCCGCCAGCAGCATTGCCTCGATCCCAACGGCGGCAGTGGTCGAGGTCAGCGGCCCGGTGCTCACGACCGTGGTGTCGTTCGAGTCCACCCCGCTCGCGCTGGCCGTGAGCTGCACCGTACCGGCATCGCCCGCCATCAGGACCCAGGTGAAATCGACGCCCGCATCCGCAGCCAGGGTCGCGCTCGCAGGCGTCGGGCCCGAGACGACTGTCGCGCTTCCGGTGATGGCAAAGGCCGAGGGGGTCACCCCAACCGCAAGCGCGTCTCCGCCGTTCTTGACCTGAAGCGTCGCCGTGAACTGCGCTGAGGCAGCGACCGACGACGGCAACCCCCACGCGCCCGCGAGCGCCGCCGCGCGCTCGACCACCACCACCGCCGAGGTCGCGACAGCCGACGAGACCGCGGCGCCACTGAAGGCATCGACCCCTGCTGCGGCCGCCACGAACTGCAGCGTCCCCACGTCGCTCGCGACGTAGCCGAAAGTGAAGGCCTGCGACGCACCGCCCACGAGGTCCGCCTGCGTAGGCACCGGGCCTCCATCGAGCGCGCCGCTCGCGGAGCTCAGTGTCGAAATCAACCCCGGGGTCACGCCGGTCGCGGTGGCGTCGCCTGTGTTGCTCACCTCCATCTTCCATCGGAACAGGCGCCCGACGTTGACCCGCGCCGGCGTGGTGAAGGTGGTCGCGAGCGCTGCCGGCCGTTCGACCCGCACGTCCACCGAAGCCGTCGAAGCGGTGACGACGAGCCCCGAGTTCTCGTCGATGCCGCTCGCAGAGACCGTCAGCTGGAAGTTGCCGTTCGCGACCGCGTCGTACTCCCACACGAAGCCCACCGGCGTTGCGCCAACGACCGCGGCGGCCGGCGCGCTGACGAGCGTGAGCCCTGCCGCGCCACCGACCGACGCCGCGACATTCAGCGCCCTCGCGTCTCCGCTGTTGGTGACCGTCGCGGTCAGCGTGACCCGCTCGCCCGGTGCCACGCGCGCCGCGCTGGAGGTCAAGGTGAGGCTGAGCGCGGGCGGCCGGACGATGGTCACCGTCTCGAATGCGGGGCTCATCGCGACGGCGGCGCCCGTGAACGCGTCGACGCCCAGCGCATCGGCGCGGAAGGAGACGACGCCCACCCCCAGCGTGTCGAAGGAGAACCCGAAAGGCTGACTGGCACCCAGTGCCACATCTCGCTCGACCGGCACCGTCTTCGAAATGACGCGCCCGGCCGGTGAGGCAACCACGACGGGCTGCAGCGCCTTGATGCCCACCTGCCCCACGTTCTGCGCTTCGAGGTTCAGCGCGATGACCTGCCCGAGGCTGACGGTCTTCGTTGCGGCGCTCAACCTGCTGGTCACGTCAGGAGGCGGCACGATGCGAACGACGCCGGTGAACACCGGGCCCACCTCGACCGGAAGGCCAGAGCGGCCGTCGACGCCGGAAGCCCTCGCGCCCAACGTGACGTCGCCCACCGTCCGGCTGATCCAGCCCAGCTCGAAGCGCGCGGTGGCACCAGGGAGCAGCTCGGTGGCGCCGCCCATCACGCCTTGCGCGTCGACCTCGGCAGTGCCCGTGCTTCCGGCGTGGCCAACGGTGAGGGACGTCAAGCGGGTGTCACCGGTGTTGGTGACGTCCAGATGGGTGACGAACCCTTTGAGCACGCGCATCGCGCTGACGTCGCTCGTCAGCGTCGCTGTCAGTGCTGCGCCCTTTCGCACGCGGACTTCCAGCGCGTCTGCCAGCGTCGTCGCCACGCCATACGGGTCGACGACACGAACAGCGTGCTTGCCGACGGCGAGCCCCGCAGGTGCGACGGCGGTGAGCGTCTGCGCGTCGACCCAGACGACGTCTTCCAGACGCTGCTCATCCGCGAACACGGCAAACGCGGTGTCGAGCGCGACATCATTGCTCGCTCCGCCCCAACGCAAGGTGGCCCTGGGTGTGAACGACGTGCCGGTGAGCAGAACCGCCTGCGCTTCCGTGGCGAAGACCTGGCTGGGCGCGACGCGCTCGAGGTGCGGAGCGGACCGCGGCGTTCCCGCTTTGCATCCACCCAGCGCCGCCAATGCCAGTACGACGCAGACCTGTCTAGAAGAGCTCAAACCGGCACCCCGCTGAAACCCCGACCGTGAACAACGACCCGGCGAGGTTGTTACCGCCGCCCTCGCCCACCCACCTGACCTCAGCCTCGAGGAAAGGCGTCGCTCGCCCCAGGGCGTACCCGACGCTGACGGAAATCTTCGCCGACGGCGCCACCCCGTCTTCGACGACCTGCTGCTGGTCTTGAACCTTGAGCGTCGAATGAATGGCGACCACACCGCCCGCCGCCGACGCCTGGAACGCCAGCGTCGAAGCCAACTTTCCACGCCAGCCCAGCGTTGCGAGCAGCGGTGCGCCGTGGGCGCGCACCAGCACCCGAGCTCCCGTCGCAACCGTGCTGTCGCGCGGCAGGAAGAAGTACCCCGCCTCCAGGCCGATGCCGAGGTTGGCGCTGGGCCAGAAGCCGAGCTCGAGCGCAGCAGTCAGCGCGTTGGCGTTGCCTAAGTTACTGGCGAACCCGGCCCTGGGCCCGAACGTCACCCGCGCAGGCGCGGGCTCCAACACCACCGGAACCTTAACCACGAGGCCGCCTGAAGTGATTTCCAGCGAATCGACGCCAGCGCCAAGTGAGCGGGCCGGGCGGTAGAGGTAGCGCGTCGCGGTGTCGGTTGGCGGCAGCTCGGCGAGCGCGCCTTTGGTGACGGTCAGTGCGCCGGGCACCGGGTTGCCGTCGACGTCGAGCAGCTGCGCGCGCAGCTCGGCGGTCTGGGCACCACTGCCCATCAGCTCGAGGTGATCCGGCGTGACCTCGAGCCGGTGGGCCAGCCCACGAATCAGTGGAATCCGCGCTTCCGTGTTCAGGCCAGCGAGCGTCGCTCGAACCACCGCCGCCGTCGCCGCGCCGAACCCGCCTGGCACCCGAAGCACCACCGTCCACAAACCGTCGCGCACGGGCACCGCGCGCTCGAGAGTCCCCACCGAGCTCGAGAAGACGGGCTCTCCATCGGTGGCGTTTCCGCGCGCATCAGTGACCTCGGCGCTGATCCTCGCTTCACGGGCCGAGCCCGCCAACAGCTGATCTGGCGTCGCCCCGAGCGCAACCTTCGCGGGAGGACCTCCGAGCAGCCGCAGGGGAACCGTCGAGATGCCCGAAGGATCCAACGGCAGCCACGCCGACAGCTCGGCGTCCGCCGGCGGGCCCACAGGCACCGTCCACTGCGCGACGCCGACGCCAGGGGCCAGCGGCTTGAAGGCGGTGATGGCGCCATGGGTCACGCGCGCGAGTGGTGCGCCGCCCAGCCTCGGGGTGCCATCGGGGTTCACGCTGTAGAAATGCACGAGCACGGTGTTCGCCTGATGGCCGCGCACGGCGCTGCGCTCGAGCACGACGTGGGACAACGAGACCCGCGGCAGGCCGAGGTCGAGCACCTTGTTGCCGTAGAAGCCGGACTGCACGCCGGGCGGCACCACGACGGCGACGCGCGCGAGGCCACGGCCGTCAGCGAGAAGCGGGCCGTAGGTGCGAGCTGCGATTCTCAGCGACACGCTCGCGTTCGGCAGCGTCTGCAACATCGCCGCGGCGCTGCCCCACAGCGGAAGCGAGGTCCACCCTTGAACGGCTTTCCCTTTCGACACGCCAGTGACCCCGGCAATCGCCACGCGGGGAAAGGTCTGACCCGGCGGCCGGTACTGCGCGACGAAGCGGCCCGGCGCCACCTGCTTCACGCCCACCACCACGCCGTGGTTCACCGAGACCACCACGTCCGACAAGTCTGCGGGCCCGGTGATGACCAGCTGCGCTTCGGCCTGGCTGCCCAGCTGCAAGTGCGCGGGCACGGCGTCGACGGTCAGGCCAGCGGCCGACGCGGTCAGCGGCAGCACCAACGCCAGCGAAAACCAGCGCTCAGCCCGCATCGGTCGTCCAGTTGATCTTCAGCTTCATCGGCGGGGCTCTGGGCGCTGCGCGGCACGGCACGGTCTTTTCGACGCGGCGCCCCAACGCGTCTGTCACCGCGAACCGCGCGTTCGTCTGCCCGGAGACGCGCGCGACGGTGGCAAGGAAGTGCCCCCCGTGGTCGACCGAGAGGGGGGCGCCGTCAAGCTCGAGCTGCGCGCCGGGGTCGATGGTGCCTTCGACGACCGCGCAAACCGAAGGGTCTGACCCGCGGGCGCGCGCAATCTTCAGCAGCAGGTCGGCGGGAATCGGAGTCGCGGCCGAAGGCGCCTCGCCGGAACGCGCGAAGGCCTGCTGACCTGCGCTGATGTCGACGGTCTTGCCGGCCGCCAAGAGGTTCACCGTGCCCGTCTCGGTCGCGACCGCCAGCGCGCGGCCGTTGGACAGAATCGAGAACTTCGCAGCCTTCGTCTGCGCGACCGCGAGGCCCTTCTCGTCTTCGATGCGCAGCACCCGTTCGCCATCGGCGTCGTAGCTGGCGACGAGGCGGCCGCGGGACAGCTGAACCTGGTGAACGGCGCGGGTCAGCTCGCGCACCTTCAGCTGCGTGTTCTCGGTGACGGTGAGCCGCGACTTGTCGCCGATCGCCAGCTCGACGTGGCCATCGACATCGGTGCGCAGCGAATCCTCGGCGAGCAGCCGCTGCCCCGCAGTGAGGGCCACCCACTGGCCATCGACCCCGCTCTTCTCGACCTTGCCTTCCATCGACACGACCACCGCTTCCTGCCGTTCATCGTGGGCGGGTCGCGACGGGGGCGCAGGCAAAGGCGCGGCGACGGGCGGGGCCTCCCTGGCAAACAAGACCCGTGCGCCCAGGCTGCCGACCACCGCGAACGCGACGACGATCAGCAGCGCGCCAATGGCAATCTTGAAACCAGCGCGCGGGCGGCTCATACGAGGTGGGGCGCCTGGCTGGCGACGGGCAGGACGACGCTGAAGCTCGAGCCGCGCGCCACCGCGCTGACCACCGACAGCTTGCCGTGGTGGCGCTGCACGATTTGATGCGCGGTCGACAGGCCGAGGCCCACGCCGGTCGGGTCGCTCTTGGTGGTGAAGAACGGGTCGAAGATGCGTTCTTGCATCGCGGCCGAGATGCCCTTGCCCGTGTCAGAGACCGTGAGCTTGAGCGCGAGGTCTTCGATGGCGCAGAGGGAAACATCGAGCGTGCCGCCGGCCGGCATCGCGTGGATGGCGTTGTCGACCAGGTGGCCGACGAGCTCTTGCAGCTGCGCTTCGTCCCCCTGCACCTCGGGGAGCCCCGCGGGCAGCGTCGTCGAAAGCACGATGTTCTTCGCTTCGAGCCGGGCGGTGAACTTCGCGAGCGCGCCCCTCACGGGGCCCTCGAGCTTGAACCGCGCAACGTCGGCCTGCCGTTCGACGTCGGTGAGCTCGCGCAGGCGGGCGATGATGGTGCCCATGCGCTTGGCGGCGATGATGATTTCGGCCAACGACTTCGCCTCGGGCGCGTCCTTCGCCAGCTCCAGCTGCAGCATGCCCGACAGGCCCAGCACCGCGGTCAGTGGGTTGTTGAGCTCGTGCGCGATGCCAGCCCCCAACGTGCCCAGCGCGGCCAGCCGGCGGGTGCGAAGAATCTGCTCTTGCGCGTCGCGCAGCTCGGCGGTGCGGGCCTCGACGCGCGACTGCAGCTCGCGGTTCCAGCCGACGATCTCCGCGTCGCGCCGCCGAATCTCGGTGGCCATCTGGCGAAACGTGCCGGCGAACTCGGCGAGCTCGTCGCGCCCTTCGACGTCGGGAGTGACCGCATCGTACCGCCCCTCACTGAGCGCTTTGGCAGCGGTGCCCAGCTGCGCGATGGGCCGAGAGATGCCGCGGCCCAGCCAGACGCTCAGCGCGCCAGCCAGCGAAATACCAATCGCCGCCCAGAACAGCGAGTAGTCGCGAACCCGCCGCGCCGCGCGAAAGGCGAGGCTCTGGGGTTGGGTCGCGAGCACTCCCCACGAGAGGACCTTGACGGGTGCGAAGGCCGCGAGCGCCGGTTCGTTGGAATCGACGTCGACATTGCCGCTCGAGACCGTGCCCGGGCTGACAAGCGTGCGCTCGCTCTCCGACAGGTCGCGGGTTCCGGTGAGAGGATTTCCTTTGGGGTCGAGCAAGACGACGCGTGCGCCGCGGGCGGTCAGGGCCTCGACCCGCTGGACGATGGGCCGCAATGACAGCTCTGCCGCCACGACCCACTTTCCATTTTTGACGGCGATGACGACGCGCGCCGACCCATCGGGGACGCGGTACGGAGGCCCGATGGCCACGCCCATCGCCTGGGCCTGCTCCAGGGGAACGTGGGTCGCCATTGCTTCCAGCGACGGGGCTTCGCGGCGCGCATCACGCTCGAACACCGGAGGCACCACCGCGTTGCCTTGCGCATCGAGCAGCGCGACGGCCGTGACCTCGCCGACCTGGCGAAAAGGAATACGCAGCACTTCGGTCAGCTCGGAAGTCGAGAAGGTCTCGAGTGGAAGCGCCAGCGCGGACAACGCGAGCGCTTCTGCGGCGTGGCCCACCATCGTCTCGGTCTGTCGGGCGAGGTCTTCCGCCGTCTGTTCCTGCGCCCGGCGCACGAGCTCGGTCACTTCATCGCGGCTGGTGCGATACGCAAGGCTGCCGATGACGGCCACCGGCACGAGGCCGACGCCCAGAAGAATCAGGCTGAGCTTGCGTTGAAATTTCACGTCGTCACTGAGGCCCTGCAGAGACGAGCAGCCGCCGAATGTGCTCGCGCAGCTGCGACAGCTGCAGCGGCTTTTCGAGCAGGCGGGCGCCCATTGACGCCGAAAAACCGGTCGTCTCGGGTGACAGGCCGCCGGCGGTCATGAACAGCATCCGTTCAGCGAGCCTGGGGTGCTGGGCCGCGACCAGGGCGTGCAGCTGCTCGCCGGTCACGTCTGGCATCGACAGGTCGGTGAGGATGACGTCGAAGTGCTCGCCTGCATGGATCCGGTCGAAGGCGCGCCGGCCGCTGAGCTCGGTGGTCACGTCGTGCTCGAGCTCGAGGCAACGGGCCAGCGAGCTGGCCAGCGATGGATCATCGTCGACGATGAGCACCGCCCCGCGACGGCCGACTGGCAGCAGCACCGCCTCGACAGCTGAAGCGGCGGCCACCGCGCTCGCCGGGGGCAGAATCACCCGGAACACCGAGCCCTGACCCACCTTGCTCTCGACCTCGATTCGCCCGCCGTGGCTCTCGACGATGTTGCGGCAGATGGTCAGCCCGACGCCGGTGCCGACGCCCGCGGGCTTGGTGGTGAAGAAGGGTTGGAAGAGCTTCGCGAGGACCTCCGGGCCCATGCCCGCGCCAGTGTCACGAACCTCGATCACCGCTTCCCCCGTCGGGTGGGTGCCGAGCCGCACATGCACTTCATTGTCTGACGCGGCGCCCTCGGCGATGGCCTGCGAGGCGTTGACGAGCAGGTTGATGAAGACCTGCGCGAGCTGAAAGTCGAAGCCGTCGACTTGGGGCGCGGCCTCGAAGGTTTGCTTCAGGCGGGCCCGGGTGCGGATGAGGACGCTGCTCATCTTCAGCGCGCCCTCGAGCAGAACCTTGAGGTCGATGCGCGCGCGGTTGGGCTCTTCATGGTGGGCGAAGGTCTTGATGTGTTTGACCACCGCCGTCATCTGGGCGGCCCCTTTCTGCGTGTCTGAAATGACGTCCTTGAAGTCGAGCAGGGGCTCGTTCAGGGCGGTGGTACGCGCGCCCAGGGCGTCGAGCCGCTCGAGCAGGTATTCGAGGTTCGAGACGAGGTAGGTCAGCGGGTTGTTGATCTCGTGAACGATGCCGGCGGCGAGCGTGCCCAGCGCGGCGAGGCGGTCGGTCTGCAGCAATTGCGCATGCAGCAGCTCGCGCTCGAGGATCATGCGCCGGCGCTCGCAGATCATCCCCAGCCGATGCGAGATGACATCGAGCGCGAACGGCTTGAGCAGGTAGTCGGCAGCGCCCAGCCGAAGTGCTTCGACGGCGCTGTCAATGTTGCCGAACGCGGTGATCACCACGGGTGAGCAGGTGGCCTGCTGCGCGCGAATCCAACGAAGAAAATCGAGGCCGCTCTCACCTTCACCCAGGTTCTTGTCAATCAGCGCGCAGGCGAACTGCCGCCTCGCGACGGCCTCCTTTGCCTGGGCGATGGTGGCAGCGACCACCGGCTCTCCACGCAGCGAGGTGATGATCCGCGCCAGCATCTTCCGTACGCCCTCGTCATCTTCGAGCACGAGCACCGCGTCGCCTTGAAGGTCGACTTCGATCGGAGCCAGGTCAGCAAGTACCCTCTGGGTCAACGCACACCTTCCGGGCGACTCATTGGATCAACGCGGTCTTCGCCACCCGGGGACCTTGTGCAAACCCCACGCCGTACCCGCTGATAAGGAGTGGCCAATGCGCCGTCTCTGCCCCGTCGTTCAATAGCGGCGGCTACGGCTCCCAGGCGCCGAGATCGATGCCCGCGCGCCGGTGACGCGCGGATTGCCGGCGAGGTCGAGCGCGCCCGCCAGCGCGACGCCCCAGACGGCGGGGCACGTCCACCCCGCAGGGCACGTGAACGCGGTGCCCTGGTTGACGACCTGCGCGGAGAGCGCGGCGACAGTCTTGAGGTCGACTGGAATCGCTCCGTTGGGCGGCGTGCCTGGATTGATGAACGTCTGGGCCGCGAAGCCGGTGCGGGTGCATTGCCGACGTTGGCTGCGTAGCCGCCGATCGAGATGCCGGCGGCGTTGCTGAAGTAGATGGCGTTGCTGCGCACCAGCACGTAGCTCGACGACCTGCCGGAGTGTTCGCTGGCGAGCTCGATGCCGAGGTCTGCGTTGTGCACGACGTTGCGTTCGATCAACAGGCGCGTGTCGCCATCGACGTAGATGCCGTCGGCGCTGGTCTCGCCGTTGTATGCGGGGTTGTTCTTCGAGGCGATGTTGTAGACGAGGTTGCCGCTGATCACTCCGTTGCGCGCTTGATCGAGCGCAGGGGTGGGAGCGGTGCCCTCGAAGCCGATCGCGACGATTCCGATGTTGTCGTTGTCGCGCACCTTGTTCTTCGAGACGACGAAGCCGTCGACGTTGCCGTTGATGCTCAGCGATTCGCTGCAGCCGAGCGTGAGGTGATCCAGCTCGTTGTCGCTGACAGTCACGTTCGTCCACTGAGTGGTGGCGGTGCCGTAGATGGCGAGCCCGAAGGCGTTGCCGCCGTTGCCATTGCACGAGCCGACCGTGGTGACGATGTCGTGGATGTGATTGCCCAGAATAGACAAGTTGGAGCCAGACCCGTACGCGTAGATGCCGACCGGCACTGAGCCGTACGCCCGGACCATCCGATCGCTGAACGGCTGAGCAGATTGTCAGCCGTTTTATGAAGAGCATTGACCACGCTGGGCAACTGAACGCCGTCTCGCTTGCTCACCGTGCAGGTCAACGCGATCGCCCTCGCGCCCACCCATCGCGGGATGACCGAGCTGGTCGCGAACATTCCCCCATCGCTGGGGAGCTTTCGCCGCCGGATCTGGGCGGCTCGTGTCGTGCGCCAATGCAAACCGCCTGAGCGACGTCGCGGAGTCCGACATCGGCCCGGTCGTCAAAGCCATGGACCAGTGCGGCAGGCCGGTTGCCGACGTGGAGGCCGCGCTCACCGCGCTGGGCCGCACCCTCAAGGAGCTGCGCGAGAAGCGCGAGCAGCTCGCCGCCGCGAGAGGGGCGAGGAGAACGACCGATGAAGAAGGGACCGACGACACTGGATGAGCTGCGCAAATGGCTCGAGCTGAATCGACGAGGTGGCCGGAAGCGGCCACGAGCGCGATCGGTCGGGGTGATTTCTCGGTCGGTTCAACGCGAAGCGAGCATGGTGGACGTCCGCGGGTGAGCCATCAGCGACACCGGGATGATCGTCGCCAGCCGTTCGCCCAGCCTCCGTGGTCCAGGAGGTCACGCACGCATGGCGGGACGGAAGGTGTTCAACGAGCAGGACGCGAGGCGGTGTCTGGCCGCGGTCAAAGCGTCGCGGCACGATCTCGCGGCGTGGGCGCGTGACCACGGCGTCGTCCCGCACCTCTACGGGCTGCCCCCGCTCCATCAGCGCGTCAGCCCGCTTGCCAGCCGCGCTGATTGGCGGTTCGATTGTCCTCACCTTTCGAGAATGCGAATCGCCTGGATGACGATGTGCCTGCTTCTGGCGGGCTGCGAAGGCTGCGGAAAGCCAGCCAGCCTCGGTCCGCTCAGCACTCCCGCGCCCGCGGAGTTGGCGAGCAAGGGGATGGTCATCGAGCAGCCGCTCGACGGCGAGACCATCCAGGGC
>Ga0209181_10000253_pt1 | contig 99814 bp, 106 predicted proteins | sample MAT05_FD_187208 | JGI IMG/M metagenome (GOLD analysis project Ga0209181, IMG submission 187208) | Freshwater microbial communities from Lake Fryxell liftoff mats and glacier meltwater in Antarctica - MAT-05 (SPAdes) (version 2) | ecosystem: Environmental > Aquatic > Freshwater > Ice > Liftoff...
TCAGCCATCAAGTCTTTCACAATAAGAAAACGCCTAACAAAGTGTACAGCAACTGTCTTTATAGTCATGTAATTCCGCATTCCCTCCTGCTATAATCCAACTCATGTCCAACGATCTCTTCGACCATGCCATGCACGAACGCCTGAAAAGCGAAGCGCCGCTCGCCGCGCGGATGCGTCCGCGTACACTTGATGAATACATCGGGCAGGAGCATATCGTGGGCGAAGACAAACTTCTGCGGCGCGCCATCGAAGCCGACAAACTTTTTTCGTCCATCATTTTGTGGGGACCTCCCGGCACGGGCAAGACCACGCTGGCGCAGGTCATTGCCAACACCACCAAGAGTCACTTCACAACTCTTTCTGCAATTCTCGCGGGCAAAGCGGATTTGCGCGTGGTGATCGATGAATCGTTGGAACGCAGGCGATTGCACAATATCAGAACTTTGCTTTTTGTGGATGAAGTCCATCGCTGGAATAAAGCTCAGCAGGATGCGCTTCTGCCTCACGTTGAAAACGGGACCTTTACCCTGATCGGTGCGACGACGGAGAATCCATACTTTGAGGTGATCAAAGCCTTGATTTCGCGCTCGCGTATTTTTCAATTGCGGAATTTGAATCAAATTGAAACTGGAATATTAATTGACCGAGCGCTCACAGATAAGGAACGCGGCTATGGAAATAAACTTATCACTCTTGATCTTGATGCCCGCTCTCACTTAATAGAAGTTTCCAGCGGTGACGCGCGTAACGCCTTAAATGCCATTGAGCTTGCCGTTGAATCCACCGCGCCGGATAAAGATAGCGTTATCCATATCACATTAGATGTGGCACAGGAATCAATTCAACGCCGCGCGGTTTTATACGACAAAGATGGCGACGCGCATTACGACACGATCAGCGCCTTCATCAAATCTGTGCGCGGCTCAGACCCCGATGCTGCTTTATACTGGCTCGCGAAAATGATCTACGCCGGTGAAGACCCAAAGTTCATCCTCCGCCGCTTGATTATTCTGGCAGGCGAAGACATTGGCCTCGCAGACCCGATGGGACTTGTCGTTGCTAATTCAGCAGCACAGGCTTTTGATTACATCGGCCTCCCCGAAGGGATTTATCCCATCGCGGAAGCCACTTTGTACCTCGCCACTGCACCCAAGTCGAATAGTGCGGGAGCGTATTTCAAGGCGATGAAAAAAATCGAAGAAGAGGGACAAGTCTCTGTGCCGCGCCATTTACAGGATGGCAATCGTGATGCTGCGGCAACAGGTCAGGGCAAGGATTATGTGTATCCGCACGATAGCGAAGGTCATTTTGCGCCGCAGCAATATTTGCCAAAAAGATTATTAGGGACTTATTTTTACTCGCCTTCGCAAGAAGGGTATGAGTCGCAAGTGACTGCGCGGTTGGAGATGTGGCGCGAGGCACAACGCAAGGCGTTGAATATTGAACGCAGGGAGAATGTGCCCGATATGAGCGAAGAAGAAATTAAGGAAATGAAGCGAAAGATCAAATAAATTCAGTTGTGGGTTGAAGGTTGCAAGTTTATGTGACCTTCAAAACTAAACCTTCAACTTTCAACTTTTAAACATTAACCATGCCACTATTACTTCTTATCCGTCACGGCGAAAACGATTATGTCAAAACAGGGAAAATGGCAGGACGACTGCCCGGGGTTCACTTAAATGAACGGGGCAATGAGCAGGCTCAGACGTTGGGAGAAGCGTTGAAAAATGTTCCGATCAAAGCCATTTATTCGAGTCCGCTGGAAAGGGCGCAGGAGACTGCCGAGCCCATTGCAAATTCGCACAAATTAAAGATTATGACCGATGTCAACTTACTTGACACCGATGTCGGCAAATGGCAGGGAAAATCACTGGCGGTATTGCGCTTGAAAAAAGAATGGAAGATCGTACAGAGCGCGCCATCGCGGTTTCAATTTCCCGAAGGCGAATCTTTTTTGGATTTGCAATCACGCATTGCGAATGTGCTTGAGGGGATAATCAAAAAACATAATAAACCAAAAGATATCATCGCGGTTGTCTTTCATGCAGACCCGATCAAATTGGCAGTCTCACATTTCCTTGGGTTGCCGCTCGATAACTTTCAACGGTTGAGCTGTGACACGGGTTCCTTAACCGCGATTTATGCCGGAGACTCAGGGGCAAATTTGGTAAAGTTGAATCAACGACCACCGTTTGAGTTTTTAGAAAAAAAGTAAATTACAAATACAAACCGGCGCTCAGTGATTCGACAGCGCATGGACAATTATTGCGGCAGAAAAATCCGTTAGAGAGCGTTACAGTATGATCATCCTCGAAACACCCCGCCTCATCCTTCGTCATCAACTCATTGAAGATTTAGATGATCTTTGGGCGCTGTATTGCAACCCACACATCACAAAATATATTCCAGATGCGCCGCAGACACGCGCAGAAACACAAGAAGAACTCGAATGGCATATGCACGGACATCCCAAACATCCCGAGCTGGGACTCTGGGCAGCCATTCATAAGGAAACAGACAAATTCATTGGCCGCTGCGGGTTACTTCCGTGGACAATCGAAGGCCAATATGATGTTGAAGTGGCATACACGATTGCGGAGGAATATTGGGGGCAAGGATTGGCAACCGAAGCTGCGCGAGGCATCCTTCAATATGGCTTTGAGACATTAAATCTATCGCGCCTCATTTGTCTGATTGATGCGGAGAACATTGCATCACAAAGAGTCGCTGAGAAGGTTGGTATGTCCTTTGAAAAAAATGGGCAGGATGAAATAGGTCCGTTTCAGATTTACTCGATCAACAAAAAAAGTCACGCGTGATGCGTGACCTTTTTATTTACTTCCACAACTTCGCCAACTCGTTTAATGATTTACCTGTGATTAAATAACAGCGTCCACACCTTGACTATATTATATACATGTATCTAATATAGATGATTATAAAAATAAGGAGCTTATTATGTGGACAACTGAACATACAATAGTAACGGATGCATCGAAGGAATCAGTTTGGAATATTTGGGCGGATGTGAACAACTGGCCAATGTGGGATAAGGGGCTTGAGTAGTGTCGTTTGGATGGCGATTTCAAAACTGGAACGTCTTATGCGCTTAAGCCGGTTGGTGGTTCAGAAGTGCAATCGATCATCACCGATTGCGTATCCATGAAACGCTTTACAGATGTGACCAAACTCTCGCTGGCGAAAATGGAATTTATCCATGAGCTAACAGAGGCGCAAGATGGCTTACATGTGACTCATCGCCTGACCATTTCGGGCCCGCTGAGTTTCTTCTTCGCGCAGGTCATCGGAAAAGATACCGCCCGAGATTTGCCAGAAACGATTGGCAATATTGTCCGTCTCGCAAAGGAGTCCAAATGAACGAAGCACATCACTGGGTTATTGTCGCATCCTAAGATCATGTCCAAAATGGCGTGCGTTCGGGCATTGCGCAAGCCAATCACGGAAAAGCTGCGCCGCTCAAAAGAATGCAAATAGGCGATGGGGTTTTGTACTATTCGCCAAAAGTTGAATTCAGTGGCAGCGAGAAATTACAAGCCTTCACCGCAATTGGAAAAGTGAAAGATGAGGCTGTATATCAATTTGATATGGGCGGTGGATTTATCCCCTACCGCCGCAACGTGGAATATTTCGATTGCGCCGACGCGCCTATCCTTCCGCTTGTGCCAGCCCTGACCTTCATTCAAGATAAACAAAAATGGGGCTATCTCTTTCGCTTTGGATTTTTCAAAATCCCCCAAGTGGATTTTGATTTGATCGCAAGCCAAATGCAGACTGAAAGGATTAGTCATGCCTGATACCAAACAAGCTTTTCAATTTGAAAAATCGGATGATAGCACCGGCTTCCTACTTTGGCAGGTTTCGAGTCTCTGGCAAAGACGCATCAACGCGGGGCTAAGGCAATTTGATTTAACCCATGCACAATTTGTTTTGCTGGCTTCTTTAATGTGGCTGGCAAAAGATAAAAAGCCAGTCACACAAGTTGATCTTGCGTCGCATGCCAAGACTGATATTATGATGACCTCCAATGTTCTGCGGACTCTGGAAGGCAAAGGCCTCGTGATGCGCGATCCACATCCGAGCGACACACGCGCTAAATCATTGTCCATCACTGCCCAGGGACGAAGACTCGCAACGCAGGCAATTCAAGTGATCGAAAACATTGATCATGATTTTTTCAGCAAACTTGGCGCAGAAACAGGAAAGTTCAACCAGCGTCTGCTCGCTTTGATTACAGCGAATCAATAATTTTTCCAGTTCATTCGGCGATTTGTAATACGACTCGACGCTTGATAAATGTCACAGGAAAAACCTAACAAAAATCGAGTTGACTTTGGTTGAACAATCATGTACACTGTAATTACTCCGATGGGGAGTAGCCGCCCGGCTTTTTCGGGATGGACAGTCGTCAAGACGGAAAGAAATTTCCCGGCTGTCTGAAAGAAAACGCAAGACCATCGCTTTCTATAGCGTTGGTCTTTTTATTTTTTAAAGTCTTCCAAAGACTATGACAAAGTTGTAACCGCAACAGACAAGCAAATTCTGAAAATGGCAAAAAAGCACCGTCCTCAAGTTTCTCTATCAATCCTGATCCTCTGTCTTTGCTTAGGCAGCCTGGCGATTCTGCCTGTTATGAACGTTGGCGGTACACCTGCGCTCGAAGTTATTGAAGTTGCATCTGAGAATTCCAGTTCAATCGACCATGCTGAATTTGATAATGAATTTGTTGCCGCAACTATGGCTGGTTTGACATTCAGCACTGTATTTTTTTCAAAATCCAGACCAACAAATCTGGATTTTAAAACCGTTCGCTTATCGACTGATTCCCCCCCTCCCAAGTACACATAATTCAATACACGCTCCGCACAGATAGCACCTAACAAAACGGCTAGCTACTGTGATCGGCTCATTGCCCCGGTGCGTATTAGACCAGCTGACTTTTTCAAGCCAGTGATTGCCCGTTTGCATGTGTGTAACACCTACCTAAAGGAGATTCCCATGTCCAGTCACCCTGCACCGTCTTTCCGCTTTCCACGTTTTCAAAGATTCTGGAAACCTGCCCTTGCCACCGGAGCCGGGGGAACATCCCTCATCATCTGGTTCGAGGAGATCATTGCCTTTGCAACAGATTTTATCGGCGTGATTCTCCTGACCGTTCTTGGCGGGCTAATTTGCCTGTTCGATCATTTTATCTTCAAATCCCACATGCCCCGCCGCGAAGATTTGAACGACACGATGAACAAACGAAAGGAGAGATAACTCGATGATGCGACGAAATGATACAGATATTCTTGAAGTCACGAATCAAAGAACGATACACATAACTGAGTTTGACCTGAAACGCCTTCGTCAGTTGATTGCAAGTTGGCAAAGGTCGGATTTTTCCAGAAGAAGTGACCTACAGGAACTGGAAGAAGAATTGAATCGTGGATTGCTGGTTGAGCCGCACGATATGCCTCGGGATGTTATCACAATGAACTCGACCACATTTTTGTTGGATATCGACACAGGCCAAAAATTCACCTATACCCTTGTGTTTCCGAATGATGCCGATCTTCATCAAAACAAAATATCGGTTCTGGCTCCGATTGGAACAGCCATGTTGGGATACTGCGTAGGCGACACCTTTGAATGGAAAGTTCCTGATGGCATCAGGCATTTAAAGGTGATGGGAATTTTGTACCAACCGGAAGCATCCGGTCACTATGACTTGTAGTGACCACGCATGGAGACTTTAGAATCTTTATTCTATTCAGCGAGGAGCACTAAAATATGGAACACAACAATTGGCACACACTAACGATTGACGAGGCATTGGAGCAGGTCAAAAGCCAGCCTATGGGATTAAGCAGCGCGGATGCCGCCCTGAGACTTTCGGAATATGGAGCGAATGAAATCCAGGCGGCAAAGCGCATTTCTGCCTGGGAAATCCTGCTGGAACAATTCAAAAATGTCTTGATCCTGATCCTGCTTGGCGCGACGGCGATTTCCTTATTTTTAGGTCATGGCGTGGAATCGATTGTGATCGCGGTCATCGTTCTGTTTGCAGTTGGGCTGGGCTTTATTCAGGAATATCGCGCCGAACGCGCCATCGAAGCCCTGCGCCAGATGGCAGCTCCCACCGCAACAGTTCTACGGGACGGCCAGGATGTCAAAATCGCGGCGCGTGAGTTGGTTCCGGGCGATGTCATTATCCTGCATACCGGAGACCGCGTCCCTGCGGATTCACGTCTGCTCGAATCAATCAACTTGCAGGTGGATGAAGCTGCGCTGACCGGCGAATCTGTGCCAGTGGAAAAACACACCCTCCCGCTTCCCACCGACCCTTCGACAGGCTCAGGGCAGGCTATGGCTGTTGGCGACCGCAAGAACATGATCTACGCTGGAACCGCCGCCACCTACGGGCGCGGACGCGGGGTGGTAGTCGCAACCGCCATGCAGACCGAGTTCGGCAAAATTGCACAACTCCTGCAAACGGTTGAAACGGGAAAAACGCCGCTCCAACAAAATCTGGATAAAGTCGGCACGGCGCTGGCTCGGGCAGCTTTTGTCGTGGTCACCATTATCGTTGCCCTCGGCTTGTTCCGCGGACAGCCCTTCATCGAAATGCTCATCTTTGGTATTGCACTGGCCGTAGCTGTCGTGCCGGAAGCCCTGCCTGCAGTAGTGACAATTTCACTCGCGATTGGCGTGCAGAAGATGGTCAAACGCAATGCGCTGATTCGCCGCCTGCCTGCCGTGGAAACACTTGGCAGCACGTCTGTGATCTGCTCGGATAAAACTGGCACGCTCACTAAAGACGAGATGACCGTGCGCAAGATCTATGCGGGCGGACAGATGTTCAGCGTTTCGGGCGCAGGATACACCCCACTCGGAGAGTTCTCGCTTAATGGCGGAACACCCGTTCTTCCAACAGATGCACTCAAACAGATGTTGACCGCTGCAACGCTGGCTTCGGACACGTATCTTGTTAACGGCGAAAATGAATCGGGTAGCGGCTGGCATATTAAGGGCGACCCAACTGAAGGGTCGTTGGTGGCGGTGGCGGCAAAGGCTGGGCTGCAAAAAGAGTCGCTTGATTCCACTTATCCGCGGGTGCAGGAAATCCCGTTCACATCCGAAACAAAACGCATGACCACCCTGCACAAAACCGAAGACGGATTAATTGCCTACGCCAAGGGTGCGCCTGAAGTGATTTTGGGCAGTTGCGAATGGGAGTTGACCGCCAATGGCATTATGCCGCTGGATGTAAGCGGCCGCGAAAAAATTCTTGTTCTGGCGCAGGAGATGGCAGATGAAGCGCTGCGTGTGCTTGCGATCTCAAACAAACTGAATGTGACGTTGGAAACCGCTGAAACGAATATGGTATTTCTCGGGCTGGCAGGCATGATAGACCCGCCGCGCCTAGAAGCCAAAGCCGCGATTGCTGTTTGCGAAGAAGCAGGTATTCGTGCAGTAATGATCACGGGTGATCATCCCATGACGGCGCGGGCAGTAGCGCGCGAGTTGGGCTTGCTCAAAAGCGGGCGGGTTGTCACTGGCGCAGAACTGGAAGATATGAGCGACGAGCAATTCGCGCGCGAAGTGGAGACGATTGACGTATATGCGCGCGTTTCCCCGGCGCACAAACTGCGCGTGGTGACTGCCTTGCAAGCAAATGGTCATATTGTCGCCATGACGGGTGATGGTGTGAATGACGCCCCCGCCCTCAAGAAAGCTGATATTGGTGTTGCGATGGGCATTACGGGCACCGATGTGACCAAGGAAGCCGCAGCCATGACCTTGCTGGATGACAACTTTGCATCCATCGTTGCCGCAGTGGAGGAAGGGCGCGGAGTCTTTGGCAACATTAAGAAATATCTGATGTATCTGCTCTCGTCGAACATTGGTGAGATTGGACTGATGGCTGGTTCTGCCTTATTGGGATTGCCGCTTCCATTAACAGCAGTTCAAATTTTATATGTTAATCTGGCGACAGACGGTTTGCCCGCTCTGGCACTCTCAATTGATCCGCCTGAAAAAGACTTAATGAAGCGCAAACCGCGCGACCCGCGCACGGGTATTTTCACCCGCCCGGTGGTGATATTAATGGTGTTGGGCGGTATCTGGTCAACCATCATCAATCTGGGACTGTTCACCTGGGCGTTGAACTCGGGACGCAGTCTTTCCGAATCCATGACAATGACCTTCGTTTCGCTGGTGTTGATTCAGTTTTTCAAAGCCTATAACTTCCGCTCAGACAGGCATTCAGTGCTGGATAAGCCGTTTGCCAACAAGTGGCTGAATACCGCCATCTTATGGGAAATCGCACTGTTGATCGTCATCATTTATGTGCCGTTCCTGCATGAGGCATTCGGCACATATTACCTGCCGCTTGCAGATTGGGGCATTATTCTTGGACTGGCGTTTTCAATTGTGCCCGTGCTCGAGCTCGCCAAGTGGATGGAGCGCAGGGGTTGGTTTGGGACAATGTCTTGATCGTGTCAGGTTTTTCGTTTCTTAATTTCACGAAGGAGAAGAAACAATGAAACTACAATTGCTCTTTCTCATCCTGGACTTGCTGACGCTTATGGCAATTCCGTTCGCGTATCTGTTGGGAAAATTACAGCAACATCAGACAAAGAACTCAATACTTAAATAAACGGAGACTGCAAATGACAATACAAAAGAAAAAACGCAAACGCGACATTGAGAAGAACTATCCTACGAAACAGTTTGTCCAAAAAATAAGGCGACTTGCTGATTGCATTGAACAAGGTAAGCAATTTCAAATTCAAGTGGCAGGGCAACGGATCGCTATCCCTGCCGCCGCTGTCATCAACATTGAACATGAGCGAGTCGACTCTTCAGAAGAGTTGGAATTTCAACTTACCTGGCGACTTGAATAGTTAGGCAGCGCCAGATAAAGGATTCAATATGAAACTTAAAAGTAAGGTCAAACCGTTATCGGCAAAGTCTCCAAGCAAAACCAATGGCAAGGATGACCGTCAACCAGAAACCAAACGGAAAATTTGGATGCAGTTGGCGGCCGTTTTCCTAATCATCGTTTTTCTCGCCAGCGAGTGCGCGACATTAATCCCTTTAGAATAGGCATAGACAGTAAAAGGAATGCCGCGCATATTGCGCGGCATTCCTTTTATTTCCACAACTTCGCCAGCTCGTTCAGCGATTTGTAATACGGCTCAATACTTGGGATGTAGTGCGCCTCGTTCTTCGCATGTGGCCCGACGCCAGATTGTCCCCACACAACTGCCTGACCGCCTGGAGCGAAGCGTGCGCTCGTGCCTGGAAGTTTCTTGCCGATGCGCGCATCGGCTTGCGCGCCACCCGAAGCCTGCTTGACTGCTTCGATCAACGCTTTCAACGCTGGATTATTTTTATCGCAGGCCACGCCATTTTCCATGACAGAAAATTTGGCTTCGAGATCATTTGTTTCGCAATATGCTTCGACCGCAGACCGCAGACCGTTGACGTTATCCTGCGGAATGGGACGAATCTCGACACCGAGAATTCCCTCCGCCGCGGTGACGTTGTACACACCCGGCGTGCCAACCGTGATGAACGGAAACTTCGCCTGCGATTGCCAGCCATCGGCTGCTTTGAGTGTAAGGTGTTTGGCAAAGATTTCATTCAGCGCGGTACGGGCATTGATCAGTCTCTCACTTAGATCGCCCGTGCCTGCCACACCAGAATGAGCCTTCGCACCGCGCGCGATCAGGTCAAAGCGCATTATGCCGCGATTCTCGATGCATATCTCGCCGAAGAGTTCATTGCCTTTTTCGCCTGTCCGCTCGCCTGCGATGAATAAGGATGGTGTGAGATTTAATTCTTTTAACAGATGTGGAGTACCCCATGCTTCGGCTTCACCATTTTCTTCATTACCAACCAATAGCAAAGCGATATTTGGATATGGTGCGCCTGCCTTTAACGAATCTTTCATCCATACCATATAGGTTGCCACAACAGTCTTCATATCTGCTGCGCCGCGTCCATGAAGATAATCACCTTCGATGCGCGGAATGAATTGAGAATCATCTGGCTCGGGTTCCACCACATCAAAATGACCCGTCAAAAGAATAGGTGACTGGGGATTGGGTAATTGAGAATTGGAAACTGGGAATGTGGCATACACGGCGGGATATTTCCCGTCAAAAAAACGGACTTCCGGTCCTGCATCTTTTAGATAATCATACACCAATGAAGCTGTGCGATGAACTTCATCCAGCCGTTCATCAGGACAGGCGGTGACGCCGGGGATGCGAATCAACTGCTGGGCAAGATCAAGAATTTCACTGGTTTTATTCGGATACGAGACTTCGATAATGGCCTGTGTACGCGGGCGAAATTGAATGGGCGATTCAGGAATCTGTCTGGCTGAATCACGGCCGCGCTGCAGGAATTCTGCGATTTTGGGTGCATCCCCGCCAAGTGAATTATATTCAGCCGCAACTTTTTCCACGTCGCTTTTGACCTGTGCTTCGCGTTCAAAATGCAATTCCTTTAAAGCGTCAAATGAAATTTCGTTGCCTTCGCCAAATTGATCCTGTAAACGGGCGCGGAATTTTTCGGCGGTGTTGTGTGCGCCTTCTGAAATTTCAATCAAAGGAGTTAAGTCTTTCCATAGATCCAATGACTCGGCCAGCGGCTTTAATTCATTCAATGTCCATTTGAGGAAATCACGCATACCAATCGGCTTGGCAGTAAATGGGTTTTCAATCTCGGCGCGCATACTGAATTTGGCGGCAAGGTTTTCATTTGCACGGGCGCGGGTAATATCTTCGCGGTCATAACGAAAGCCGCGCGCAAATTGCGGGTCTGAATAAATTTGAAGAAGTAAAAGATTTTTGAGCGTTAAATTTGCAATGTCAAGATCAAGGCTATGTGAGCCTTCATCTGTGCGAACTTCGACACGTCCCATGGGCAAATTAATGCGCGCCATCAGGTTTTGCTTTTCAATCTGCAGCGCCATCTCCTCGGGAGGAGTCGCCTGACCCGCAGCGAACAGGCCGCGGGTGTAAAGCTGCGTGAGTTCGTCGCTTGTGGTCGAGATCAATCGTTCCACAGGTTCCGAAAATGAACGTGCGCGCACCGGCGTATAGTTGTTGTTTCCAAAGCGCACACCGCGGCGAACAAGGTCATAGGAAATTTGCAAGTAATCATTGTAGGAACGATACAGATCGGGCAGATCGATCTCGCGCGGATTTGGGAAAGTGAGATTGCGAATCGAATCATATTCAGTAAGGACGACGACCGCGCGTCCATCCTTGACCTGAGCCTGCATCGGCGTGGACGCACTGGTGGCAATAAATAGCGACGCGAATGCACGCAGGAGTCGTGTGGCTGTAATATAAAACTCGGACTTATATTCATCGAGATGTTGATCGCCGCGCTCGGTGGGTGAAAGGTGCATAAAATCCCAGGCAAAAAGCGGATCGGGCAATGACAGGTTGCTGTGAATTCCTGCAACAGCGAGACCGCCGCCATAGAGGTCCACGCATTTTTCGAGATAACGGCGTTTGGCAATACTCCAATTACCGGGAATCGAATCATGACCAATATCGGTCAGGTATAAAAGATTGCCATGCCAGTAATGCAAGCGTTCGCCAAAGTTAAGACCTGTACGATGAAGCGCATTGATCAGCGAAGCTTCCATAAGACGAGCTTCAAAGATCGCGCCGCGCGGACTGTAATATGGACGGGTGGCCCATTCGGTCATCCAGTGAAAGACTTCGAGCTGGCTAAATTGCGACTGCCAGGCAGGCACGCTTTCAGCCAGCAGATAATCTACAAAGGATTGTTGGTTGGGGCCAGTGCCCACCGTGAGCAGGGGGCGCAGTTGTTCATCAAGCAGATTCCATTCCTGCTCGAAGCCGTTAAGTCCGCCTTGGGGCTTTTCCTTTTCGGCTTGTTCTACTGCTAAAAGATATTTGTCGGCAAATTTTTGTGAGGGCATGAGTGATTCCTAAGGTATAGTTTCGTCGTGCGTGGTCGGCGGTGTCTTTGTATGTTTGTCCATCTCTCTGCGTGTCGAAGGATAGTATTCTTGGCGTATCAAGACCCTTGTTGCGTGAAAGATTGTGCTACAATTTATTTCATAGAGGCATTATATATGAACCTTGAAGTAAAAACCAATAAGTCTGGTTATGAAAAAGGCAGTATCCGTGACGCAGTCTCATTTGCTTTGAATAGCGCCGCATCTCATGCTCAACAACGCTTTGAGTATTATTCTTCGCTTTGCAAAAAGTTCGAGAAGAAATATAAACTGACATCGGCTAAATTCATAGAGCAGTTTGACACAGGCACACTCGGCGATGAGCAAGAGTATTTTGACTGGTATGCCGCCGTGCGTGGATTGAATTTATGGCGTGAGCGTTTTGAAATCCTTTCGGGAGTTTCTGTGTGAAGTCTCGTGAGTATTACGCCAGTGTTCAGACAGCTATTCTTGCTGCGCCACACGTCATTCAATCAGAAATCACCTTTGATGAAATCTCGGAAGAGGAATGTTACATCCGAGGGATACCTACACTTTCCGGGGGTTATGAACTTCACATGGCAGAATATGTTGTCACAGAACCGCGATTTAAGAGATTGAAATATCGTTTTCATCTGCAAACGTCGGAAAACAAAATGCTCGCAAGGTGGGATAACGCGCCGCATCATCCAGAAGTTGAGACGCATCCTGACCATTTGCATGTTGGGCAAAAAATCAAAGCCAATTCTCCAGTGGATGTTTCAGAGGTCTTAGTAGCGCTCTTATCTTTCATCGAGTAGATTCGGTTTCACCATGGTGAATAAAGATAAACAGAGATAGAGCAATGAACCGCTAAGGTGCGAAGTTTGCTAAAGCTTCTTTTTTATTTCTCTTCGCGCTCCTAGCGTATATAGGAATTAGCTTTTAAGAGAATTCAGACCTTCCACCAATCTATTGAACGCACCTTCGGTTTTTTCGGCGGGCGTGGCATACGAGAAGCGAATCCAGTCATTGCCGAAGGGAGAGAAGAACGCACCCGGCACAATCGCAACGCCGTGATTTTCGGCAAGATATTGTCCGAGGGGTTCGCTATCATTCCAGCCTTTGGCTTTGATATAGTCAGCGACATTGATAAAGGCATAATAGCCCTTGCCGATGATATGCTCAAATTCATGGCGTAATAACAAAGCTTTTAAAGCGATGCGGCTGGCATTGGTTGGTTCGATAATGGTCTTGGCGGCTTCGGCAAATCCCATTTCATAGGCGGCCATGGCGACCGCCAGCGAGAAGAACGGCGGAATAACTCCATGTGAAGCGCGCGCCATAATGAACTTGATAACGGATTCATCTGCGATCAAATGGCAGTTGCGAATGTTGGAACCGCCCAAAGATTTTGTAATGCCATCCAGGAACATCAGGCGTTTGCGTTCTTCGGGCGTGAAGAATTTGAGGAAGGAGTTCAAATCCATCGGGGATTCATCGGTGACGTAGTGATACATCCAATCAAATAACACAAAAGCTACGCCGGCTTCCAACGCAGCTTTGGCAAGCGAGACTTGCTTCTCAACCGTAATCGTCGCGCCGGTGGGGTTATCGGGATTGGTGATGAGAATGCCCGCGATCTTGCGGCCTTTGGATTCGGCAAATTTCACACTCTCGCGAATCGCTTCTTCAGAATACGCCCAGCCTTGCGCAGGATCACCGGGCGCCCAAAGAACATTCGCACCGACTCCGTACGGACCCCAGTTATAAGAAATCCACGGGACGCGCGAGACCATGATGAGGTCACCTTGCCGCCCATGACCGAGGGCAAGCATGGCTTGATAGGCTTTGTTCAAAGCGTCACGTCCACCAGTGGTGCCAAGTACATTGGCGGGACCCCAACCCGATGATGAATCTAATTTCCAATATTGATCAATGACCGACTTGCGATATGCTTCGGTGCCGAACGGCATATCGTAGGCCGTACCATGTTCCAGTTGAAGCTGAAGCGCGCGTTCCAGAATCGGCTTGGGAGTTCCGGGCAAGGATGCGCCGCCGTCGCCTTGGGATGCGTCAAATATTTTTGCGCCCGCATTCTTCTCCACATACACTTTTAGTGATTTGTTGATCAGGAACATGCGTGAAGGTGGAATATCCACCATTTGCTTGAGATGGTCGCTGACGGGAATAAGATTTTTCTCGTCAACAGCGAATACTGGGGTGGTGTTTGAAATGGACATGATCTCTCCTTTATGATGTTAAGAAAAACGCCCCGAGGCTCGGGGCGTTTGGTTTTCCTATCTAGGATGAATATTGCTGTTCGTGTTCACCTGATAAATACCAACGCCCCGTCACTGCATCAGTGCGAGTAGTACGATTGGTATTATTCGTATCAACAACAAGTTTTTTGAACATTGCGCGCAAGGATACCACTGCGGGGTATATGCGTCAAGCAGGTTTTAAGATGTGTTATAAGATTGATTCTCGACCCTGGTTTAATGCTATGGAATATCAACCCCGTGCCCGCCAATAACATTTAACTCGGCTCCATCAGGTGCGGCTGCCAGTAAAGGTCTGGCTTTTGAAATCAGCTCGCGAATATTTTCGTGACTCAAGGATGCATCATGCGCTTGTTTATCTACCCATAATTCATAAATCCATACATGCGTTTCATTCGAAAGGTCTTCATTGACAATATAGAGACGGCATCCAGGAATTTCTCCGACAAGTTTTGAAGCCTGCTTCAAGATTTCCACAAGTTCGCCGCGCTTGCCGCTTTGTGTTACAAGTTTCCCAGTCATTGCATACATAAAACCCTCGTTTGATCTTCTATTTTACAGACATTGTTTAAATCAATTAATGATAGAACAGCTTTCAGCACGCGGCGGATTTCGCCGCGTGCCTCCATGTCCAATTTTACTGTTGTGAAATACCACTTCACTAAACTACCGAACTCACCCTGCACTTGCTCACCAATCAAGCTGCCGAGTTCTTTAAATGTCATCGGGCCATATTCCTGTAAATTGGCGAGAATAATCGCGCGCATCAAATCATATTTAGGCTTATCCATGTGGATGGCAGGTTTTGTTGGATCAGAGTTAATGGCAAGGAAAATAGCGTTTGCCATATCAGTCCCCCGAATTGATGCCTGTATATAAAGCCAGCACATTCCCAGTTGGGTCTTTAAAGACACCAAACCAACCCATGCCGGGAATCTCTGTTTTAACACGTAGGACCTGGCCTCCGAGCTTTTCAACATTCTTCAAATCTGCGTCAATATCTTCACTGTCAATATAAACCAAGACCTGCCCGGCAGGATACTCTACAGATACTTCAGGAAAACCGCCGCCAGACCCATCTGCAGCCTCCCACATGGTGTAATTCATTTCAGGAATATGTTGAAGTTTCCAACCGAACAGGGTAGCATAAAAATCCGCGGCATTCCCCACATTTACAACAGGGATTTCAACGTGAACAATATTTCTTTTAGACATGGCATTCTCCTTTTGATAAAGTGGATATGCATGTAATTTTAGAACATGTGTTCTAAAATGTCAAGGACTGGATTTTAGAATACCAGAAGTTTTATGAGCCGTATTTTGCAAGGATCCGCAGAAAGATTTGCTGGTCATCAGGTATGATCTCTGCGATTGAGAAGCCTACATGATACAGGTTTGGCATGATGACATCGATCTTGCACCATTTTGTGCGGCCGATAAAAACAATATAGGGTCTATCCCCCAGGTCGGGGGTTAGCTCTACGCGCAGATAATAATCCCTGTTGATTGGGAGGGGCGCTATTGTTTCCAGTTGCAAGCCGATTGAGCTGACTTCCACCATGTGCCCAAGAATTTCCTGTGTATCGTCATCAATGACACGCATATAAACAACAAATTTTTTTCTTGGAGTAGTTCGTCGTTCAGGCATGAAGATTCTCCTTATAGATCACGAAATGCGCTTTAATGTGTTTAATCCTACCACTGTGCATGCATTGGAAAATATAAAGTTTATATCAATTTTTTATGCCTCACAGGGCGGGGAATTTCACTCGAAAGCAGAAACAGGCAGACCGTTAAGAGGGAAGCGGAAGCAGCCTAAAAAATTCTCTGGCTGTAAAAGTCAATCTATTCGTATTTTAGCGCCTGGACTGGAATCATCGTTGCCGCGCGTAAGGCGGGATATAGCCCCGAAAGCATTCCGATAAATGTGGAAAATATCAAGGCGAAAACTGGCAGCCAGATGGGCGTGTAGACCGCGACACTAGGTGGAGCGCCTCCCTGTTGACTGGCTTGATTGGCTAAATAAATAATTGCAACCACATTGATGGCTTGCGCTGCCAGCCAGCCGACAATGATGCCGCCCAGCCCGCCGAGGAATCCGATGCCTGCTGCTTCGCCAAGAAAAATGGAGAGCACGTCGCGGTTGGTTGCGCCGACCGCTTTCATCAGGCCGATCTCGCGCGTGCGCTCCAAAATAGACATGGCCATGGTGTTGGCAATTCCAATCGCGGCGACCAAAAGCGCGATTGCGCCTACACCGCCAAAGACAAGCTGTAAAATCAAAAATGTATTATTGATGCCCTGTAAAAACGATTGGGGTGAATTTGCTTGAAACCCCATCTGAGTAATTTGGTCGGCGATATCCAATGCCTGGTTGGGATCATCCACTTTGACAATTACCCAATTGTAGCCAGTCTTGTTGTAGTTGATGCGTGCGCCGTTTGCCCATTCATTCAAAGCCTTTACTTGATCGAGTGGTAAATAGATCGAGTAATCTGCTTCGGCGCCTGTTTCATTTAAAATTCCCGCCACACGCAGGCTGAGTGTCTTATGTGTTTCGTTGCCTTCTTGATCCCATTTAATAGCGACGATTTGTATCTGCTCATTTAATAATTCAGGCGGAGGAGGCGGCTCCTGGCCTGGACGTTGATGCGGGTCATAAAAATTATTAGGAGTCATCGACCCGATTACAACGGAACCTTTGGCAAGTTCGGTTGTCCCCTGGCCTGCTTCCAGCCCAAGGCTGGAGAGATCCTCGGTTGCTATTCCAATAATATTTACTCCGCCCTCCAGTTTTTGATAATGAATAACAGTTTGCGCGTTTAAATAATCACGCGGGATAACCACCTTCACACCGGGGATGTTGCGCAGTTGTTCAAGAATTGGATTCGTGAGCAAGGCAGGCCCTTGCGCCTGACTACCGCTCCCAGAAGATTGGACAATGACTGGGCCGCCCCCTCCGCCGCCCAAGAACATACCATCGTCATACGCAGGCATGACATCGATCAGAGTTAAATCACCGATGCCATACAATTGATCTGTGGCGCTTTTCTGTAATCCGATTGCGAGCGAAACAAGAATCACAACTGCCGCGGTGCCAATCACCACACCAATCGCAGTTAACCCCACGCGTGCTTTACGCCGATTTAGGTTGCCAAGAATAAGACGAAGCAGGTCAAGAAATTTCATATAAGTTTAAAGTGGACCAGCCGCCTTTATCCTTTACCGCCGCCAGAAGGGACTGGAATCGGTAATTGTTCAGGGGATGCTGGGTCAACAGCAGGCGCGCCACCAGATGGCGGCGCCGAATCCAAACCAAATAATCCCAATGCAAAGCGCCAAACTTTATCAAGAAAACTCTCGTCGGTTGCAAGAGGAATTTCCGACCCGTCCATGCCTTCCATGCTTGGGTCGGGAGTTGGTTCAATGAAGGCTTCTTCGACAGTAACATTCAAAATCTTCTTGATCGTGCGCGGTTGATTGAAATCATCTGTATAGTCAATGGTGACATGTAGTTCCATTGGGCCAGCCATATCTGGCGAAAAAGTAGAATCAAAAGTGAAGTATCCGCCCGGGTCGAGCGACCCAACTAAAGTCGAAGAAGGATCGATGATTCCATCTTTTGTTTCGATTTTCATATTGCCCAACACCGTTGAACGCTTGCCTAAATTCACAACCTGAATCGGCAAAGCGCCAGGCTGCCCTACATAAAATGTCTCTATCGGGCTATAAAAACTTACATCCACATTGGGCAGGCTATAGACCAACAAAGTAATCACCTGATCGTCATTGACCACTTCTCCTTTGCCGTTCACATATGAAAAAGTAATTTTCATTGGATATGCACCGGGATTTGTAGAAACATTGACCACCAGTTTTTGCAAAACTTGCAGCGCGCCGCCAGCAGGGATGTCACCCAAAGATTGAATATTAGATGATCCAAGAGGCGCAAAGTTTGTAAATTCGCCACCGCCGCCAGAAACGCCGCCCGGTTGAGGTGTGCCGCCACTCGTCCCGGATGAACCGCCGCCCACGATCATGGTGACGTTCTTGGCAGCGGAATTACCCATATTCTGGACAGTGATTCCGAGTTGAAATTTCTCGCCCGGCTGCAACGGGTCAATCGTGGACGCGTAGCTGGTGATGACCAATTGAGCATCGTTCACCCCTGTAGGTGTAGACGTGGGATACACCTGATTGCTGACTCCGCCATTCGCAGGAACGCTCAACGTGAATTTATCAGAATATGCTGTGCCCTTTTCATCATAGTACGTCAACACAACATCAATCACAATCGCGCTCTTTCCATAAATGGAATCCACCGCGAGGAAGGTCTGCACGGCATCCACATGTCCGCCAGAATTGATGGCACCGAGTACTACCAATCCGCCTGTATTCGTAGGGACAACGTCTGCCGATGTAAACACAACCTGCGCGTTGATGGCGTTGTATGTGCCTGCATTATTAAAGCCAATATTAAGTTTGAATTCTTTCCCAGTCTGCACCGCTGAAGAGTTGGCGCCATATGAACTAATGGTAAGTTGCGGGCGGCCGAATACTGGTTGAGTAGGGGTTGCCGTTGGAGAAGCGGTTGGAGTAGCAAGCGCAGCATTTGTCACACGCAGTGTGCCGCCCAGAACTGGAGCATAACCAGACATATTCACATAAACAGCATAATCGGCAACTGCAATTCCAACTGGAACCAAAGCCGTCAATGTGTGACTATTCAAGACCGTAGTGGCAAGAGCGCCAAATCCATCTAAAAGTACGACGGCTGTTGCATCAAAATCTGCGCCCTCAATCGTAATTGTATTTACAACATCATTTACGATACTGCCTGGTGTAACTGAAGTAATAACCGGAGCGGCATACACAGGCACAACCCAGCCTGCCATCAAGACTACTGCAAGAAACACTGAAACAGCGTATTTTTTTTGAAACTTCATTTGCATCTCCAACTCTTTAATCATTTACAGCCTGCGGCACTTCCAGTGCGGCAGACTGATACTCATCTTCATCTACTACATGCCCATCCAATAGAAAAATTTTATGGGTTGCAAAACGCGTCATACGCGGGTCATGCGTCACGACCAGCACAGTTCGCCCGGAACGATGTAATTCTGCAAGCAATTGCATGATGGTCACGCCGCTGGCTGTATCTAAATTTCCTGTTGGCTCATCTGCCAGAATTAAACTGGGATTATTCACCAGCGCGCGCGCCACTGCCACGCGCTGCTGTTGCCCGCCTGAAAGTTCAGCGGGGCGATGATGACTACGGTCAGCCAAGCCAACCTGCTCCAATAGCTGAGAAGCGCGCTTGCTCCGTTCGGCAGCGGGAATCCCCGTAAACTGCATCGGAAAAGCGACATTCTCTGCCGCATCCATACTTGTAATTAAATTATAAGATTGAAAAATAAAACCCAACGTACGGCGGCGGAACAACGCGAGCGCATTCTCATCCATTTGATCAAGGCGCTCACCGCCAATTGAAATTTGACCTGATGTGGAACGATCCAAGCCGCCGAGCAGATACAGCAAACTACTCTTGCCCGAGCCTGAAGGTCCCATGACAACCGTGAAGGTATGCGGCTCAATATCCAAACTAACGCCATCCAACGCGCGGACGGTTGTCCCGCCCATTTGATAGTGTTTTTTCAGATCGGTGATCCGAATTAAAGGAGAGTCCATATCTTAAGAAGTAAGCGTACTGCCCAAACTGGAAATCAATGCACCCAGTCCAGCCAATACCAAAAGAAGAAGAATCAAGACTGCCAATACCCCAAAAATCGCTTTATTTCTCGGAAGTCCATCGGCAATGCTGAATCCAATTACCAGCAAAATAGCATTCCAGACAACAAAAATATCCAATTGCGAAAGTATTTTTGAAAGGAATATAGCATTTCCAGCAAACCCTGAAAACCCAGGGCTGACAATCGCATGGCCTGCCAGCAGCATAAAAATCACCCGCAGAACATCACGCACCAAAAACGGCAGATTCGCCCAACCTGCAACGCTTAACGCGCTTTGCATGGAACCCCGTCCGCCAAGTAACGTAGATCCCAAGTGCAACAATCCGCCCAAAATAAGCCAGCCAAGCCATAATGCCACCAAAGCCGAAACCAACGGCATGACATACACAAACACTGCGCCCTGTGTAGCCTGTTGTGCCTGCATGAAATTATTCTGCATATCGGGCGTCCAGTATTGCCAATCTGGAGGAAGGGTAATTTCGCCCAGCATGGCGGCGCGTGCTTTCAAATAGCCGCTGACAAGCACAGTCAGCGCGGCGGAAATACTTAAAACCAACATGGGAGTCAACCAAGATGGGCTGGCTTCGCCCGCGATCTCAGCAAACGTTCGCTGAGGTTGGAGCAAAACCGAGAGTATTCTTGAAAAATTTAATCGTCTTACAGGAGTGGAAGGGTCAATGTCAGTCATCTATATTTATCCCAATCAAAAAGTATAAAAAATTCTAACACGCTTTCAAAAAAGAGATTCCCTGACCATAAACGAAAAACGGCCGGAAAAGTTCCCAGCCGTTCTGTCAACTGCGGGCTAAAGTCCGCGCTCCATTCAAGACAACTTACACATCAAACAAATCTGTTCTGCGCCTGAACGTCGCATCCACTGGTGGATATGCGCGCATATAATCTTCACGCTCGCCAAAGAGCTTGGTGATGAAGCCCATCACACCGCGCCGCATTTGCATTCCGCCTTGTGAAGCGTGACATTCGCTGGCTCTGCGTTTCGCATCCACTGCCGAGCGGACATTCACCCGCACATGGATCGGAAATACCACTTCAGCAAGTTCCTTGATATTAATATCGCCATTGCGTCCAAATTTTCTCGGGTCTTTGCCAAACAACGGCATCAGGAAAACCGCCGCCCGCAACAAGCCTTTCGGGAAAACCTGAAAGTACAAGGCCTGCGGCTTGAAAGCCGCCCCCGCTTCAGGGTGGAAAGATGCGTTGTCTGAATTCTCAAAAGCCAGCACAGTGGCTTGATGAATATGAATATGGTCAGGGTGTTTATATCCGCCAATTGGGTCAAAAGTAAGCACCACTTCTGGCTTAAGTGTGCGGATGTATTTCACAACCCGCGCGGCCACTTCATCAAGCGGCGCATTGATCTGCGCGTCAGGATGTTGATTGGCCTCCATGCCAGGCATACCCGAATCACGATAGCCCAGAAAAAAAACTTCCTTCAATCCAAGTTCCTTCGCGGCGCGCATTAATTCATCGGTACGCATTTCTGCCGTATCTTTGAAACCCTTCATATGGATCTCATCCACTGTGCCCACTTCGCCGCGCGTGGCGCAAACATAATATGTGTCGTAGCCTTTGCTGGCATACAAAGCCAGCGTGCCGCCCAAGCCAAAAGACTCATCGTCGGGATGTGCCAGAACTGCTAAAAGTGTTTTTGTCATTTTTCCTCTTATAATGGACATTTGCAATCCGTATTTTGACGACATATCATCCATGAAGTTTACGTGGACTAACTCGGACAAACCAAAAAAGATTCACCGCGAAGAAGCGAGGTCCGCGAAGATTCTAAAAGATTTTCTCCCTGGCATCGCCCACCAGGGCAGGTGTAACGACCTTCGCAGTAAAGTTTTGGTTTTATACAGTAGCGAAACCTAACTAAAAGGAGCACAAATGAAATTTGAAACTCTCGCAATTCACGCAGGACAGGAACCCGACCCAAACAATGGCGCGGTGATGACGCCTGTGTACCTCACCTCCACTTATAAGCAAGATGGGATTGGAAAACCACGGCAAGGGTATGAATATTCAAGAACATTGAACCCGACCCGCAAAGCATTGCAGGATTGTCTGGCTGAATTGGAAAATGGCCAATGGGGATTGGCTTTTGCTTCAGGCATGGCCGCCACCGATACCGTTTTGCGAATGCTTGGAAGCGGCGACCATGTAGTCGCTGGCAATGACGTGTACGGCGGGACGTTTCGCCTGTTTGACAAAATTCTGCGCCGCTTCGGTCTGGACTTTACATTTGCCGACACAACCGATCCAGAGAATCTCGCCGAGGCATTAACCCCGTCCACGCGCATTGTGTGGCTTGAGACTCCCACCAATCCCCTGCTGGCTGTGACAGATATCCGCGCGGTGGCTGAGATCGTGAAGGCACATCCCAACAAGCCATTGCTGGTCGTGGATAATACATTTGCGACACCTTATTTACAACGTCCACTCGAATTGGGCGCGGATCTGGTTGTACATTCGATGACCAAATATCTTGGTGGACATTCGGATGTGGTCGGCGGCGCAATTGTCGGCAAGGATAAGGAACTCGGTGAGAAACTAGCTTATTTACAAAACGCCATCGGCGGTATTCAAGGCCCCATGGATTCATTCCTTGTATTGCGCGGGATTAAAACTCTGCCAATCCGTATGGATCGTCACGCACAGAACGCGGAAAGAATCGTGGCGTTTTTGGAGAAGCAGAAAAATATCAAACGGCTGATCTACCCATTTCACGAGAGCCATCCTCAGGTCCAGATTGCGAAGCGGCAAATGCTGAATGGCGGTGGAATGATTTCGTTTGTGATGAAGGATGGGAGGGACGCAGCTGTTCGGGTGGCGGAATCCACAAAAATATTTACACTGGCCGAATCACTGGGCGGCGTGGAATCCTTGATCGAAGTCCCCGCAGCGATGACGCATTTATCGGTGGTCGGCTCCGCACTGGAAGTTGACCCTGGACTGGTGAGGTTATCTGTTGGAATAGAAAATATAGATGACCTGCTGGCCGATTTGGAACAAGCGCTTAAATAAAAACAGAGCCTTCCGTTTGGAAGGCTCTGTTTTTATTTCGTCTTTTTTATTTTGACAGTGGATAAATCGCTGGTGGCATGAACAGCAACCAAGGTAACATCGTCATCCTGTTTTGAGCCATCCTGATAATCCGTCAGTGTTTTTAGCAAATGGTCACAAACCTGCTGGGCATTGATATTCGTCAAGCCGCTTAATGTTGTTTTGATGCGATCCAAGCCAAAAGGTTCGCCATGTACATCACGGCAATCGGTCATGCCGTCTGTAAAAAGAAGCAGTGTGGAACCGGGCGGCAATGTGATCGTGCGCTCATCCAATGTGATCGTATCCCACAAGCCAAGCGCCATTCCTGAACTATGCGGCAAGCGCTCCACCATTCCATTTGCATACAATATCAATGGCGGCTCATGGCCGGCGCGCGCATAATTGAAGACGCGTGTATTCAAATCCAGAATGCCATAAAGGACAGTAACGAACTGGGTGGATTTTTGCAAGCGCGTAATGTGACGGTTGACCTTTTGAAGCACAGCCCCGGCAGTCAAGCCAATATCTGCTTCGGCCATAATGAGTGCATGCGCGCGCGCCATGAAGATCGCAGAAGGCACACCCTTATCAGCCACATCGCCAATCAAGACTCCCACCTGATCATCTTTGAGGATAAAGACATCATACAGATCGCCGCCCACCTGACGCGCCGGCAAGATGCGCGCACCAAAACCAAACTCATCCAGATCGGGCAATTTGTCGGGCAGGATACTGATTTGAATATCGGCGGCAACTTGCAGTTCACGCTCGAGGCGCTCTTTTTCGATCAGTTGCGACTGAGCGGCTTTAAGTTCATCAAAAGCAATTTGAAGTTGTTTGTTCTTTTCAGTCAGATCACGGAAAGTTTGGGTGTTGGTCGCATCCAGCCGTTGACTTAATACACGCACCATCGAGCTGGAAAGTTCAGGGTGCTTTCTCGTTAAATTTAAAAATTGGGGGCGGCTCATGGAAAGCAAAGTGCAGCTTCCGCGCGCGCGCACAGTTGCGGTGCGATGCCCCCCGGGCATGATCAAACTCATCTCGCCAAAGTGCTCGCCTTCATACAAAAGGTTCAACTGGAGTTCCTCCAATTGCCCCGCGCCCATCAGGACTTCAAGCGTGCCTTTCGTAACGATATAAAAATGTTCACCCACTTCGCCTTCACGAAAAAGAATCTCCTTGTCTGCCAGTTCCGTCACATCCAATGCGGCAAGGATTTGATCCAATTCTTCGTTGGGAAGATCAGCAAACAAGGGGATTTTTGAGAGCAGGTTAATAGTCATATAAACTACTTGTGGGTCAGATCCATGACTTCTTTTCCAGCTAATTTATCCTGGATGCGCTGTGTAACAAGATCCAAATGGACAGGTTGATTAACATAATCAAGGTCATCGGTCTGGATGGTTAAGACGGGACAAAGGTCGAAGGAGCCAAGCCATTCATCATAGAACGAATCGAGCAAAGCGAGATAGTCGGACGAAATGCCGGTTTCCATATTGCGCGCGCGCCTGCGAATACGGTCCACGAGAACAGGAACAGGCGCTTTAAGATAAATCAAGAGGTCGGGGCGCGGCAATCCATTGACAACAACTTCAAACAGGCGACGATACGCAAGGTAATCACGCTCACCTAAATTCCCCATGTGGTGCAAAGCACGGGCGAAAATATAGGTGTCTTCGTAAATGCTTCGATCCAATATTGCCGAGCGCGCATCGCGTGAGGCTTCAAGATATTGATCTGCGCGATGTCCAAGAAAAAAAACCTGTAAATGAAAAGACCAGGCGCGCATATCTGCATAAAAATCGGAAAGATAAGGATTATCAGCCACAGATTCGTAACCAGTCCACCAGCTCAAGCGAGCGCCAATACGTTCAGTCAGGGTGGTTTTCCCAACACCAATATTTCCAGCCACTAATACCAAGTGTTTTGCCATAGATGGATGGTATTTTATCATGGGAAAGGTTTACGAGTATAATCCGAGAAAAAAGGATGATTCATCACACATGAAAATACGCGACGCATCAGGTTGGACCATGTTTATCTTTGGGGTACTTGCACTTTTACTTGGACTGTTGGGATTAATCCGCCCTGAGTTTGTTCTATCTCTGCTGGGCTTTGAAGTTGTAGAACGAGCGCAGCGCGCCGCAAGTGATTACACACTTGTCTTTATGACGGCTTCCTCAATGGCGGCCTGTAACATGGGTATTTATTATATTCTGGCGGCTTTGAACGATGTAAAAATCTTCTATCGTTGGACAGTCCCCTTCCGTGTAGTGACCTTTACAGTCTTCACGATGACCGTACTAGCAGGCATTGCGCCCAAATCTTTTCTAGGCGTGGGCGTATGGGAATTGATTGGCGCAATTGCCACGGGCATCGCGTTGAACAAAGAAGGCAGTAAAACATAAAAGGAGTAGCAAATGAAATCCAAATGGATCGAGTACAACGGTAAAAAAATACTGTACCAGGATTTTTCAAACCTATTTTTCAACGCGAATGCGGTTAAGGAAGAACTGGAATACATCAAAGGGATCGTATTGAGCGAACCTGAAAATTCAGTTTTGGTGATTGCGAATTTCACAAACACAGAAATCACATCCGTATTAATGCCGATCCTGAATGAAGCCTCAAGCGTAACAAAATCTCACATTCTCAAAACCGCAACAATTGGCGTAACCGGCTTCAAACGCACGCTGGGAGATTTGCTTTCACGGATTACGGGTCAACCGCTTATGTATTTCACAAGTGAAACAGAAGCAAAAGAGTGGCTCACCAAATAGATAAAAAATGCTCCCGAAATTTGGGAGCATTTTTTATTCGACAACGAAGTAATATAAAAAAAGATGCATGAACTCAAAACAAAATCCCGACCTGATTGTTGTATACTTAACCCATGAAAACAAGAATCCTTTCCATTGTCATTATCCTGATCCTGGGTGTTTTACTTTTTTCCTGTGGGACCAATAAGCCAGAGCAGGCAAATCCAGTAGATGTGGATGTGCTTCGCACAGAAGCAGTTTCCACCTACGCATCCTCCCTGACCGAGACCCTGGCAGCTGTTCCTACGGCATCCCCCACGTTGACAGTGCCTTCCACACCCACAGCCTTGGATAGTACCGCCACGCTTGAAACTCCCCAAACTGCAAATCCCTGCTATAAATTACTCTGGATCAAAGATGTAACCATTCCCGATGGGCAGCAGATGAAAGCCAATGAAACTTTCACAAAGACCTGGCTCGTGCAAAACGTTGGCGGATGTACCTGGCCCGCAGGGTTCACCTTCCGTCACTTTGGCGGTGACCTCATGCGCGGCGAGACAGTTACACTGGAAGAATCCATCCCAGTTGGCGCGAAACGCGAGCTATCCGTTCAACTGGTTGTCCCCAACGATATAAATGGACTGATTCAAAGTTCATGGCGCATGGCAGATACTGATGAAAATTTCTTTGGCGACACACTATCTGTCAACATTGTTGTTGGGAGCATTACCACCCCCACCGTAACCAATACCCCATAACTCAATTTTTCCAAAGTGCTATAATTACGAACATAACAAGGAGTTAACCATGGCAACAAAAAAAACTGAAAACGAAAAGAAATTCAAACGTGAGATTCCCACAGAAGCCCGCGAACATTACAAAAAAGCCCGCAGCGAAATGCGCGAGGCTATCAAAGGGCTGTTACCTGAAGGCTTCATGGAACACCGCCACACAGCGCAAAAAGAGATGATGCTGGCTGTGCGCAGTATGCTTGATGCTGCGATTGAAAAAATGGAAGAAAAAGCGTAATAAAATCATTAACCACGAAGAACACAAAGGAAAACCTTAAGGTTTTCCTTTGTGTTTAAATTCTTTTAATTTCTGGCTCTTCCCCCAAACAGTACCCACAGCAACGTCGCGCCTGCGGCTCCGAGCAAGACTCCCCCAAGTTGAGCATTTCCATTATTTAATAACATCACACCGCCCACCAAAAACGCGGCGAATACCACGCCACCCGTCAGGCGATCTACTGAGCGGCCCAGCGTGCGGACTTCACGCGTCACTTGCGGCGACTGTATCACCAATCCGCCAGATTCCATTTGAACAAGCAACCGGCTGGCTTGCGATGGCAAGGCAACAAAAGCCTGCACCACGTCGCCCACCTGCTTGAGAATATTATCCAAACTAAACGCGGATGTAGCTTCTTCCTGCACAAGCTTGCCCGCATAGGGAGAGAGTTGTTCCCATAAATTAAAATTCGGGTTAAGGCCGGTACACATACCCGAAAGAATCGCAACCGTTCGCCCCAACATCAATAGATCATTCGGCATTTGGAACGGCGTCTCCACCATCACATCGCGCACACGATGACCAATATCGCGCACATCATTCGGACGGACGTTTTTCAATTCGCTCATCGACATGCCCCAGAAACGGTCAAACACTGCGGCAGAGGCCTGCTCCAAGGCTTGCGTATCTGCGCCCGGTAATAAAAATCCCAACTCTTTATACGACTTGATCAAACGCGCCGCATCACGCGTGCCGATTGCCACAACGGTTTCACGCAAACCCTTGCGCAGATTATCAGGCACACGCCCCACCATGCCAAAATCGACAAAGGTCAATTGCCAGCGCACACTTTTACGTTTGCTGCCTTTCGCGGTGCTTTTCGCGGGCAGAAGTGGCGTAATAAATAAATTACCTGGGTGCGGGTCGGCGTGGAAAAATCCATCTTCAAAAATTTGTTCAAGATAGGTATCCAATAATTTTCGCGCCACTTCGCCACGGTCAATCCCTGCGGCGGTGATGGCGTCATAGTCGGTGATCTTGATCGCGAATACATCTTCGAGCGTCAGCACGCGCAATGTAGATAAACTCCGCACTACGCGCGGCACATTTACATATTTATCATTGCTGAAATTTTCAAAAAAAGTTTCAGCGTTACCCGCTTCCTGAGTGTAATCAATTTCTTCATAGACGCTGGCCGAAAACTCACGCAACAACGCGGGCACATCTGCATGTTCGCGCACGGGGCGGTAACGCATCAGCCAGCCACCCACCCGCTGTAACGCTGACAGGTCAACGGTCACGATGGATGCGATGCTCGGGCGTTGAACTTTGACGACGACGTTAACAAAATCCGCATCTTCCTCTAACTTCAACCTGGCTCTGTGTACCTGACCTAACGACGCCGCTGCGAGAGGACTCTCGTCAAACCATTCAAATTTTTCTACCAACGATGCGCCCAGTTCCTGCTCGGCCAGTTGACGAATATCTGCGAAACTTTCAGCGGGCACTTCATCCTGCAAATCGGCGAGGGTATCGGTAATTTCAGGCGGAAGAATATCGAGACGCGAAGAAAGAAATTGCCCGACCTTAATCATCACACCGCCCATGCGCAAAGCCAGCGCCCGAAAACGAACTGCCTCGCGGCGAAACCTTTCGGAGCGAGTTTTCTTTGCAAGTTGACGAAAGCCGATCTTACGAAGAATCAATTCCCAATAGATAAAGCGGACGATCATACCCGCAAAAAAAGTAAGGATGCGGAAATAACGTCCGCGTAAACGAGGTGTTTTCATTCAGACTCCAATGATGAGATGATTGGATTGTAACACTGGCAAACAAACAAAAAAGGCACCCGATTTCGGATGCCTTTTTCAAAAATTTTATATTCCCGCGTTACTCAAGATATTGGATAAACTGGAAAGCGCGGTGGTCAGGTCGGGATATTTCACCTCAAAATGTTCGATGGAAGCTTGCATACGCTCCAGCATCGAGGGCGCGGGCTGTTTCGATTCGGCACGCTCCAGCAACTCACGAATATCGATTGAGAGTTCACGCAGGAGCTCCTGCCCCTTTTCGTCATCAGGCTGAATTCCTTCGATCTCTTTATTTAATTGTTCGAGCAGTTTGTCAATTTCCTGGCTGTTCATGAGACACCTCTTTCTGATATGAAGGAATGATTGAAATAACAGTACCTATCTATATTTTACAACTTTTTCCAGCCTCCGACGCATCACTACAAAATATCACGGTCTGCCTGTTCGGCTTCCTGATAGATACGCTTAACTTCCTCTTTCATTTCGGCAGAGACTCCCGCAGCCTGCGGAATAAATTTAACCATATCCCGCGCCTGACGCAGCAGGTCTTTTACATTGGCTATGTATGAAAAATCATTGCGCCCACTCTCCGGCGGGATGGGTACCTCACGCGCTTTTTGGATCAATGCCCGCGCACGAATGACACGCTCAGCGGCTGGGATTAGTTTTGCCATAGTTGCTCCTTTATTTTTTGGTGTTTATTTTACTATCTGAACTAGAAACTGGCCGCCCTATGAAAACCTTTGAGATGTTTTGCGTAAGATGAGTACCTGTAACAAAATCACTACGCTGTAAATTATATTTTTAATTCAATAGACCGCAAACCGCTGTCCGCGGCCTGCGGTCTATTCTTCATAAATAGCACTCCTTTAAACTTATGGAGTTGGAATGCTGAATGTCTTTACAAGGAAGGCCGCCATCTCAGCTCGTGTCACATTAGATTCGGGGCAGTAATTGCCACCGCCGCAGCCGCTGGTGATACCCAAGCCTGCCAGATTCTTAATCCATGCCGCCGCCCAATAATTGACATCTACATCGCTAAAGCCTGTCGAGGCCCCCACCCCAGGCGGAGTATAAGCCGAGCCATTCTTAGCCTTCAACAGGAAAACCGCCATCTGAGCGCGGGTCACGGATGCATCCGGACAGTAGATGCCTGCGCCGCAGCCGCTGGTGATGCCTGAAGCGGCCAGGGCTTTGATCCAAGTCGCGGCCCAGTAATCAACTGCCACATCCGTGAAGCCCGTAGATATTCCCACAGCGGGCGGCACATAGGCCGAGCCATTCGTGGTCTTTAACAGGAATATCGCCATTTGCGCACGCGTAACTGACGCATCCGGACAATACGCGCTGGCGCTACAACCGCTTGTGATGCCCACATCATATACACCTTGAATTGACTTCCATGCCCAATGAGTTGTTGTCACATCTGCAAAGGTAGGTTTATTGTAGACAGTTCCACTGGAGAAGTTACCATTCCCTGCACCTGAGCCGCCCAATGACATAGAGGCCGCATCCAGGATGCTGTCGTTATCTACTACGTTCAAGCGGATTGTACCCGCGCCGACTCCGCCAACGTTGACTGTGACTGTGCGGGTCGAGCCAGATCCGCCAACGCCTGTGATCTGTGCGCCAGTGACGCCGCCGCTAGTTGCCAATGCAAAATCGTTAATATCCACGCCTGTGACATTTTCAGAGAAGGTCACTGTAAAGTTGACCATCCCCGAGCTGGATGTAGTTTCAGGTATGCTGGATAAAACAGTCGGTGGAGTTCTATCGATGACGTAGGATGGGCCGTTGGTGAAATCGCCATTGCCCGTGCCTGTGCCGCCAAGTTTGGTGCCGCTGGAGTTGATAATGCTGTCATTGTCGGTCACATCCAAACGGATCATTCCGTCGCCTGTGCCTGTGACGACTGTGACTGCATAGGTAGTGCCCGATCCGCTTACCCCGCTGATACTTGCTCCTGAAACGCCTGCAGTTGACAGAGTAAAGTCAGCGGCATCTACGCCTGTCACAGACTGGCTAAAGGTGACGGTAAAAATCACAAAGGCTGTATTCGTGGTGGAGCTGGTTGGGTTGGTGCGCATAATACTGGAGACTACAGGCCCGGTAGTGGCGCTGTTCTGCACGGTAAACGACCACCAGGTTCCGCTATTGGCATAGGTGCCAGCATCTCTGACTCTGACCTGCCAATAGTATGTATGACCCACCGAAACTGTAAAATCACCGGGGCCGCCGGAATACAGCGAACTCCTTGTTTTCCAGTCATTTGAATCGCAGAGTTGGTTATTGCTTTCATCGATACAATATTGATAGGAATCCGTGGAACCGATGGAGGCGTCATCCCAGCGCAGCAACTGGTAGCTGCTGGAAGGGAGCGCGATGGTCGCGCCATTTGTCGGGGCAGATTTGCTAAAAGCGGCCAGAGCAACTATCGGCGCGGAAGGAGGCGGCGCAGCCTTCCCAACTTCGGCACTCTGCCATACATCTACACAATAATCAGTTTGGGAATCTGCACATTCTGTAATTTTTACGATCAGGTATCTGCCAGAGGTGTGCCAATAGGCGCTCTCAAGGCCGGTGCTCCCGATGAAACTCCAGCCGAGGGATTGTAAATTGGCGATGGAGTAGTAATCGAAAACGCTTTGGGGAATTTCATTTTGAAAATTCTGAACGGCTTCGAATAGCTCGCCATTTAAAGCAAGGCTTTGGTCGTGGACTTGTATATTTTTTTGAATGGTTCCAAAATGGATCCAGGTTAGATCAGGAAAGAGCGGCAGAGACGAGGTGTCTTGCGATTGAGCCGAAACGTTGGATGAGCTTCCAAAAGTTATGGAGGCTGTGAGTATGAGTGTTAAGAGAAACAGGCAATATTTTTGGAGTGATTTCATGTTATTTATCCTTATTAAGTATGTAGCTTTTAGGAGTAGCGCATCGAAATATGAGTTGTTGTGAATTTTCATGCTCCTTTCTTGCAGGTTATTTTACGCCTTGGAATAGACGTCGAAGGGGAATGAAATGTTCCCCATTTCACCTCCTCGACCTGTAAATTATTATAACGAGGGCAGGTAAAATTTTACTACTACGCGCGCCCTATAACTTCCATACGATAGGCTCGCCGTTGTCCGTGATGGATAATTTGCTCCTGTTCTTTTTATGCACAGAATACTATACACAACTTATTACCAAAAAGTTCGATTTGTAAGCGATCTACGGCATGGGAGTGACGGTTGGTATTGCCGATAGAATCGCTGTTGCATTGAGAACAACCAGCGGCGGTTCTGTGGAATGTACCCTGCGCCAATGAAGGTGTTTCTCCATTGCAGAGACATTTGGCAAATCCTTCCAGGCGCCATTCGGAAACAGACCCCTAAAAGTGGAAAGATAATAATCTCCATATTCTGGGGTTTCAACATTTTGTATTGTGCCATCTGAATTAAGGTTGATAACTGCCGGCACGCTCACAGCTGGAAAATAGTAATTGCCTACATCTGCGGATGTAACGGTTGTAATACAAATCGCCCACACATTTACCTTTTGTTCAGATTTTTCCGTCAGTTCCCATTCACATAAAACAGTGTCGCGGGGATATTGCGGCATGATTTTTTGCCAATGAAGTTTCATATTCCTTCCATCTATCCAGTTGAGCAGGGTCGGATGGAATAAACAACTTTCCTTCTTGGGGTAATACTGCACCGCCTTGTCCTTGACTCACTCGGATTAGCTCTTGATCAAGCCCGTTTAATACATCTTTGGGAAATGGGGTTGGCGCATACAATGAACGATGAGAATAATCGTCGTGAACATCATAGATAATTTTCCACCCGTCTTGTTCATTCCCCAATATGATAATGTGTTTTACGTTAGCCATGCTCGAAACTATCCCGGAAGGTGTCGAAAGTTCGTAAATTATTTGATTCCCTTCTGCAAAATTCGCTCTGGCCTTTTGGCCTGAGTCGAAGACAACGATTTCACTATAATCAAGAGTGTAACTATAAGACACATACCTAAGAAAATTCACCCTTGCCCAGGTAATAGCCACTGCTTGTTTTCTCAATTCTGTTTTCTGAAAAGATACCCCATCAGGAGCGCTTGATACAACATCGCCAAACCCCTCCACTTAAAAACTATTGTGCATATAATAAAGTTTATCGAAATACGCGGCAATAACTTTTCTGATCGCCTCATGGTCTGTCTCGAAAGGAGAGATGGGAGCTGGCGGCGTGGATGGCAACGGTGATGGTGTGGGATATACAATAGTCGCCGTTGCTGTGAAGGTTGGCGGCGGGACTGTGACAGTAGGCAACGCCGTTTGCGTGAGGGCAATACCTGTCTGCACGATGGCGAGGGCGGTGTTTTGTAGATTTATTGTATCGGGTTGCGCTGGCGCGCAGGCTGTCAATATGCTGGCTATTAACGCAATCAATAATATGTTTTTCATGGCTTGCTCCTTCATCTTTATTTTTAGTATTTGATTTACGGCGTGGGAGTCGCGGCTGGTGTTACGCTAAGAACAATAAGCGGCGGTTCTTCTGGATGTGTTTCCCTGTAGATAAGATGGTTATACATCTCTCTTAGTCTTCCATCAAATATAGAGTTTCCGATGTAGAAGCTAAATTTCATCTGTGCTTCTTTTGGAAACATCTTATCAATATCAGAAGGTGAGCCACGCTCAGGAATTTCTACGTTATGAACTGACCCATCTGCCCCAAGATGGATTACGGCAGGACGCGAGTCATCGCCCCCAGGAGCACGGCAAGTAGCCCACACATAGACTTCCTGTCCAGAATGTCCTAAGATATCCCATTCACAAAATACCAAATAATCAAACATTGGAAGAATACTTTGCGCCAGAGCATCTTCATATTCCTGCCACCTTTCCACTTGAATTGCGTCAGGTGTGAGGATGGGAATTGGTGGTTATGTTGGTATTGGCGAGGATGTGGGGAAAACAAGGGTCGCCGTCGGCGTGAAGGTTGGCGGTTGGACGGTAGGCGGTGCAATCGAAGTACGAGAGGTTTCTGTCCATGCAGCGGCGATGGCGATGTTTTGTGCGTCTGTTGAGTTGGTCTGTGCAGGCGCGCAGGCTGTCAACATACTGAAAAGTAACGTGACGAATAGCACATTCTTCATGCTTTGCTCCTTTATTTTGCTATTTAATTTTTTGGATAGTTCTACACTTTGCATATTCCTGCAAGGTGACACTGTTTTAAATATTTTTATCCCCACTCCTATATCGTATTCAACTTATATCATACCAATAGACCTGACAGATTTCCAAGATGCGGATTCCGACTCGTGTCAGCATTTATATAAGTTGCGGCCGACTCAGGTCACAATAAAACCTGCCAAGTATGGGTGTAAAAGGATTTATTTCAACCCCTCAAAAAAATCGCTTTCGATCTTTCTGCCGCCATTGACCAGGCTAAACACACGATAGAAAGTCCCTTGCATGGCGAGCACAGAGGCCGCAGCATCGACGGGCATTTCAGCCAACGCGCCGAGAGTGGCAAGCTGGCTCTGGTGACATTGAATGGCTTTCCACGCCGCAACACAATGTTCGGCCATGTCAATTTTGGTGGTAATCATCCATTCCTTCCACGGGAATTCACTGCGCAGTTGATCGCCCACAAGAAAAGACATGTCGGCCATGAAAGGTGCAATCAGGTTAATAAAGTTTTCGCCGTCCACCATGTAATATAGTTTGGAGACACGATACGCGGCAAGATTTTCTGAGTCTTGATAGGACGAGTCGGCGGCGCAGACGATGGCGGCTGAGGTGAATTGTCCGATCGAGATGTGGTCGGGGTGTCCGTAATTTCCGTCAGGCGGAAAGGTCACCACCACTTGCGGTTTTATGCTGCGGATGTGTGTCACGATCTTGGCAATCGCTTCGGCAGGGTCGGCTTGATCTACGTCGCCGTCAATATAATCAAGGAAGTGCAGACTCTTCATCCCCAATTCGCGGACGGCGTTCTGCAATTCCACCGTGCGGATTTGGCCGAGTCTTTCCGGACCTGGATCCTGCTCCTCGGGACCGAACCAGCCTCTCTCGCCGCGTGAAGCGCAGATCAGGTGTGTATCCACTCCTTGAGCAAAATACTTTGCCAGCGTGCCGCCCATGCCCATTGACTCGTCATCAGGATGAGCAAAAACAGCCAGTAGTTTTAATGAATCCATGTGTACCTCTCGATTGAAAAAATAGTTAAGCAGATTTAAAAACACTTCGGAAATCTTGTATAAAAGATTTCCGAAGTGTTTTTTTAGGATCGCTCTGAAACTTTTTGAAGTGTTTCGACAGTGATGTTATACGCTTTCGCAAACCCCGCCACAAAACGCGCGCCTTTGGGCTTGATGCGCCAGAAATTAAAATCGGCCAACTGAAATAATTGCGCCGACTCTGGGAAGCGCGCCAGATACATCTCCTTGAGCGGCGTGTAGCCCGGCTCGCCGTTTTGAATAATCTCAGCGCTGGCACGAATAGATACACGCGCCAGTGTTTGCGGGTCGGCGCGGCCATCGTCGGTTTCTGTGATCAGCAAGCCCACTTGTTTATCTTTTTGCATATCCACTGTGTGCTGAGCCAGACGGCTGACGTGAATATAGAATGAAGAAAAATCTTCGACGGTCACAAAGGGAACCATCGAAACACGCGGGGCGCCTTCACGCAATGTGCCAAGCGAGGCGATGCGCGTATTGCGAATCATTAGAGCTAACAGTTTTTCTGATTGTGCATCCATATTGATTACTCCCCTACGATGGGATTATCGAGACGAATACCGTGTCCGCGAACGGTATCGATATATTGGTGGGTTGGGTCGAGCGCGGCAAGACGATCACGCAGGCGGCGGATGAGGGCATCCAATGCCTGATCGGATACCCCAGCCATTTGGTCTTCACCCCACACAACGGTGACCAGGTCGGTGCGTGCAATTACCTGTCCCTGTCTTTCATATAGCAGCCACAACAATTTGAATTGCTGCGCCGATAAAGGCGGCGTGACCTGTTGCTGGTTAACCCACACACGGCGCGATTTTTGATCCATTAGCAAACGCCCCGAACGAATGCCATTTTCAGCCAGCGGCATGGTGGCATCGGAAGTAAGGAACAACAACTGCTGCGCTAACGCAATGCCCAGCAAATCGCCATCTTGCAGCATAACGGGCGCGGTTAATTCTGTCCCATTGTGATTTGTCCCATTTTTACTGCCGAGGTCTTCGATGGTCACGCCTTCCGGGGTGGGCGTGATGCGCGCATGAAAACGCGAAACCTGACGATCCTGTACATTGATATCACAAGTGGGGTCGCGCCCAACCATTAACGTTTGGCTTAATGACCAACGCTGCCCTTTAAGCGGGCCATCCTGTGCAACGAGAATGGGGAAATCTTCTTCATGGTCCATAATTGCCTCAAATGCTGTTTGATTAAGCCTTAAGTTGAAACGTGCGCTTCAAATTGAAGGTGTCACGCCATACTCTATATTAACAAAAGACGTTTATAATATAGCAGAAAACTGTAATTCTGTGCATACTTGTTATAAACTTTGATTGTCTTAATATACAAAGTGATACACGCCGAAACTATCACTTGATTAAGATCAGCACAAATTACATGCTCACCACAAAAGGAGTATAGTGCCCCAATCTTTGCAGAAAGGGGAGATCCTGCGTGACCGCTATAAAATCCGTGAACAAATCGGACAAGGCGGCACGGGCAGTATTTATCTTGCAGAAGATACCCGTCTGGAAGGTAGATTATGCGCGCTCAAAGAAGTTGAGCACAATCAGGCTCTTCCAACCCCGATATTTGAACAGGCCCGCGAACAATTTTTTCGCGAGGCATCTGTTCTCGCGCGCCTTGACCACCCCAACCTGCCCAAAGTTTCAGATTACTTCTCGGTCAATGTACGCGATTATCTGGTGATGGATTACGTGCCGGGCAAAGACCTGCGCGAACGAATGCAGGAAGCGCGCCGCAATAAAATATTCCTTTCTGAAAACGAAGTCCTGCGCTGGGCAGTGCAAATTGCTGATGCGTTGAATTATCTGCATAATCAAGAGCCGCCCATTATTCACCGCGACATCAAACCAAGCAATCTGAAAATCACTCCCAGCGGATTAATCAAGCTGGTCGATTTCGGTTTGGTTAAGATTATGGCACCCAATGAAGTGACGATCACCATCATTCAAGGGCAAGGCACCGCGCTTTATACGCCCCTCGAACAATACGGCGGCGATGATGTTCATACAGATGTGCGGGCGGATATTTTTTCGTTTGGCGCGACTCTCTACAATCTGGTCACAAACGAACCGCCCGCCGAAGCACGGAAACGCTTCCTGGATACCCGCAGCCTGACTCCGCCTCGAGATATTAATCCGCACCTCAGCAGCCGTGTCGAAAAAGCCATCTTGTGGGCCATGTCGCTGCATCCCGATGACCGCCCAAAAACTGTACTCGCATTCCGCGAAGCCCTGCTCGGCAAGCAGGAAGTCCCCGACCGTGTAGATTTACGACGCTCCAGTTTTGATATCCCGGCCTTCTCTTTATTTCCAGAAGAACAATTTGCAGGCTACGCCGCACTGGGATTATTTCTGATCGGGTTGGTAACTACCTTGTTAAGATAGATTAATATCGGTCAGGTTTCCACAAGTCCCCTATTCACTAAAATTCTTAACCGTACAAACTATATTTTTTACCCAATTGACCGCAGACCGCAGTCCGCGGTCAATTGATTCACGAAAATATGACTGGCTTTTGAAAATGCACGCGAGAGAATCCTAAAAAAACTATCAGGTCTGACTTTCTGCCTGTGACTTCTCAATCATCCTGCAAAACGAACAAAAATCTGGTGCAGATGTAGGCTGCCCGCATTTGGGGCATGGATGTAACTGTGCCTGCCCGACACTTCTCTCTACAAACAACTTCCCACTCTTTCGAGCTTCCAAAAAACTTAAATAGAATATCAGCTTCGCACCCGGGCGCGCAGTCTCCAACAGGTTGAGCGATTCTTTGTAAAAAATGGATTGCGACCCATCTGCAAACGGACATTCATCATAGATATATTCAATGCCGCGCGCGATGGCGTAGGCGGTCATCTCGCGCTCGTAAAAACGACAGAGCGGTTTGACCTTGCGCGCCAGCCCTTTGGCGCCCGCCAGAACTGGCCCCTGACGCAAAAGATATTCGCCAGACCAGGTCAACGTGTTGCCAAATAAGACAGCCGCTTCATCATCAAGATTGTGACCTGTAGCAAGCACATCATAGCCGAGATCACGCGCGACGCGATTCATCTCATGCCGTTTGGCAAGCCCGCAGACAGCGCACGGTTTGCCATGTCCACGGTGACTGATCTCCGAAAGCACCGGGATGGGCTGCCCGTATTCCTTTTCAATATCCACGATATGCAATTTGAGATGATTCTCATTTGCAAATTTTTCCGTCAACCGCTGCGACTCATGCGAGTAGTTAATTCCACCGTCAATGCCGAGTCCCAGATATAAACCATCCACCTGATATCCGAGCCGCACAAGAATATCCCACAGCGAAAGCGAATCCTTGCCGCCCGAAACCGCAACCAGAATTTTTTCGTAGGGCGTGAACATTTCATATTTTTTGATAAAGCGCGCAGTCTGCTCAGGAACCCACTCAAGATAATGTTCATTGCACAACGCCAGTTTATGCTGGCGCATATGAACAGAGGCTTTATTTTCACATTTACGACATTTCATAAGACACCGTTATTTGATATTCGATATTCGGAAATTGAAAATTGGGGTTCGATTATCGACACTTCCACCTGAAATCACAGCGACCAACTTGACCACGTCGCCGGCGCGCAGGATTTCATCATCAGTGATCATTTCACCATTACGAACCGCGATGACCGACTCGGGGACAATATTGTTCTTCTTCAAAGCATCCACCAAAGCCATGCCCGGCTTAACTTCATATTCTTTATCACGCAAGATCAATTTTGCAACCATAACACTCCTTGAGAGCCAAATTTTATCATGCACAGTATTCATACCTTATCTTTTCACTTGACATTCCCACTTCCGTGTTTTAGGATGGTATTATGCGAATCGGAATGATGGTGGATAGTTACAAGCCGTACACCAGCGGCATCACGAACTATGTAGATATCAACAAACGCCATCTTGAATTAGCGGGGCACGAAGTTTTCGTCTTCACGTTTGGCGATGTGGATTATCAGGATGACGAACCACGTGTCATCCGAAATCACGGCGTACCCCTGGCGGATACTGGCTTTTATTTATCAACACGCTACTCACGCGCCGCAAAGCAGCTTCTGCAAACCATGGATATTATCCATGTGCATCATCCCTTTTTAAGCGGCAGACTCGCACTGCATTACTGCCGCTTATTGCGAATTCCAATCGTATACACCAATCACACCCGCTACGATCTATATGCACAAGCCTATCTGCCCATGATGCCCGAAGAAATGAGCCATGGACTTTTACAAGCCTACATGCCATCCTTCTGTGATGCGGTTCAGCTTGTTGTTGCACCCTCAGCAGGCATGGAAAGAGTTCTGCGTCAATTGAATGTGGAGAGCAAAATAGAGGTCGTCCCAAATGGCGTGGATTTAAAACTATTTCTGGATGCCAAACCACTCTCCCGCGCAGAGTTTGGATATAAAGAAAGTGATATTTTATTGGTATACGCGGGGCGCATCGCGGTTGAAAAAAATATTCCCTTCCTGCTGAAATCTTTCGCGGGCGTGGCGCAGGCACTCCCCAACGCGCAACTCCTGTTGATTGGAAGCGGAACCCAGCAAAACGAAGAAGAGATCCGTTCACTCATCGGCGAATTAAACCTTGACCATCGAGTCCGCCTGACAGGGAAAATCGCATACGATAAACTTCCCGCTTATCTTGCCATGTGTAATATCTTCGTCACCGCATCAATCACCGAAGTTCATCCACTTTCTGTAATCGAAGCCATGGGCGCAGGCATCCCTGTTCTGGGCATTCACTCAGTCGGCGTGGGAGATACAGTGGTGGATGGAGTGACGGGCCTGCTTGCGACTCATGACCTGGCGGCTTTTACCGCCAAACTCACCCGCCTCTGTCTGGACTTGAACCTGCGTGCCCAATTAGGCGACTCAGCGCGAAAAGCATCTGCCACCTATTCCATCACACGCACAACCAGCATCATGCTTAAGCATTATGAAAAATTAATCAGCGAAGCCAAGCCGCGCAAAGGGAATTGGTCTGTCCGTTTGCGTAAACTTCTGGAAAGCTTCACACAATGACGAAGTATAAAAAAGAGATCGGGGCGTGGGGCGAAAGTGCCGCCACAGAGTGGCTCAGCCAGCACGGACACCAGATCATCGCGCGCAACATTCGCACACCGTACGGCGAAATTGACATCATCACCCAGCAAGGGGAAATCACCATTTTTGTTGAGGTAAAAACACTTACCTCCAGCAAAGACTTTTTACCTGAAGAAGCCATCACCGCTACAAAGCAACAACACATGCTGGATGCCGCAGAGCATTACTGCGCCGAGCATGAGATAGATCATTATCAAATCGATGTCATTGCGGTGGAAGGCAGACCGGGGACAAATCCAATCATCACCCATTTTGAAAACGCAGTTTAAACGGTCAGCGTACAACGGTTTGAGATTGCGGCCGTTTGGTATAATCCAATAAAATGATGAAAAAACATCTTTCAAAATAATTGCGGACTTTAGTCCGCAATCCAGAGAGATGGTCGCTAACACACTCAAGGAGAATAATATGGCAAACGTCATCGGACCCGATGTTAGTTTTTATCAAGACGATCCAGAAACCCCGCAAGGTATAGATTTTGTAAAAATGAAGGTGTCTGCGGGATATGTCATTATCCGCGCTGGGCAAAATCTTTGGGTGGATACAGATTTCAAATCCAATTGGCGTGAGGCAAAACTTGCAGGGATACCGCGGGGTTCTTATTGGTTTTATGATAGCCGCATAGAACCCAAACGTCAGGCAGAATTATGGGTGCAGCAATTTGGCGGCGACTTTGGCGAACTGCCTCTTTTTGCAGATTTTGAAGAGGACTATAAAGGAGCCTATACAGGCTGGAAACACTGGTACACCTTTCTTGAACAATTAAAAGTTTTGGTTAAAGGCAAAGAGATTGGCATTTACACCGGCTTTTATTACTGGCGCGATAATGCTCCAAACGCCGCCACTCAAGCCGCCAATCTTGAATACTTCCATCAATATCCACTGTGGATTGCCAACTATGGCGCAATAGAACCTTTAATTCCAAAACCCTGGACAAAAAACGAATGGGTATTTTGGCAATACACCGAAACTGGTGATGGGAAATTATATGGTGTGGAAAGCAATGGCATCGACTTAAACTATTTCAATGGCGATGCGGCCGCGCTCAAAACCCGCTTTAACCTGAGTGATGTCCCTCCTCCGCCTGATGATGACGATTCTGATGATGGCACACCCACTGGGAAGATGTATCGTGTCACGGCTGTGCCATCTTTAAAAGTACGTGAAGGGCCGGGGTTAACGTATACATCGCTCGGTTTGTTATACCCAAATGAGATCGTTGAAGAAATTGGCGCCAATTCTGATAGAACCTGGTTAAGAGTCCGCAAGGCAGATGGCAGCTTAAAAGGCTGGAGTTTTGCCGTTTATTTGCAAAGCACAGGGGTAACTCCCCCGCCAAGCGATAATAAAAAATATCGTGTCACATCGACGACTCTGCAAGTTCTGGATGCCGCCAACTCGATCAAACCCGCGCTGGGTTTGCTTTACTTTGGCGAAATCGTGGAAGAGATCGGCGCGAACGCAGATCGCACATGGTTAAATATCCGCAAGTTGGATGGGAGTTTGACAGGCTGGAGTTTGCAAGAAAATCTGATAAGCACAGACGTACTTCCAGATGACGGCACACCCATCCCTGACCCAATCCCAACCGATGCGAATAAAAAATGGTATCGGGTTAGCATATCGTCACTTTCAGTGCGCGAAACCGCAAGCGCCAGCGCAAAAGTATTGGGTACTGTCATATTGGATGACACCCTTCCTGCAATTGATGAAACCAACCCAACCTGGATGCAAGTGCGCCGCGTAGATGGGTTATTGGGTTGGTGTGAAAAGAAAAGCCTGATCTTTGTAAGCAATACCCGCCCCGCATCCATCAGGCAGAATCTTTTCAAAGGCATTACCTATCTACAAAAAGATCTTACTACGCCGCGTAAAAATAAAATGCATGTTATAGCGATCGATCTACAAACTGTTGGCCTTGAGTTTCTCGTGACTCCGTCTATAAATGCAAACGGAATATTGTGTACACGTACAACCTCAAAATTCCTTGAAGAATTTAGCATGTCGATTGCGATCAATGGAGATGGGTTCAGCTATTTGGATGCGTCTATTAACCCTGCAACCACCTGCCCGAATGGCGGCGAACCTGTCAAAGCCAATGGGTATGCGGCTTCGCGCGGAAAAGTATATTCGCCGACCAAGACCGTTCAACCGACTGTATACATTGGAGCTCGCAATCAGGTAACTGTCAACGGAAACCAGAGCCAGCCGTTTAATGCGGTCTCTGGTGATCGTCTCGTGGTGGATAGAGGGATTCTGGTCAAAAATTTGGCAGCGGCAACGCCCAGTCCGCGCACCGCGATGGGTGTAAACAAAAACGGACGCTGGTTGATCTTCATGGTAGTTGATGGGCGTCAGACAGGTTTTAGTGAAGGTGTTACTTTTCCTGAGTTGGCAGGCCTGCTTATTTCCTACGGTGTATATACAGGCGTAAACATGGATGGCGGCGGTTCTTCAGCGATGGTCGTCAAAAGTATTCTGAATGGAAAAGCGCGTTTACTAAACTCGCCTATTGATCAAAACAAAAAAGGGAAGGAACGCCGGGTCGCAAATCACCTCGGCTTGTATATTAAAAAATAATTTGGCAGGGTGGCCCTGAGAAGATTCACTTTCAGGGGAGAGAATGATAACTAAATAGAAATAGGTAAAAAGTCCCGCTTTGATGCGGGACTTTTTACCTATTAATGGCTAGCTACTCACCTGCATGGCTATGGTTTTTGAAATAGAAAATCCTGTTGCCGTTATCAGCAATAGAAACAAGGCTGGAAAGGCGTTCATCATAAACATAATCATGGTGGGGTTGAGAAATAACATTGCCGCGACAATGGATTTTTGAGTAAAAGAAAATAATAAACTTCCATACACGCTGCCGAGGACAAGCAGAAGAATAGAAGCCGTGGGTCCCTTGTCAATTTTCTGAATGTCTGAAAAAAACAATGCCAACACAATGGGCAGTATGGATAGGGTGTAATCAAAACTAACAGATGGAATCAATTGAGCAACGACTGCACAACCAAGCAACAGGGCTACATTGGGACCAGGCAAATTCTGTTTATATGCACTGTATAGAAGGATTGCAAAACAAAGCAATACGATCAGGGTAAGCAAAGTATTTAGCGTATTCAACCATGCCCAATCGAAATTGGTCTGCTGCCTGATAATGGTCTCAGGCAGGAGGCTGACAAAGACCTTGATCGAATGACCACCAATCCAACTGCCACTCCCGGCTGCCGCGTAGTCACCGATCACTTGAAGGTACGCAATAAAATTTTTATAGCCCAGAATAAAGAGTGCGGCAAAATTCATGACTCCAAGCAACACAAAGCGTTTGAAGATTCCAATCCAATCCTGCCAGTTGTCAATCAATCCGAATATAAAGATCAGGGGATATAGCTTCAACTGGACCGACATTGTAAAAAGCAGGTAGCTTAGCCAGCGCAATTTTGGGCGTTTATGGAAGATCCAAATTGAAGTAATGGCAAGTGCAACAGCGATGAGATTAAATTGTCCACGCTCAATTTCAAATTGAAATCCATAGGAGAACAAACCTGTGATGAAAAAAAACAGCGCCAGCAAAGTTTGTTTTTTTTGCGGATTAAATTGCATAGGGATAAAAAAACCAGCCAACACAAAGGCGGCCAAGGTCATGAGTGAAATGGCACGGTATGACCCAACTGAATTAAAAGGGAGAAAAAGAGCATGAAACAGGAGTGTAAATGGAGGATACGGAAAAGCACGGATAACATATTTTGGTTCTGTATAAAAGAAGTCTCTGGCCATGGCTTCTACAATCACTTGATGGTCGCTGCCAACCTGCATGGCAGTAGGCACATTAACCAGGCTTTGTGCCATGAAACCCTGAGTATTTAGAAAGGTTGGTATGAAAGAAAAAAGGAGGAATGATACAAGAAAACCGGCAATGACCCAGACCTCTGTCGGCTGGTCTATGAACCATCCCTGAACTTGAAGCAGGCGCTGCTGCCCCATCCCGGAATACTTTTTCCCTAACACGGTGCTGACTGCGAATAAAAGTAACAGGCTGGCAAGTATCAAGCCTGGCCCAGGCTTCCAACGCCATGTGATTTCATACTGTTTTCCATTTTCACGCAGAGGACTCCCATCAGAGGATGAGAAATAAATCCGCCCAATATGTATGGCGTAGCAATTATGATGATCCAATTCAAATTGGCCCAGGCTGCATAAAACGGACGGCAAGGGTGAATGGTTTTCTAAAATTGAAACTTGCATGGGAGAGATCAATCCACCAAACAATAAGGGTTTGATTCCCATGTCTGGTATCGGGTATGAACCGTTGGCCGGGTTTGGCGCTTCTGATTTACGCACGACAATTCTGGATGATCTGATCTCGCGTGTTGAGACTGGGCCGCCCCAAATTGCAAGAAAAAGAATGGACAAAAAAAGCAACACGGAGGTTATCCATATTGCTTGAAGGATCAGAGATGAATATCGTTGGAGTATTTTGATCATTGTCTGAACAGTATATCATTACCTCAAGCATCTTCTACCAACGTACAGGGAAGAAAAAAACAATTAAACAGCAGCAGATAAAAGTCCCGTTTTGATGCGGGACTTTTGTCTATTAATCATTAAACTGATTGCCGTCAGTTTTTTTATTCTGACACCAGCATCCATTTTGCCATCTTGCCATGCAGCTGACCGATACCGCGCGCGATATTCATAAAGGTTGTCCAAAGCAGGAAACCGGCTAAAACCAAAAGCGGATACGACCATGTTGGGAAGAAAAAGCGCGCTCCATTGCTATCTATCACGCCTTGATGAAAAAATTCCTGCAAGAATGGAATTGCGATAAATGAAAGTGAAAAACTTAATACAGTTACGATTGCCACAAAATATCCGATGCCCAAAACAAATTGAATAATCATATAAACCAGCATCAGCCAGGTGGCTTTATCAGTTAACAGAGTCTTGAGGCGGTCAAACCACTTCATCCCTTGATGTGAGAATACGGGGCGGCGCGGCATACGGATACCCAGTAATGCTTCAACGAGACGACCTTCCAACAAAGCCAGTCCGCGGACTGAAAGCAGAAACAAAAGGGCGATCGGAAGCCCAAAGATAAGAATCAGAAGAGATATTGATAACGAAACTCCAGTAACTGCCCAGGCGAAATAGAAAATACCGGTTACAAATGCAATCAGCATATAAAGTAACGCTCCCCACGCACGAGAGTCTACATATACGCCAAAGAAACGGACCAACATGGACTGCGGCTTGACGGCCTGCTTCAAAACAGGAGAAGTGAGGCGTTCCACTTCCTTGTATGCAGATGCGGTTTCTTCAGGTGTTCCGTATTCTTCCATGATTTTCTTAAGAGCATCCGTTTCATTTATTTCAGGAGCAGCCTCACGCGCAACGGCCAGCGCCGTGGATAAATGCTCCCGCGCATCCGCCTGCGCATCCTGAACCAGTGCAAGGTCGGCGTCCTTCATTTCATTTTTCAAAGCTTCGAGATATTCTTCTATTGTATTAAACATGGTCTTATCCTTTTAAGTTTGCGTCTACGTATTTTTTTGTCAACTTCCAGATATCGAGCCATTCCTGCAAGGTGGTACGGCCATCAATCGTGATCTTGTAATATCTGCGCGGCGGGCCTGAGACAGAAGGCTCCACTATGCTTTCCAGCAAGCCATGCTCCTCAAGTGAGCGCAGGACCGGATACAGCGTGCCCTGCTTCATGATGGGGATTTCAGGCCCGCTTTCTTCCAACAACTTTGCGATTTGATATCCATACATGGGCTGTTTGCTTCGGCTCAAAACACTGAGCAGCACCAGGGAAGATGTGCCGGCGTTTAATTCTTTTTGAAACTTCTTTGTTTGCGGACTAACTTCAATCATTTACAGCTCCTTTCAGTACTATCAATTTTTCACTACTAATAAATCAATAATAGTATCAAATTGATAACCTGTCAAGGTTTAAATAAAAAGTCCCGTGTTGAGGCGGGACTAAAAACTGTTCACATATAACTGATTACTGCTCTCTACATTACGGCTCTTGAATCTCCGCCGCTCGCAATGTATTGTTCATCAACATTGCAATCGTCATCGGGCCTACACCGCCCGGGACTGGGGTGATGAAGCCTGCCACTTCTTTGGCTTCTTCATAATTCACATCGCCGACGAGTTTCTGGCGCGGCTTGCCCGTCTTCTCACTAATGACAGGTGTGCCATCAGGATTAAGCATCGGAATGCCGTTAATGCCCACGTCAATCACTGCTGCGCCGGGTTTGAGCCAATCACCGCGCACCATCTCTGCGCGCCCGATGGCCGCGATAACAATATCTGCCTGACGCAAAACAGCAGGAATGTCCTTTGTGCGTGAATGGACAACAGTAACCGTGGCATCTTCCTTGATAAGCAAGAGAGCCGCAGGCATACCCACAATATTTGAACGACCCAGTACCACTGCATTGGCGCCTTTGATCGTCACTCCCGCTTCCTTGAGCAGATAGATACATCCAAATGGTGTGCATGGAACAAATAGCGGCTCACGCCCCTTTTGGGCAAGGCGTCCCAGGTTAATCGGAGAGAAGCCATCTACATCTTTTTCAATACTGATGAGTTGTAAAACTCGTTCTTCATCAAGATGAGCAGGCAGAGGCAATTGCACCAAAATACCGTTGACCTTCGGATCTGCGTTCAACTTGCTGATCAATTTTTCAAGGTCATTCTGTGAAATATCCACAGGTACAGGATAATGATATGAGGTCATGCCCAGTTCTGCGCAAGCTTTCTGCTTCATGCCGACATAGGCAGCTGAGTCAACACGATCACCAACCAACACAGTTGCCAGCCCAGGTTGTGACTTTCCAGCCGCGAGCCTTATCGCAACTTTTTCCTTGACCTCGCCGCGAACTTTCTGCGCGATGGCGGTCCCATCAATAATTTGAGCTGTCATATGCTTGCTCCTTTATAAATTTAATGTGAAAGATTGCACGATTATTATACATTTTCTCCCCCATTTCAAAAAGTGACACTTATCCCTATTTATGTTTCAGAAATAGATGACAGGCAATGGATAAAAGATTAAACAATTATCCATTGCCTGTCAATGAACTACGGTTTCAAGACAACAAAGTTATCAAACATCAAATCTACGCCAGTTTGAGAAAACGTCCCAGCCAGCAAGCCAACATCGCCTGATTTCAATCTACTATCCTGAGCAGAAGCCACCTGAAAGCCATTGACATAAAACACAAGCGTATCGCCTGTGCAATCAGCCCGCAAATGGTTAACAGCCATCCCTGTTTTAATGTTGGCATCTTTTTTCATTTCATTCTGACCAAGCAAGGTTGCCTGTCCAGCAGCATATATTCCGAGGCCATAATACCCATCGCTTGTGATCATAAAGAAATAATAATCTGTGGTTGTAAAACGACAGATCAACCCAATACGGTTTTCATCTGGCCCGCCCAATTTACCCGCATCCACTTCCATGCGGACATCTGAAAAGGTTTTATGTGGGGTAGACCAAAAGTTCGTGCTGAGCGCATTAATCAATATACGATATCCGCCCGCATCGTAATCCATTGTGCCTTCAGCAGTTTGCAAACGATCCCAGCCCGAGGTTCGGCCTGTAAAGTCATCTTGAAACAATACACTTCCAGACGGCACAACCTGTTCCTGTGGAACAGCAGTTGGGGCGAAGGAACAGGCGCTTGAAAGAACAAGCAGGAAAGAGATAAAAGTCAGAAGGCGATTCATACATGTAATTTTATCATGGGGAATATAACAAACTACGGAAAATATTTTATAAGTAATTGCTCGGCGAACAATCCATTAGAACCGCCCGTATCTGCATCACGAACATACGTTAATTGATTAAAAGCAGCGGCGCGATTGCCTTGAGCAAGGTAAGTCAACGCGAGATGAATGTTTGCAGAAAAATGATTTGGAAAGCGCGCAGTCATATCCAATAAAGTTTTTTCAGCGCTGGCAAATCTGCCTGTCGAGTAATAAGACCATCCCAAAGTATCCAACGCAAACGGGTCATCAGGGGCAAGCTCAACGGATTTTTGCGCAGCGGGCAAACCAACATCTTCAACATGCACGCCATTCTCAGCGCAAAAAAAAGCCAACAAACGCCAATACGTTGATTCATTCGGAGCAAGTTCTATCGCTTTTTGATAGGCCGTCAGTGCGGCGGCCAGGTCACCTAGCAAAGTATACGCATTCCCAATCTCTGCCTGCCAGACAGGATTGGCTGGCTCATATTGTGCGGCCAATATATACTCGGCAAGCATTTGTGAATATTTATTTTGACGGTGCCAATACAGCCCGCGTAATGCGCGAACCACTACGGATGTTTTATCGAGTGCCAATGCCTGATCGAGTTCTGCGCGTCCATCCTGACCGATTTGCTGCTTGGCTTCGCCAAGCCAGGCCCACGCCTCGGCATTCTCTGCGTTAAATTTGGCGGCGTTCTCAAATGCCAAAATAGACAAATCCCATTCCTGCACCAACCCCAAGGCGCGGCCAATGGTCAACATTTTCTGTGATGTATCGGGTTGTGTGGCAGATAAATTCAAAGCAGCGCGCAATGTTTGCACAGCAGGATCAAATTGCGGGTACGTAGAAGAAGCGAGCATCAAAACAGGGAGAGCCTGATCAGGCTCCAGAACAGTCAACAAGAGGCCGAGTCGATATTGGGTGTAGGCATCCCCCATATTTTGTTGAAGTTGATCGGCCAATATAGCACGCTCAGCCGCCCAGTTTTTTTGTTGACGATATAGGAGGGCAAGCAAATTATACGCAGAAGGCAGCGGATCAAGTTGAAGGCTTTTCTCAAGCGCATCAATGGCTGAGGGAAAATCGCCGTCCTTGTAATAAGCATATCCGAGCCACATCCAGCCTTCTGCGGAGAGGGTTTGCGTGTGCCCGAAAAATTCCATGGCAGATTTTATATTGCCAGCGTTCGCTGCGGCAATACCTGCTTTTTCCCATAAGTCATTTCGCCAGGGTAAAAATTTTGCCGCTTGTTTAAAAGACTGGGCGGCTGCGCTGTATTCTTTCGCTGTAAATTGGGACTCTGCCCGCCGGCTTGCGGCGTACCCAGTAAAGATAATCGGTAAAAAAACAGCCAATACCAGGGCTGTGATCGTGATGGAGGCTATACTTTTTTTATTAAGCATTGTAACGGTAATTATACGTGAGGATACCATTTTTTTTTCAAGAGGCAGTATAATCACATTTGAATGAGCGCATTTTCCAGTTTAATCCTTACACAATTAACCGTACCGCCTGGGGATCTGATTTATTATATTGTGCTGGCCTTTTCTGTTGCCAGCGCGCTTCAATCAGCATTTAATCATTGGCGGACAAGCGAATTTCCACAGGCGCGCCGCGCTTTTGTGGGGCTTGGCATTATCTTGATCGCGCAAGTCATTATGTACATGTTCAGTGGAATAGGCTGGCAGCACATCATTGAGCCAACCTCCATTCTGCCGCCCATGGACCGCGCCTTCATCATCTTCGGGATTATCTGGATCACGTGGCTTTATGGTTTCCCGGAACCGAACCGCGTGGCAGACGCAACGGCAACTCTATTAAGTTTCCTTGTTCTGATTGCAATGGGAATCAGTTTACAAACCTGGCAGCCGCAAATTGCTGTCACTACATATAACCAGACCCCGGATGATTTTTTCTGGCAGATCGGTTCATTACTGGCAATTCTAAGTGGGATGGCAATTCTATTCGTTCGCAAACCAGACGGAATGTGGAATGGAATCACCATTCTTGGGCTTGGATTTTTGGGTCATGTAGGACATTTACTTTTCCAAATTAATGGGAATTATTCAGGCATCGTGCGTCTGGCGTATATGGCGGCTTTTCCGATATTGGTCACATTGCCGCAACGCTTCGCTGTTTCCACGTCTTCCGGGGTTGCTTCGCCGCAACGCTCGGCGGCTACTTCGAGGCAGGATTCGATTCCGCTTGAACGCAGGCGATACAGCACGGATCCTAAAACTTTTCACGCAATGCTCGCGCTGGCGGCAGAATCGAATCCTACAAAAGTAAGTCAGGCCATTACCCGCGCCATTGCGCAAACCCTGCTCTCTGATCTTTGTTTTATGATCTACCTGACAGATAACAACAATCAAATGGTAATCGCTGGCGGCTATGACCTGATCCGTGAAGACAATCTGGAAGGTGGTACACTCAGCAAAAGTTCTATTCCGATGCTGGCAAATTCATTACAGCGCGGCCGTCCATTACGGATGCCTGCCAGCAGTACATCAGCAGATATCAAAGGACTGGCAGAAATCCTTGGTTTAACCAACCCAGGCCACCTATTAAGCGTACCGATCCTAACTCCGGAAAAAGAATCTCTGGGCGGCCTGCTTTTGCTCTCCCCCTATTCAGACCGCACATGGACAGCCGAAGATCAGGCCTTCCTTGCAAATATTGCGACATCGCTGGTGCCGATCATCAAGCGCAGCCAGAAGATGAACAAGCTGGAAACGCAAAGCGATCAGGCTATTGTGCAAGTGGCAAACCTGGAACACCGCATTACAGAGTTGACTCAACAATTGGATGCCTCCCGTGCAGAAATACAAAAGAGCGGCTCTGTGGAAATGGCATCCCTGATGGCCGCGCAGGAAGAATCGCAGCGCATCATTGAACAACTGCAACTTGAAAGCGCTGAGTTACGCGCAGGAAAAAGCCTGCAGCCTTCCTCTGGCTCATCTTCCACTTCTATAAAACAAGTGGAGCAGGATCTAAAAGCCACTTTGCAAGAAATGGCGCATTTACAAAATCAACTCATCGAAGCCAATATGAAAGCACATGCGGTTGAGCAGAGTCAGGTAAGCACAAAGAGCACTGAACAGGCTGAAGTGATCGCGTCCATCTCGCAGGAATTACGCCAGCCGTTGTCTTCAATTGTTGGATATACAGATTTACTGCTCGGTGAATCTGTGGGAATTCTCGGCGCTTTACAACGAAAATTCGTGGAGCGCATCAAGGCCTCCACGGAGCGCATCCACAACTTGACCGATGACATGATCCAGATCACAACATTGGAAGCAGGGTTGAATGATCTCAAGTCTGAATCGGTGGATTTGAATGTCATTATTGATAACGCGATGACATATACCAGTTCACAGATACGTGAGAAAAACATCTCGATCCACCTTGAATTACCAAAAAAGCTTGGTCCCATTCAAGCAGACCGTGAAGCGCTCCAGCAAATTTTGATCCACCTTTTGCAAAATGCAGGGGCGGCAACTCCCTTCGAAGGCACGATCAGGCTTGTGGTCGAAACGCGAACCGAGGAAGGTATGGATTACATCCTCATTCAAGTGGCCGATACAGGCACTGGAATCGCAGCCAAAGATTTGTCACGCGTCTTCAGCCGCAATTATCGGGCAGACAATGTTCTGATTGAAGGAGTGGGCGATACGGGTGTAGGATTGTCGATTGCGAAAACTCTCACGGAAGCGCAGCAGGGCCGTATCCTGGTCGAAAGCAAACATGGGGTCGGTTCCACTTTTAGCGTGCTATTGCCCATTGCAGGCGGTGCGGCTACAGAGAAAAAAATTAAAGCCAAAGGAAAGAAATAATGCATGGATTGCGCGAATTTGGGAACGCGCTGGTAATCGCCCTGATCTCCATAAGTCTGATGGTCGGAGCGTTATCTATTTCCCTTGTAGAATTTGTTCCCAAAGAGGCCTCGACACCTACGAATGTAATCATGCCATCGCCTGCACCTCGCACCGCCACGGTTACACCTCTCCCAACACAAACGCCCACACTTGGCCTTGAGTCGCCAACAGTCACTAATACTTCAACATTGGTTAATACCAACACGCCCCCAGCCTCTTGTCCACCTCCGCCGGGTTGGGTAAACCAAATTATTATTCAAGGCGGCGAGACACTTGAAATATTAGCCGCGCGGTATCGCGTCAACAAAGATGAACTACGCCGCGCCAACTGCCTCTCAAGTGACAACCTGGTAGCAGGGACAATTCTCTACGTGCCGCCAGCGCCAACCAGCACGGTTGCGGTCTGTAATCCGGGCGCATCGGGATGGTCAAAGGCGTATACAGTTAAATCTGGCGATACCCTGTATGCCATTGCAACCAACTATTACATTACTGCCGGGCTGCTCAGAAGTGTAAACTGTCGGGCTGGTGATTTAATCTATACTGGCGAGGTGCTTTGGGTTCCAACTGTCTCTACGCGCACGCCTTATCCAACCCCACTACCGGGCAGCACCGTCACGCCGTATCCTACTGACCCGCTAACCGAAACAGCCTTGCCATTCACGCTTACCCCCATACCTACTGACACGCTCATCCCAGCTACTCCAACTGTGATTCCGACACTTACAGCAGCGCCCACAACGACGGCAAGCCTGACAGCTTTTCCAACTGTATCAGCTCCATAAAATTCAACTCAAAAACTGTATTCATCCAGAATGATAATTTTTTCGCGCCTGCAAAACGTGTATATGAAACCATCCCAATCATTTATCATTCTGTGTTTTATTTGTGCGCTCTTGCTATCCGCCTGCAGTTCAACAGCGCAGACAGCAGTTCTCAATCCGTTGCCGTTTATACTGATTACCTCCGCGCCAAATGCATCACCCACCCCAACTCCCTTTCAACCATCTCTTTACACACCAACGCTGCCCTCTCTGTTATCGTATAGCGCAAACACACCCACTCCAGCGCAGCTATTTCCAACCGAAACACCATCGCCCACCCCCATCCCGCCCATTGACCCAAGCGCTACTGTAGATATCAGCCAACTATTTCCAACAGTTGCGGCTCCTCCAATTGTTGAAATCGCAGCGATCAACCCAACTTCCCTGCCAGCCCTGACCGATAACGAAACGATTAACTTCCTACTCATTGGCTCAGATAAACGTCCCGGCTCATCCTATCGCACCGACACTCTTCTTATCGCCATCGTCTGGCCCAAGGAGGGGCAAGTCTCGCTTATCTCTATTCCGCGCGACCTATGGATCTACATCCCCACTATCGGTATGCAGCGTATCAACACCGCCTATCAAAGCGGAGAAATAACCGACTACGTAGGCGGTGGCGGCGGACTATTAAAAGATACCATCGCATACAATTTTGGCATCCGCATTGACCATACCGCCATGGTTGAATTTGACGGCTTTCGCCGCATCGTAGATACTCTCGGTGGCGTGGAAGTGCCGATTTCATGCTCCTTCACCGACTGGCGCCTGATCGATCCATCCTATGATCCTGAAAACGAAGATAACTGGTGGCTATTCACCGTCGGCCCGGGTCAGATCCACATGGATGGCGACCTCGCACTCTGGTACGCGCGCTCACGCTCCAAGTCCAACGACTTTGACCGTGGCCGCCGCCAACAGGAAATCATCCGCACCATCTTTGCCAAAGCCTTGCAAACCGATACCTTCAACAAAATCCCACAGCTATACAACGACTTCTCCAGCACAATTCTGACCGATCTTGGGCTAACAGACCTGTTGCTCATGTCGCCTTACGCGGTCAATTTCACCAACGCCAACATTCGCGGCTACTACATCCGCCCGCCCTATGTCAGCCCATGGACAACCCCCGGCGGTGCGGCAGTATTACTTCCCAACGAAGCCGAGCTAAACCAAATGCTCATCGAAGCCACCACGCTCTCCACCTACGCCGTGGAACGCAAGACCATCACAGTGGATGTGCAAAACGGCACGTCCTTCGATGCCTGGGATGCTCTCGCCGCCTCACGCCTCAATTACGCCGGCTATCAAACCACCATCTCGACTGCCGACCGCCGCGACTATATCGCATCCGTCATCGTAGATTTCACGCCCGGGCAGGATTCTGCCCAACAACAGACGATCATCTCCACCCTCAACCTGTATTCGGCAAATATAATTTCTCTGCCCGATGCCAATAGTCCCGTGCAATATCGTGTCATCCTCGGCCATGATTACGAATCATGTTTCCAACCGCAAGACCTATCGCATTAAAAACTCAAAAAGGGACATTTTAGCTTTGGGCTAACACAATAATTTTGACTGTTGACAACCCTCCCTATATTCGCTAAACTATACGAAAAGACTATGCGCTAGCTACAACATAGCAAGGATTAACCTATGACAAAAACATCTGATTCTGCACACATCACCACCAAAACCCTGCTCCCCACCGCCATTAACGGCTGGGAAATGTTCATGACCGATCAAGGACGTTCCTTAAATACCGTCAAAGCCTTTCTCTCAGACGTCCGCATACTTACTCAATTTCTCGCACCCGATCAATCGATTGGCAGCATCACCACAGATGACCTCAACCGCTTTTTCGCTTGGATGGAAAAAGAACGCGGCATTCCATGCAGCCCCAAAACCCTGTCACGGCGCATCACATCGGTAAAATCATTTTTCCGCTGGCTGCATCAATACGGCACATTATCCATCGACCCCGCCGAAAAAGTTTTGCAGCGCTCAGCCATCAGTCCGCTTCCACAAGTTTTAACCGAAGAGGAATACGACGCTGTTCTGCTCGCCGCAGACCGTCATCGCCGTGAGACCAAACCTGACGCCCGTTTCTACACACTGGTATACCTGCTGCTCACAACAGCTATTAAGAAAAGTGAATGCCTCGGCATTCACATTAACCATATAGACCTCGAAGCCAAGAGTGGGCCGCATGTGTTTATCCGCTACGCCAGCCCATCCAATCGCTACAAGGAACGCAAAATAGAGTTGAACGAAGATTGGATCGCTGCGTATCAGGAATATCTTGCACAATATAAACCTGTCGATCAAGTCTTCGCCTGGTCACCCCGCAGATTGGAATACCTGCTCGAAGACATCGGCACAGAAGCCAACCTGACAAAACATCTATCGTTTGACATGTGCCGTTGGACATGCGCATTACGCGATTATCAAGCAGGCATGGAAACAGATAAAATTCGACAGAAACTTGGCGTATCCAAGATTCAATGGCGTGAACTCTTCATTAAACTAAAGCAATTAAATGGTGAAACAAATATCTGATATATACACCCGCGCAATAAATACTGGATAAAAAACATAAAAAAGCCTGAATTACAAGAACTTTTAGGACATTCCGCGCAAGGTTAACAAATAATAAATCCCGTCTGGGCTAGACGGGATTTATTATTTTCCTTTTTTCTCAAGGGAACGCGACATTGAAAAATAAACAGCGTTACGCGTTGAATTTGTTAACCGATACGGATGCGCAGGGCGGTAGCCTGGCACCCACACGATCTCATCCCCCATACACAATAAGGGCCAACGCTCACGCGCGCGCTGCGGTATTTTCTCATTTACAAAGAAATCAGAAAGTTTTTGTACATGACCACCCATTCCAAGTGGCGCAAAATAATCACCCTGATGACGTATCCGCAATTCAAGAGATGCGGGTAAATTATCCGCATCCAACCAGACTTGAAATAGATCCTCGTTTCGTTCAGCTTGCTCGCGCGCCAAAGCTGGGATGCGCCAGCGCTCGCAAGTAAATTTCCAGCCGCCTGCCAGATCGGCCTGCCCAGGGACAGCAATGGGCACAGCCTCCAGCCCGGTCATTTGCGGCCAAATATGAAATGGCAATTCCGCATCCTGCGTACAGACATAAATATGGCTCGCCTCACGAAACATGCGCATACCACCCTTCAAATCCACGCGAGCAGACTGGGCTGAGGCGTTGATCAAATTTGTAGCGCGTTCCAAAATAGCGAAACTCACCTCCAGACCAGGCAAGAGAGTATTCATAGCCTGTTTGATCAGGTTGCGTTGGAGTCCGATCGAGTGTTGAGAAAGTAGATATGCATCAAAAGTAATTGTCTCATCATCCACAGCGGTCACTGTTGTCAGCCAGGCAGTCTCGAGGGTTTCCATCATAAAAGCATAATCGCCCTTAAGCGATTGCGACATACGCAAAAGAGCCTCACGGAATTTTGGATTGTAACTTTCAAGGTTGGGAATTAAAAGGTGGCGAATACGGTTGCGTTGAAAATTCAACGAGTCATTGCTCGAATCATAATGCGGCCGCAAGCCATTAGACGCGCAATATACAACGGTTTCCTCCCGCCACATATCCAACAAAGGACGCACAACAGGAATTTTCGCATCAAATGTTTTGATGATCGACCGATAAGACATGCCCTTCAGCCCATTGAGGGCGCTGCCGCGCAGAAAATGCATAAGCACAGTTTCCACCTGATCATCTGCGGTGTGACCTACCGCCACAGCCTGAGCATTACGTTCCCGCGCCAGATTAAACATAAACCGATAACGCAGATTACGCGCGGCTTCCTCTAATGAAAGTTTTTCCTGATCGGCATATGCGCGCACATCCGTACCATCGATCATACAACTGAGCATCAAACGCGTAGCGGTCCTTTCCACCATACGCGCATCCTGGCCAGACTCCTGCCGCAATTGATGATCAAAATGAGCGACAAGAACAGGGTAGCCTGCCAAACGCAGCATTTCCATCAGGCACAAACTATCAGGCCCGCCTGAAACGCCGACAATAATCAGGCGGTCTTTTACAAGGCCGCACTCATCCCTCAATATGGTTTCAATATTTTGTGCCATTATTTTATTTCAAATCAAATTATATCTGATACAACTCCACCAACACACCACCCGTCGACTCAGGGTGAATGAATGCATATCTTTTTCCATCGGCGGCAATACGCGGTTCTTCATTGATAAGACGAATATTTTTTTCTTTCATTTGAGACAGCATGCCTTCGATATCATCCACTTCAAGGCAAATATGATGCATACCTGGCCCACGCCTGGCAAGATATTTGGCAATCCCCGAATCCTCTGTGGTCGGCATAACCAGTTCTATTTCTGCGCCAGCGACAGGCAAAAAGGCGACCTGTGATTTTTCAGCAGGAACATCACGCAACTCGTGAAGTTCGATTCCCAGCGCGTCACGCCAGAATAAAAGTGATTTCTCCATATCCTCTACAACGACAGCGACATGATTGACAGCTTTAATTTTGGGCATTTATCCTCTTTGAAAATAAGGTTGACTGAATTTTACTTCTTATTTCAACGCGGTCAGAATTTCGGGAAAAGCTAATTCGACCCATTGAGCATACATTTCGCCTGAGGGATGCAATCCATCGCCTGCCAATAAATTTGGTTCGGTTGCTGCTTTACGGGAGATGGGGGTGATATCTACATAATGGGCGCCCACTTTTTCAGTTTCTGCGCGGCTGACTGCGTTGAAGAGATCAATTTCTGACGAGATCCTTGCCCGATCCTGACCTGTAGCGAAAAGCGTTACCCCCCAATCTGGAATTGAAAAAACAAAAACTCGGTTAACCTCTCCGCCTGCATATTCAATGGATTTATTCAAGAGGAGTCGAAACTGTTCACGATATTCATCAATATCATATCCGCGATATTGATTGTTTACGCCGATTAACAAGGAAACCAAATCATACGTCCCTTGCGGTGGATCGGATTGAAAAGCCTGCCAGAGTTCATCTGTCGTCCAGCCTGTGCGGGCGATGATGGTGACTTCGGTTTGAGTTCCTTTTTCGGCCAGCGCCGCTGCCAGTTGATTCGGCCAACGTTCATTTTCAGCGACACTTTCACCGATGGTGTAAGAATCACCCAAAGCAAGATAACGAATAGACTGAGTTGATGGGATAGGCGTAGACACAGAACCTCTGCATGAGATTAAAAATAAAAGAGTGAAGAACATGAACTTCCGCATTTCTTGATTAAACCACACAGAGACATTCTTGCGAATGTCTCTGTGTGAAATGAAAACTATTTAATCTAAAGTGAGCGGACTTTTAGCCATAAACCTGGAACTCGGCTAATTTTACCCCAGGCTGATAAGCTGGCGCGGCGGGAAAACACGTCATAATCATGTTTTTCAATATCATCCAAAATGCCGCTATAAAAAGTAGATGCCGCGCCAATGGCAAGTTGACCTTCGCGGTTAAGCATTTTGACGCCGTCCCACGAATCCTTATACAACTGGCGGGTACGGTCAATTTGGAATTTCATAAACTGACGCCAATTTTCAGTTACACGCCCTTCGGCGATATCGGTTTCGCTAACGCCATAAAAAGCAAGTTCTTCACGGGGAAGGTAAAGACGTCCATTGCGAAAGTCCTCGCCTACATCTCTTAGAATATTGGTCATTTGTAAAGCAACACCGAGCTTGATGGCATATGGTACAGCTTCGTGACTCTTGAAGCCGACAATGTACATGCTCATCAACCCAACTGTGGAAGCAACGCCGTAGCAATAGGTGGCGAGATCGTCAAAGGTTTGATACCGAGATTGGGAAAGGTCACGCGCCACGCCGTCGATCAATTGCAAGGCGTAGTGGCGCGGAATGCTGTATCGGGTAAGGGTATCTGCCCATGCGGCGGCGACCAAATCGTCGGTTGAGGAAGAAGCGGTTTGGATAATATCCCGCCAGTAGTTCAACTCAAAATCCCGATCCTTTTTTAATTCAACTTCATCCACAATATCATCTACAGTACGGCAAAATGCATAAAGCGCACGAACAGCTGAGCGTTTTGCCTCTGGCAGTAAACCAGAGGCAAAATGGAAAGATTTGCTATGCGAAACAGTAATCACATCAGCTTGCTTATATGCAGTACGCAAATTTGCATCACCAGCCCAATAAGAGAAAAAAGGTTGGGTGGAAGGATGAGGTATGTGCCCCGCAAGAGCGAGGAGTTGATTTTCCCAGTTTGCTTGTGCTTGCATTTTTTATCTCCATGTCCGATTTATTTATGGGGTAGATAAGCCATATTCTACAGGATTTACCCAATTTGTCAAGGTTTTGCAAAGCAATATTTAATAAACCTTGACAAATTATAGACAAGATGTACAATGAGATAAATGAACACCAATAAGCATTCTTTATGTTGAGTTTTCAAGGAGAAACTATGAAACAAACTGCTATCGTGATCGGCGCTGGAATTGGCGGAATCGCCACTGCGGCCCGCCTTGCCAGAAATGGATATGATGTGACCGTGCTAGAGAAGAACGACACCCCAGGCGGGCGCTGCAACCAAATTATCAAAGACGGTCACCGCTTTGACATTGGCCCGACCCTGTTTCTAATGCCTGAAGTTTGGGAAGAGACCTTTGCCTCACTCGGCGAGAAGATGAGCGATCATCTTGATTTGCGCCGCATTGACCCGACCTATAAAGTGCGCTTTGACGATGGCTTGCAGTTAGAGCTAACCTCAGACATCGGCAAAATGCAAACTCAATTGGAGAAAGTGGAGAAAACTGCTTTCACAGGTTTTCTGAGCTACATTGCCGAAGGAAGCAAACACTACAAAATTTCACTTGAGAAATTTGTAGGGCGTAATTTTTATAACATCTTCGAATATTTCAGCTTATCTAACCTGCCTTTGATCTTTCAACTTAAGGCGTTGGGCAAGCATTACACGAACACAGGCCGTTTCTTCAAAGATGAACGCTTGAAAGCGGCTTTCACCTTTCAAAACATGTACCTGGGATTAAGTCCCTACGATGCACCTGCCACCTACTCCCTGCTTCAATATACTGAACTCGCCGAAGGCGTGTGGTATCCGATGGGCGGAATGTACGCCGGCATTCAAGCGTTGACAAAGGTTGCTGAAAAATTAGGCGTGAAATTTATTTACGATGCGCCAGTGAAGAAAATAAACACAACAAAAGCCAAAGTGGAAAGTGTCATTTTGGAGGATGGCCGCGAATTGACCGCTGATATTTTTGTCGGCAATGCAGACTTGCCATACATCTACGATCAATTATTGCCTGACCGCGCCGAAGCGAAGAAACTGATCGAAGATAAACTCTACACCTGTTCCACGATCATGTTCTATTGGGGCGTGGATAAGGAATACCCACAGATCGCGCATCACAATGTTTTTCTTGGCGGCGATTATAAAGCCTCGTTTGAGAAAATCTTTAACGATCACACCCTGCCTGAGACTCCATCATTCTATGTCCATGCCCCGAAGCGGACAGACCCAGCCGCTGGCCCTGAAGGACAAGACACCTTATATGTTCTCATGCCCGTCGGTCATCTTGACGCGCGCAGTGAACAAGACTGGGATGCGATGGTAAAACGCGCACGCCAAACAGTGCTAACCCGACTTGCAAATGAATTGGGCGCCACCGATCTTGAAGCACATATCAAATTTGAAATGGTGTACCAACCCAAAACATGGAAGGAACGCTTCAATCTGGTAAACGGCTCAGCGTTTGGGTTGAGTCATAATTTTTGGCAGGTCGGCTATCTCCGTCCGCACAATCGTCACAAGCGATACAAAAATATGTACTTCGCGGGCGCATCCACGCACCCCGGCACGGGCTTGCCAATCGTCCTGCTTTCTGCGCGCTTAACCACTGAACGGATTCTCAAGGAGTCCGAAAGTTTACAAGTTGAAAGTTACAAGTTGGGGCAAGCTACTATGAATGGGTAATTTGTGCCTAAAGCAGGTACAATATCCGTGCAAAAGCTTTGCAATCTACCAGTCATAAACCTGTACTTGGAGTTTCTATGTTCCTTAGCAAAAACCCTGCCTTCAACCTAAAAGTCGTTCTGCAAGAAACCAACATTGCGGCAGACACTTTGCGCGCCTGGGAGCGGCGCTACGGCCTCCCCATGCCACAACGTACGGCGGGCGGGCATCGCCTGTATTCACAATACGATATTGAAACGATCAAATGGCTGCTGGCACGACAAGCCGAGGGACTTTCGATTTCACGCGCAGTGGATTTGTGGAATGAACATCACGCATCAGGCGTGGACCCGCTAGCTGGTTTTACGCCTTCCTCTTTATCCACCTTTCAAACGACTCCTGCCATTTACATCTCACCCGACACCAATCTTGATTCTCTGCGCGCGCAATGGATTGCCGCCTGCTTAAATTTTAGCGAATTAAATTCCGAACAAGTTTTAAATCAGGCGTTTTCCATCTTTCCCGTAGAGGCAGTATGCACGGAAGTTCTACAAAAAGGCATGGCTGAGATTGGCTCCCTCTGGTACGAAAACAATGCATCTGTACAGCAGGAACACTTTGCATCGGGCTTGGCCATGCGCCGCCTCGATGCACTCCTAAGCGCATCCCCTGTCCCAACCCGCAATCAGACCATACTCATCGGATGTCCGCCGAATGAATGGCATACATTCACACCTTTACTGCTTGCCCTGCTGCTGCGCCGCCGTGGATTAAATGTGATCTACCTCGGAGCCAATGTACCCGCTGAACAATTTTCTGAAACCGTATCCACCGTACGCGCCAATCTCGTCATCCTCGTGGCACAAACCCTAATCAGCGCTGCCGCCTTACAAGTGACAGCCCTCATTCTTGCAAATCAAAATACACCTGTTGGTTTTGGTGGGCGTATTTTTAATATCCTGCCTGCTTTATTGAATCAAATTCCAGGCGATTATCTGGGTGGCACAGTGGATGCCTCACTTGAAAAAGTTGAAAAGTTGATCAGAACAAAAACCAACACAGCATCCTACAAAGCTGCATCAACGCAATATCTGGCCGCGCATCAGGCCTTTGTATCCAAGCGCACTCAAATTGAAAGCACCATTAAAGAATTGGTTGCACCGTTTGGCATCAGCCCCGAAGGCCTCAACACAGGTATTCAATTTCTTGGCGATAACATCACCGCCGCCCTGCAGCTTGGCGATATGGAACATGTCACCGATGAAATAGAATGGCTTAAGGTTTTACTGCAATCTCACCAGAGACCGCCACAAGAAATGACCTACTTCATGGAAACATATTCGCAAGCAGTGGATAAACACATCAATGGTCAGGGCGAACCGATCAAAGCTTGGTTGAGAGAGCAAGTCATACGAGAGCAAACATGAACAAGGATATTCTTTCCACTTTTTATCACAACCTTTTACCGCTTTTTCCTCCACAAACAGAAGAGTATGTAGAGCGCCTCAAACCGCAGGATATACAAAAGTCTGGCTTTCGCTATATTTTCTCAGTGAAAAATATGATCGCAATCAGCCGCCTGATCGAAGACTCGGTCATTAATACACCCGGAATTGCAGATACACATGTCTCGTTTCAATATTTTTCACGCATCGATGCGCAACTGGAACAATATAAAAAAGTAGCTGACGCATCGAAAGGTTTATGGCTGTACGGCATTCCAGATGCTCCCCTGCCAAAACTAGCACGCACAGTAGCGATCAGCACCAGCAATACACCTCTTGAAAGTTATTGGTTCGTGGTTGCCTATGGAGCAGGCCTCTACGCCACCCTACTGGCCGAAGAAATTACCCAGCCAGACCACGGCCAGCGCCTGTACGAAGGCTTCTTCACCTTTGGGTCTGAAACTGCCTTCCAGATTACCTGCCTGTTACATCAAATGTTTCCCATGCAAACCGCCGAGCCCATAGCGCCGGAAAACCAGGAGAATACATAAATATGAACATTCGCATTGTCACCGACAGCACCTGTGATCTTCCAGTTGAAATTACAAGTAAATATGGCATCACAGTCATTCCTCTGCATATCAACGTGGGTGAAAAAACCTTCCTCGACGGCGTAGATCTATCACGGGCAGAGTTCTACGCCCAGTTGCCGGTTTTTTCGCCCGCTCCTAAAACTGCCGCTCCGGGGCCTGAGGTATTCACCCAGGCCTTCACACGTCTTGCAGACGAAGGTGCAACAGACATTGTATCCATTCACATCTCAGAGACTTTAAGCGCCACGGTCAACTCTGCGCGGATTGCGGCAAAAGAATTCGCACAGATTCCTGTCACTGTTTTAGATTCGACTCAACTCAGCCTCGGCATGGGCTTTCTCGTCGAGAAAGCAGCCCAGCTCGCGCACTCGGGAAAATCTGTAGATGAGATTCTCTTTGCACTGAAAGAATCCATGTCACGTACATATGTCTTCGCGGCATTGAATACACTCGAATATCTGCGCCGCAGCGGACGCATGAATTATGCACTTGCCACGTTTGGCGAACTGATACAACTCAAGCCGTTGCTACACATGAATATGAGTAACGCCACCGCTCATCGCACGCGAACACGAAGCAAGGCAATGTCACAATTGTTCTCATGGTTGAAAGAATATGCACCTTATGAAAAACTTGCCATCGTCCATGCGGGCGCCGAAGAGGAAGCACGTGCGTTATACCCGCTAATTGAATCTTTTTTACCGGGCGGCGAAATTCCTATTGTGCTAATCACTCCAGCCCTTGGCGCACATCTTGGCATCGGCGCGCTGGGATTTGCATGTATCGCAAAGGAATAAATTTATGAAAACCGCAAAAGTAATTTCTGTTCTTGGTATGCTCGCAATGACCGCCGTGTTGATCTACGGCTTCACAATCGGCGATTTTATGAAAGAAGGCAGCCAACTAATGTCTATGCCGTGGGGCATCGTCTCCCTCATAGACTTGTACACCGGCTTCACCCTCTTCTCAATGTGGATTATCTACCGTGAAAAATCGCTGTCCATCGCCATCCTGTGGACAGTCGCGATGATGACTCTGGGATTCTTCGCTGGCAGTCTCTACACCTTCCTGTCCCTTCAATCCAGCGATGGCGATTGGCGTAAATTCTGGCTTGGAAAGCACGCATAAAATGAAACAACAAAAATGGCGTGAGTTATTGGAAGAACTCCGCACCGTTTTTACAGGGCGAAACTCTTTTCTGGATGCGATTCTTCCGCCGATCATTTTTCTTGTGGTTAATGGACTGGCTGGCTTTCAAGCCGCGATGTGGAGCGCGCTGATTGCCTCGGCCATCATTGCAGCTGGGCGAATAATTCGCAAACAATCTTTGTTATATGCGCTGGCGGGTGTTGGCTCGGTTGCCGTCGCAATCGGCATTGCGTGGTTTCTGGGAAAGTCGGAGGGATTCTTTCTGCCGGGTCTGATCAGCGGAAGCATGACATTGCTGCTTGCAATCATCAGCTTGATCATTCGCCGCCCGATGGTAGCGTGGACAAGTTACCTCGCCCGCCGCTGGCCAATCGATTGGTACTGGCATGCGCAAGTGCGCCCTGCATACAGTGAAGTGACTTTCGCGTGGGCTGTATTTTTCGCAGCCCGGCTCTTCTTACAATTTTCGTTATTTGAAAACAAAAATGTTAACTCATTGGCAATGACCAACTTTGTCATGGGTTGGCCCGCCACCATTCTACTTTTGATCTTCAGTTATCTGTATGGAACATGGCGGCTTGCGCAGTTGCGCGGCCCCAGCGTGGAAGAATTTCGTAACGACACCCCAGCCCCGTGGAAAAGTCAACGACGCGGGTTTTAGCCTATATTCGTCAATAATTTATATAAGGAGAAAATTCCATGAAAAAAACAGATCGCAATTCACTAATCATTTTTCCTATCTTGATCTTAATTGGACTGGGGGTCGCTTTGGCAGGCAGTCAGGGTGGGGCTTCGATTGCTGGAATTCCATTATTTGCCTTGTCAGTCGGGCTGGCTTTTCTAATCCAATGGCTGGTTTTTATCCCGGCCTATTGGTTCCAAACCGAAAAATTCTTCGATCTAACAGGCGGCCTCACCTATATTTCCATAACTGTCCTAGCCTTATTGGCCAGCCCCACTGTTGATAAGAGGTCATTGTTACTGGCTGGCTTGGTAATCATCTGGGCAGTTCGCCTGGGAGGTTTCCTGTTCCGCCGTATTCAAAAAGCAGGCAAAGATGATCGCTTTGACGAGCTCAAACCTTCGTTTTTCCGCTTCCTGAATGTTTGGACTATTCAGGGGCTGTGGGTAACATTCACGGTGGCCGCTGCATTGGTTGCCATTACAACAACCTTCCGAAAAGAATTGGACTTGTTTGCCATCATCGGTTTTCTGGTGTGGGTGATCGGGTTTGGGATTGAAGTTGTCGCTGACGCCCAAAAAGGCCGCTTCAGTGCAGACCCAGCCAACAAAGGCAAATTTATTCAAACTGGGCTTTGGTCTCGCTCGCGCCATCCGAATTACTTTGGTGAAATCATGCTCTGGGTTGGTGTAGCAATTATCGCTTTACCTGTTCTGCAAGGCTGGCAATGGGTGGCCTTGATCTCTCCAGTTTTCGTCACACTGCTCCTCACCCGCGTCAGCGGAGTGCCTCTGCTTGAAAAGAAGGCTGATACAAAATGGGGCGGGCAGGAAGATTATGAAAACTATAAAAAGAACACGCCTGTACTAATTCCTAAATTGTAATTGGAGAAAAGATGATCATAAAAATCCTACAACTTATTGCGGTTATTGCAACCATTTTGACGGGACTTGTGTCGCTGGTCAACCCACTCAGCGTGCAAGGTTTCACGGGCTTGACTGCTTCTGGCGGACGCGGCATCACTGAGATTCGTTCCATATTTGGCGGACTTTTCATCGGGTTGGGAATTGCAGTCTTGTTGCTCGGCACGCACGAGACCTACCAAATGCTCGGCATCATGTACCTGGCAATTGGCGTCGTACGGATCGTCTCCATCTTTATGGATAAATCCTCGGTGCAATCCAACTGGATCAGCGTAGCAGCGGAAATCATTTTCGGCATCATTTTGGTTATGCCAGCATGAGCCGCGTCAAACTTGACAAACCCGCACCAAACTTCACGCTGACGGATTTTACAGGTCACGAAGTCAGCCTTTCAGATTTTCACGGCAAAAAGAATATCCTGTTGGTTTTCAACCGTGGATTTTTCTGACCTTTCTGTCAAAAGCACATGGCGCAGTTGCGTCAAGATTATGACAAATTTACAGCGCTGAATACCGAAATTATAGCGGTCGGTCCTGATAGCGAAAAAGCCTTTTTGGTTTACTGGCAGAAAAACGATTTGCCTTTTATCGGTCTGCCCGACCCAACGCATAGCGTGTTGAAACTGTATGGACAGGAAGTCAACCTGTTCAAGTTTGGACGAATGCCTGCGCAAGTGACGATAGATAAAACAGGAGTGGCGCGCTTCGTCCATTATGGACATAATGCTGCAGATATTCCAGCAAACGAGGAAATTCTCAATCTTTTGGAAACAATGAATGAGGAATATCATGTCAACAATTAAAGATAAAGTTGTTGTGATTACCGGCTCCACCCGTGGATATGGCTATGCCATCGCAGAATCCCTGCTCGAAGCAGGAGCAACTGTCGCGATAACCGGGAGAAGCCAAAAGGCAGTGAACAACTCATTGACCAGTCTCCAGCCCAAAGGTCGTGTGAGCGGATTTGTGATGGACGTCTGCGAAGAGGAACAAATCTACAAGCTCGTCGAAGATGTCCTCAAGGAATTTGGGCAGATCGACATTTGGATCAACAACGCGGGTTATTCCAACGCAGCCGGCATGATGCTGGATATGAATCCACAGGACGCGTTGGATATGTTTATGTCAAACGATCTGGGTGTGATGCGATGTACACAAGCGATCCTGCATTATATGCTGCCACGTAAACAGGGAATGCTGGTCAACATTTATGGACAGGGAAGTTTTCTGAAACCCGCCTCGCCCACTGGCCTCTACGGCGCAAGCAAAGCATGGATGACTTCCTTCACGCGCACCCTTGCAGTTGAACTCAAAGGCAGCAACGTTCAAATTTTGGGATTTAGCCCCGGCATGATGACTACCGATATGCTGACCAGTCCTACTGTGGTTGGTGAACGAGGCAGGGAAATGATGAAAAATTTCGGCTTTGTTCTGCGTTTCTTAAGTTGGCCTGCCAAATATGCCGCGGATAAATTGGTAAAAACCATTACCGGCAACCGCAAAGAATTTAGCGAAGTAAAACTTTTCAAACCCTGGACGCCCCTGCTTGGCCTGATACGAGTCGGCTGGGAGAATTTGACCAAAACTGGAAAAATACCTGAGTTCGAAATGCACTATCAGGAAGCGTATCGATCAAAATATATAAAAGGAAAAAATGAATAACAAACGTCTCTTTTCAATTATTTTAGTGGTGTTTATTGACTTACTCGGCTTTAGCTTGATCTTGCCGCTTCTGCCTTATTACGCAAAAACTTTCAATGCGAACCAAACCACCACTGGTTTATTGATTGCTTCATATGCACTCATGCAATTAATTGGCGCGCCGATTCTTGGCCGACTCTCTGACCGTTATGGACGCCGCCCGATTTTATTACTCAGTGTTTTTGGAACCTTTATTGGCTTTATGTTGCTCGGCTTTGCCAATTCCTTATGGATGTTATTCGCCAGCCGAATTCTAGACGGGCTAACTGGCGGAAACTTAAGCGTAGCGCAAGCCTACATCTCCGATGTCACCGACGAAAAAAGCCGCTCCAAAGGCTTGGGCATGATCGGCGCCGCATTTGGCCTTGGCTTCATTTTTGGCCCACTCACTGGCGGGTTACTTAGTCAGTGGGGCTATGCTGTTCCCGCTTATGCTGCCGCCGCAATTTCATTGATCAATCTTGTTTTGATCTATGCCTGGCTTCCTGAATCCCTTAGCGCAGAAAAGCGCAGTAACATGACCGAAAAGAAAGCAGCCGTTACTATGAATGCTTTACTGGTTGCGTTTCAACGTCCATTCACCGGGTCGATATTAATTACTCGTTTCTTCTTTGGTCTTGCATTCGCAATTCTTCAAACCATCTTCTCGTTATACACACTTGCAAAATTCAATCTCTCCCCCCGCGATACAGGTTTCGCATTAACCTATGTGGGCGTCCTTTCGGTCATTGTTCAAGGATTTCTAGTTGGCCGCCTGACCAATCGCTATCGTGAAGATATCCTGATTACCTTTTGTGTTGGGCTAATGACAGTATCTCTGCTTGGCTGGGCACTCGCTCCATCCGTGCTTTGGTTGTATATCATTATGACCCCCATGGCTTTTTCAGGCGGACTGCTCAATACACTGCTCTCTAGCACGCTCACCAAGGCCGTTGCACCGCAGGAAATTGGCGGCATCCTCGGCCTCTCCACAGCAGTTGAAAGTTCCACACGCATCATCGCCCCGATTCTGGGCGGCGTACTCTTACAACAAGTTGGAACCTGGGCACCCGGCGCATTCGGTGCGGTGATTATGGTTGGAGTCAGTGTTTATGTTTTCATAAATATCTATAACCATCCGATTGTCGCAACGTTCAAACAGAATCAAGCCACGCCAGTCCCTGCTTCGGATTAACTAACTCAATGAAAAAATACCGCCTCGTTATCTGCACCCTTTGCCTGGCTGCCATTCTATTTGCAGTGCCTATCCCTGCGCAGGCGCACCGTCCGATGTGGGGCGACACCCTTGGCCCAGTTGAAATAGAAGACATTACTGTATCCTACGCTTTTTATCAACAGCTCAAAGCCGATGAGATCGATGTCTTCTATTTCGAAGGCAATCAGGGACAATCCTTTCATGCAGGTATTCAGATTCCTGACCTTGCCAGATACAAAGACTACAGTGTAAGCCTGGCTTTATTCGGACCCGACCTGCCTCAGCCTGATGAAGCCATGCTTCCCCCAGAACATCCCGAAGACCTCGGCGCGTTAATTGCGCTCAGTGAAGGTAGTGAAGATTTTTTTGAACCCTTTACTCAAACAAACTTCCTTGGCCGTCAATCACTCAATACAACCCTGCCCGCGGATGGGCAATACTACATTCTTGTTTGGCATCCAAGCGAAGAGTCAGGCAAATATGTAATGGATGTTGGTCGTAAAGAAGTATTTAGTTTGATAGACCTATTTATTTTCCCGATTTGGTGGCTGAGGGTGCACTGGTATTTTGAACATTACATCGCCATCATAACCATCGCAATATTGACTGCTCTGATAATTAGTGTTTTTGTTTTTCGCCGTTTTCGTTCGACACACAAGGAGTAAACATGTTTATGGATACGCTTCGCTATGAGCTTCCCCCGCATGGCATTACACTTCTCGGCTATGTTGTCCGCAGAATGCATAAGACCGAATGGCTGGCTAGAGTTCCCGAACTGCTCGAGCAAAATAAAAACGCAGACGCGCTTGAAGCAGCAGCCATTTATGCAGCGGCATCTTCCACGTCTTTTGGAAAAGCCTATTATCAGCCGCGCTTCAACGCAGTTGGCGAAACCGTTCAGGAACGTGACCCGATCACAGATGCCCTGGTCACAGCCAAACTCGAAAGCAGCTCGCCGCATTATCACATCACCTACTCTGCGGCAATGAAAAATGGCGACGTATTCAACGGCTCCGAAAAAATCCTCGGCACCACCGTCGGTCTGCGCGGACTCGGCATGCCCGCCCCTTCAAAATTTACTTTTACATCAGGCAATTATCAAGCTGAATTCACAGGCACACTCACCAGCGAACTTGCACTGGCACTCTTCGGAAACACCAAAATCCGCGGCTATGGCTCTCTCGATATAAAAGATTCACTTGGCAACAGCGGCCATCTTAATTTAAATCGTCAAGGATATGCAAACATACAGATCAATGCACAGCCAGCCGTATCCCATGCACTTGTGCGCACGATATTTTTAATGGATTTGACGCCTGCATGACATCCATCTGGTGGATTCGGCGCGACTTAAGACTCACAGATAACCTCGCGCTTCATTCTGCGCTTCAAACTGGTTCTGTTATCCCAACATTTATCTTAGACCCAGCATTTGACCAATCATCGGCTCGGCGAAAAAACTTTTTGTACGAAAGTTTGAGTGAATTAGATCAAGAATTGAAAAAGAGAAATTCGTATCTTATCATTCGTAAAGGACAGCCTATTGATATACTACGGGCTTTGATTGATGAAACCAAATCCGAAGCGATTTACGCCGAAGAAGATTTCACACCGTATGCCCGCAAACGGGATTCACTTATCGCCAAAGTATTACCGTTACGATTGATGCACGGGCAAACCGTCCATCATCCAAAAAGCGTGCTCAAACCGAACGGCGGACCCTACACGATTTACACACCTTATTCCAAAACATGGAAGGCACAGTTATCAAAAATAAAATTACTTTCCGCGCCAGAAAAAATAAATACACCTGCTGGAATCAAGTCTGAAGCATTGCCGAAGTTTTCAGCCAATTCCTTATTTCCTGCAGGCGAAGAAGAAGCACTTATCCGCCTCGAAGAATTTTTGCATAAGAGAATCTACTCCTACGCCGAAGACCGCAACCGCATGGACTTGGACGGTACATCCTCCCTCTCGCCGTATCTACGCTTTGGCATGCTTGGGCTAAGACAAGCTGTCAGTGCGGCGAAACAGGCACAGGCGCAGGCAAAAAGCGCTGAGTCAAAACGCAATGCGGAAATCTGGTTGAATGAATTAATCTGGCGTGAGTTCTACATCCAAATTTTGTATCACTTCCCGCATGTCAGCAAGGCTCATTCAATCCATCTTTGGCAAATATTCCATGGAGAAATAATGATACCGAATTTACTGCATGGAAAAATGGACTCACTGGCATGCCGATCGTGGATGCCGCTATGCGTCAACTTAAAGAAACAGGCTGGATGCATAATCGCGCGCGTATGATCGTTGCGTCATTTTTGGTTAAAGATCTGTTAATCGATTGGCGCTGGGGTGAAGCATGGTTCATGGAAAACCTGCTAGATGGCGACCCCGCCGCGAACAACGGTGGCTGGCAATGGACTGCGGGCACAGGCACCGATGCAGCGCCCTATTTTAGAATCTTTAATCCCGTTTTACAAAGCGCAAAGTTCGACCCAAATGGAGATTACATCCGCAAGTGGGTTCCTGAACTTGGAAGGTTGAATTCAAAGGAAATTCATTCACCCTGGGATTTTGAAATAAAGGTAAATGGTTATCCTGAAAAACCGATCGTAGATCGTGAAGTTGTCAAAGAAAGAACGTTGAAGGCCTACAATGCGGCGAAAGCTGCAAGTCAAAAATCATGAACCAAAAACTCTCTCCTGAAACTGGCCGCGCCGCGCTGTGCGCCTTGCTCAAAGAAAAATCCCCGTTGGGGCCATTGAAAGTGATGGCCCAGCATGTGGGGCGATTCTTTCAGATTCCATTGCCAATGTTCAAACCGTATGTGGTCTTTGGTCCGGATGCAGCGCGCAAAGTGTTGGTAACCGAACGCGATAAAGTTTTATGGCGCAATACAGACCCTGTCACTGATTTATTGGATCGCGGCGTGTTGATCGTGGACGGCGAAGAGCATGACCACTATCGCAAGTTGATGGAACCCCCGCTTCATCCTGCGCGGCTGCCTGATTACACCGAAATAATGATCGCCCAAACAGACAGAGTTTCCTCTGAATGGAAGGACGGCGAAACAATTGATATGCTCATCGAGAGCCGCAAGATCGCCTTGTTAATCATCATGCAAACTTTATTCAGCAAGGATGTTTGGGATGACCTTTCAAGAATTTGGAAACCAATCCTCAAAGCCATCGAATATATCTCGCCCGGCGCATGGATTATCTGGCGCAACGTTCCGCGCTTTGGATTCCGCAAGCCGTTGAAGGAATTGGATGATTATTTGTTTGAGATCATCACCGACCGCAGACGGCAGACGATGGACAATGGCCAATACCCTTCGGGCACGATGTCGTCGATTGTCCATCGTCACAACGATTTACTCCAGCATTTGATCGATGCAGGCTTAACCGACAAAGTTATTCGCGACCAGATGCTGACGATGATGATCGCAGGACATGATACATCCACGGCATTACTGGCATGGATATTTGTACTGCTAGGCCAGCATCCCGAAATACATGCACAAATTATCAATGAATTGGATCATTCAGAAAAGCCGCAATTGCTTGACCATGTCATCAAGGAGAGTCTGCGCCTTTATCCGCCCATTCATATCGGCAATCGCCGCATCGCCGAAGAAATGGATTTTGACGGAAACAAGGTTCCAAAAGATGAACGCCTTTTTTATTCCATCTACCTCACCCACCGCGACCCCGTAATATGGGAAAACGCCGAAGATTTCTGCCCCGAAAGATTCGGCCACGGACGCAAAACTCCGCCGATGAGTTATATTCCCTTTGGAGGTGGTCCACGTGCCTGCATCGGCGCGGCATTCGGTCAGGCTGAAGCGCGGATCGTGATGGCACGTTTACTCAAAACATACTCGTTTGAATTTACAAATCACCCCATTCATGCACACATGGGCGCGACCCTTGAGCCGCGTCCCGGGGTGATGATGAAAATAAAGAAACGTGATTTCGACACACCTGCGGCTATCGTCTCAGGCTACTCAACCACCCCTTGAAACTAAAAACTAACAACTACAAAACCATATGACATACTTCGGATTTCTAATACGCTTTCTCTTTATCCCCATTATTATCTTCCTCGGCATTACCTGGTGGGATCATAAAAACAACAAACCCACACTTGGCTTTGCAAATGGCCGCGCAGTGTGGATCGCGATACTCATCCACGTGATTCTCGCGGTAGTGTACACCACGCCCTGGGATAATTATCTGGTCGCCACAGGTGTTTGGTATTACAACCCCAACCTCGTCACAGGCATTATTTTTGGCTATGTACCCATTGAAGAATACACATTCTTTGTGGTGGAAACAATACTTTCAGGTCTATGGTGGTGGTTTCTTGCAAGAAGAATTCCAGAACCAACCCAAACTTTTCAGCCATCAAAATCCATGCGCATCATTTCGGCGGTTGTTTTATTTACGGTATGGGTAATTTTTACGATACTATTTTTCAGCGAGTATAAATCCCTTACGTATTTATCCATCACGCTCTTCTGGGCGCTGCCCGCCGTTTTTCCGCAGATTCTGTATGGAGCCGATATCCTTTGGTATTATCGTAAACTTGTCTTTTGGACGATTTTTGTCCCGGGCACCTATCTTTCGCTCATGGATATTATTGCGCTCACTGACACCACCTGGTCTATCGCGAAGGATCAAACCACGGGAATTTTATTCTTCGGCATCCTGCCGCTCGAAGAGGTCGTTTTCTTTTTCATCACCAATGTACTGATCGCCTTCGGGATCACCCTTCTACTCGCCAATATCGGCAAACAAAGATTTGCTGATTGGAAAACCAACCACTATAAAGGATTACCATGAAGCTAAGTCAATTTGAAAAACAGCAATACCTGAACATCGAAACCTATCGCAAAAATGGACAGGCGGTCAAAACCCCTGTCTGGTTTACACAGGATGGAGAAACGCTTCATATCTGGACCCAGGCTGATTCTGGCAAAGCCAAACGGATTCGCGCCAACGGCACGGTCCGCGTTACACCTGCGACAGCTTCAGGAGAACCCACAGGAGAATGGCTCAACGCCCGCGCACTTGCAGACGAATCTAAAGAGGCCGTTGACTATGTAAAAAAGTTAATGACTGCCAAATATGGCCTGATGTTTCACATTTTCGGCTTTATCGGGCGAATAAGAGGTGGTTCGAAATATACAAACATCAGAGTGAAACTTCAATCATAAAAAGAAGCCGCAGGTTTTGCCTGCGGCTTCTTTTTATCCTCCAGGAACATTTACCAGATCATGAATCCACTTGCGTGATCTAAATCGCCAGGCGCTGGCGAATGCCTTGGCAACTTCCTCTAAAATCACAAAGAGATACACATAATAGACTGGCAGATGCAAAACAAAGGCGGCAAAATATGCGGCAGGCACACCGATCAGCCAGATGGAACAAATTTCCATAACCAGTGCGAAACGCGTGTCACCACCCGCCCGTAAGGCGCCAATGAAAGTGATGAAGTTAAACATGCGAATCCAAAGCGTGCTGGCCATCATCAGCATTAACATATGCACGTTATGTATTCCGTTCGGAGAAAGCTTAAATAACTCCAAACTCGTCACCACCTCTCGCAGTGAAAACACAAGCAATCCAACCAACCACGCCACAAACACACTTAGAATAATCACACGGCGAACAGTTTCATAAGCTTCCTCTTTTTTTCCTGCGCCGATACGGTTACCCACCATCACAGCGCAGGCGTTACCAAGCCCCATGAAAGCCACGAACCCAAGTTCCTCTATCGTTCCATTGACACTAATGGCTGCAATAGAATCTGTGCCGATATGAGCATAAATGGCGTTGTAAGTGGTGATCCCCACCGACCAAAATAGTTCATTTGCCATGGCAGGCAATGCCGTGGTTAATATACGGACAAATAATGACATGTCAAAAGAAAATAATTTTTTGAGGCTCACTGCCAATGGAGTCCTTTGAGTGTAGACAAGGATGAGAAGCAGAACCAGCTCCAGGGTCCAGCCTGAGGCGGTGCCAATCGCCGCGCCGCGCACTCCGAGAGCGGGAAATCCAAAATAGCCAAAGATCAAGGTGTACCCAAGAATCGTCTTAAAAATAATGGCTGTAATTGTTGCGATCACAGTTAAGCGAATAAGCTGAATACTGCGTAATACGGCGATGTAGGAAGTTGCAATCGCTACTGGGATGTAGGATAGCCCAACAATGCGAAGATATTGCGAACCGATCTCAACCACCTCAACATCGTTGGTATATAAGCCAAGCACTTTATGAGGTATCAGAACTGCGGCGAGTGTAAAGAAGAATGCGAATAAAGATGTGGTGAGGATGCTCATGCCCAACACTTTGCGAATCGGCTCAATCTCCTGCTTGCCCCAAAACTGCGCGGTAAAAATTGCCATGCCGCTGGTGGTACCAAACAATAAAAGGATGAGCACAAAGAAAACTTGATTCGCCAGGCCGAGTGCGGCAATGGAAGATTCGCCCAACTGCCCGACCATGATCACATCAATCATATTCAGGGAGGCGTTGATGAATTGTTGAAACGAAATCGGAATTGCAATCGTTAGCAATTCACGGATAAAGACACGGTCACGCAGAAAGGAAAGGTTCATAAAGGGAAAAGGATGAAGGATAAAGGATGAAGGATGAAAAAAAAACGGCAGTTCCCTTCGGGTGACCGCCGTTCTCTGATCACTACTTACTGACTACTGCTCACTGATTACTTATCTTCCGGCGCATCACGGACAATATACAAGGGTCGTCCTTTGGCCTCGTCATATAAACGTCCGATGTATTCGCCGAGTATGCCGAGCGAGATTAACTGTACACCGCCAAGGAAGAGTACTGCAATTAAAGTTGTAGCCTGACCAAAAAATGCCTGTGATCCAGTCACGCGCATATAGGCCACAATCGGAATCGCAACGATCGCAATCCCTGCCGCGAGAAATCCAAAATAAGTAGCTACCTGTAAAGGGAAATAGGAAAAGCCTGTAATTGCATTGAGCGCAAGGCGCAGCATCTTGCTGAACGGATATTTGGTCACGCCTGCGGTGCGTGCTGCACGTTTATATGTAACACCAACCTGTCTGAAACCCACCCATGCAGACATGCCGCGCGGAAACCGATGACGTTCCTTCATTTGCTTGAGAACATCTACAACCTTGCGATCCATCAAGCGAAAGTCGCCGGTGTCCACGGGAATCTTTACATCGGTGATGCTATAAATAATTCTGTAGAACATGGCGGCTGAGAATTTCTTAAACCATGATTCACCTTCGCGCTCGCCGCGCACTGCATAAACGACTTCGTAGCCTTCCTTCCATTTCTTCGCAAGTTCAAGGATCACTTCGGGCGGATCCTGTAAATCGGCATCAATAATCACAATCGCTTCACCGCGCGCATAATCCCAACCGGCAGTGATGGCAACTTGATGCCCAAAATTCCGCGCAAAAATAACGGGACGAACCGTTTTATCGGTTTGCGCGAGTTGGCGTATTTTATCGGTCGAGCCATCTATGGAGCCGTCATCCACAAGGATAAGTTCCCAGGACTCACCGCAAGAATCCATTACTTCTTTCACACGGCGATATAACTCAGGGAGATTGTCAATCTCATTATAGATAGGCGCAATAATCGAGTAGGTAATTGTCATAAATCCTGTTTCCGTTTTTCCTTTATGGGAAATTTAAGTTGTCGCCGTGCTTTTATCTTTTCAGGCGGAACCACAAATTGCCTATCTTCCTCGGCAGCAAAGGGAGGCAAGCCTAATACACGTCGGCGCAAATATTCCATAACTACAATTACTGAAGCCAAAACAGGAACCACCAGCAAGGCTCCCATAATTCCTTCAAGAATCGTGGCAATCATAATTGCAATAAAAATCAAGGCTTCATTCATATGTAAACTGCGCCCCATAATGATCGGGCGCAAAAAGAAATTCTTTAGGTTGATCAGCACCAGATAGGTCAGGCCTACAATACCAGCCACCAAAAAATTTGAAAGGGGAATCCAACTGGAACCTTCCAATAAAGCCACGCCCATCGCCAGCCCAGCCGCCAGAAAAGGCCCAACATCAGGAATCAAAGTGAATAAACCCGCCAGTACACCCAACACCAACGCGCCAGGTATGCCGAGAATAGACCACGCAATCGTAAACACAATCCCAACCACCACCATCAGAACAATTTGGCCGCGCAGATAAGCCATCCACACATTGCGCAGGCGATTATACAACTCGCGCATATCCTGTTGATAAGGTTCAGGCGCAAGGTCAATTATCCATTCACGCATGCGCGGCCATTCACTCATAAATAAATGTATGCTTACAAGGATCACCAAAAACCATAATACATTAATCGAGGTTGTCTCAAGCAATGCCAGCGCTTCTTCAGGCAATGGCGTAAGAACTGATTCTTGAAAATGTCCGAGGCTCTCGCCTAATTGTTCAAAATGAAACACCATGCTGCCAAACTGCACAGGCTGTGTAAGCGCACTGCTGATCTGGCGTGAAAGGTCAAGCAGATCACTGGCTACAATTTTTATTTCATCGAAAAAGATCGGCGTTAATATGGCAGGCACGCCCACCAAAACGATCAACGCCGAGAAGTACACAATATTAACCGCGGCAGTCCGCGACAATTTTGTTTTCTGCATTAGCAATGTCACAGCGGGGCTGATCAAATATGCGGCAAACGCGGCAATCACCAGCATCTTCGTTGCTTCGTGCGCGTAAATAAGCAGGGCAACCAAAACAATAAAAATAGTGATGCCCACCATGTAACGAAAAGAAAGACTCCATTGAGTATTTTTCATAATATTTTTTTAACAGCCTCTAAAGTTGGTTCAATAATCGGAGCAGACTGAACTGCCTGCATAGCCGCGCGGATATCTTTGAGTCCGCTGCCTGTATTCAAGACGAGAACTGGATCATCGCTTCCTACCACACCCGAGCCTGCTGCTTTCACCAGACCTGCATATGCCGCCGCTGCGGCAGGTTCAGAGAAAACCCCTATTTTGCCAAGTTCGGCAATTGCTTTAATAATCTCATCATCAGTCACGGTAACGTACGTTCCACTTGTTTCCTTCGCCGCACGCACCGCGCGGACTCCGTCACGCGGCAGGTCTACTGAAATGCTATCTGCGATTGTCTTCGCAGAAACTGGGATGATTGTTTCAGTATCCGCATGGAATGCATTTGCGATTGCAGCAGAACCCTCAGCCTGTACGCCGATGATACGCGGCATATCGGGAATCCAACCTAATTCGAATAAATCCTTGAAGCCTTTATGGATTCCAGAAATGATATTACCATCTCCTACAGATACAAAAATTGTCAGCGGCGGGTGATTATCCAGCGGGCTATCCTGTTTATGCCAGTCACGATGCGCTTCCATCCACCATTCCCAAATTTCAAAGGCGGCGGTTTTCTTGCCCTCCAGCGTAAATGGATTGTAGCCGGTGTTACGGCAATACCATCCAAATTCGTTGGAAGCCTTGATACTGAGATCGAAAGCATCATCATATGTCCCATCGACCAAAATCACTTTTGCACCAAAGACAAGCAGCTGCGCCACTTTTGCCTGCGGAGCAGACTTGGGCGCAAAGATGACAGCCTTTTGCCCCATCGCAGCAGACATGCCCGCCAAAGCCGCGCCCGCGTTCCCAGTGGATGCAGTTACGACCACCTCCGCTTTTAATTCGCGCGCACGCGTTACAACAACCGCACTGGCACGGTCTTTGAAGGAAGCCGTGGGGTTACGTGACTCGTCTTTAAGCCAGAGATGTTTGAGGGTGAGTTTTTCTGCCAATCGTGGCAGAGCAAATACAGGCGTCCAGCCTGCGGCGTGTAAAGGAGTAGAGTCTCCATCTGGTTCATCTACAGGCAAAAGAGGCAGATATCTCCAAAGCGAGGATTCAGTCCGCGAGGTAATGTCTTCGAGTTGGAATTTCTTCTTGATGAGTTCGTAATCGAGAATGACATCCAGATTCCCGCCATCTTTTGGGCAAGTATAAGTAACTTGTCCTTGCAGATATTCTGCGCCGCAAAGTGAACATTTGTAGCCAGAGAAGTTTTTCATAATGCGGTAATTTTACCCGATATAAGGAAAGGCCTCCGAGTTCAATTGAACTTGGAGGCTCAGAAAAAGACGATGCAGTTAATCTGTATCGAAAGGCACGCCCAGCGCCGCGGGCGGGGAAGCACGCATGGCACGCAAGGCCCTCGATACGATCTTGCGCGTATTTTCAGGCATGGCCGCCAGAGTGCGCTCCACCCACTCAGCATTGCCGATGTTGACAAGTAAAAGTGTGAGGATCATCAACGGGAAAGGTGCAACCTGTAAGACCTGCGATGGGACTTGTGTGAAGACCGCTTGAAGCACCAAGCCAAGCCATTGCAAAAATGCGAAGAGATATGCGCCAAACGCCGCGCGCGATGGATTCCAACCGCCGAAAATAGTGATGGACAATGCGATCCAGCCGATACCGTCGAGGCCGGAGATCGTCCCCATCCAACCTGCGCGAATGGCAAGGGAATAGGCCGGGCCAGCCAAACCGATAAATGCGCCGCCGATCATGGTGTAGACATACCGCATGAGATTAACATTTGCACCGCGAATAAAAGCCGCGGCAGGTTTTTCACCGATGCCTTGCAGCATTAAACCGGGACGCGTACGATAGATCCAAACCCAGGATAACAAAATGGCAATGAAACTTATATACGTGATGAAATCCTGTTTGAATAACAATGTGCCCACAATCGGCAAGTCACTCAAAAATGGAATGGGCAACGATTGCAAACGCGGGCCAGCCTGCCCCATGTATGGGTTGCCGAGAAAGTACGCCAGGTCACGACAGGTAAGCGCGAGCACGAAACCAACGGCCACCTGAGATTGCTTAAGCGTAATACTGGCAAATGCCACCACCAACGCCACCAGCGCGCCGATCAACATGCCTGCTAAAAATCCAAGCACAATATTGTCGGTGGTATAGGCTACTGCAAAACCGCCCATTGCAGAAAGCAGGATCGTGCCATTCATGGAAAGATTGATCACGCCCGCGCGCTCGGAAAAAGTTTCACCCAGGACAGCAAAAATAATAGGAGCCGCCGCCGCAAGCACGCCAGCCAGACCAACCAGAAGATTTTCCTGATTCATAATTTTCTCATGCCTTCTTTACGAATTTCTGCCGTGCGCCTTCCATCAATAACACAAAAAGCACCAGCACACCTTGTAAAACACCAGCGAGCGAAGAATCCAGTTTCATGACAATTGGCAATTGAATACTTCCGATATTCAAAGCTGCGAAGAACAAAGCCACGGGAATAGCCCAGACCGCCTGATAGTTAATCAGCATGGCTACCATCAAGCCAAGATAGCCATATCCGCTTGAAATGGAAGGGATCAAACGATGATACACAGCTGTCACTTGCATGGCGCCTGCCGCGCCAGCCAATGCGCCGCAGATCAAAAAAGAATACATGGAATATTGCCAGGTGGGAATACCCAGCAAATATGCCGCACGGAAATTTTTACCCACAGCCTTTAGTTTCAAACCGAAATATGTACCTTGCAAAATAAAATATACGATTACGATCCCTGTCAGTGCAATGCCCAATGCCCATAAACTAATTCGCAGTTCGGGCACTTGCGGTAATGCAAAATGATCAGGGAAAGGTTCTGTGCCGCTCATCGAAGCCACGCCTTCACGCTTCCACGGGCCGAAGATGAGATACAAAGTTAACGCAGTGGACACAAAATTTAAACCAAGCCCGCCGAATATTTCATTTACACCACCAAAAGTTTTTAACATGCCCGCCAGTGACGCCCACAACGCGCCGCCGATCATGCCGCCAAAAATCGCCAGCATAATAATCAATGCGGGAGGCAGGGTACTATCGACAAAGATACGCAGTACACCAACGGTTGAGATTGCGCCGATCACGATCTGCCCCTCCACACCAATGTTCCACAAGCCCGCAGAGAACGTAATCAACAAGCCGGCGGTTACAAGCAGGAGCGGCACAAAAGTGACCAACACTTCGGCAAATTTTCGCATCGAACCAATTGAGCCCGTCAGCATGTTCTTATATGCTTCCATCGGAGATGCGCCTGCAGAAAGCAGGATCAACGAAACAAAGCCAAGCGCAAGCACAAACGCAAGCAGTTGAAATGCGATACTTCCAGCACGACCCTTAAGCATGTCCGCCTCCCTTTTCAGGCCAACCCTTACCACCGATTAATTGCCCAAGCTGTTCAACACTGGTGACAGCCGCATCAATTGGGGGTGAAACTTTTCCACTAAAGAAAACAAGTACACGATCGCTATATTGCAATATTTCCTCAAGGTCTGAAGAAATAAAAATAATCGCAGCACCCTGTCTGCATCTTTCTTTTAATTTTGCCCAAATATAAATCACAGACTCAATATCCAGACCGCGCGTAGGGTGTTCGAGCAGGATAAGCGAAAGTGGTGTTTGTAACAATGCAAGTTCTGCGCGTTGTTGGTTACCGCCCGATAAAGATTCTACAGTGCTAAGCGGCGTGCCGCGAATATTAAAAGATTGAATACGATCCTCGGCAAGTTTTTCACCTGCAACACGATCAATAAAAATTCCCTTGGGCTGCTCAGCCAACACAAAATGATCTGTAAGACTCAAACCCGGAACTAGTCCCTCTTCAAGACGAGCGGCGGGCAGGAAGTTAACTCCCGCAGCTTTAAATGTATGATAAGACTTACCGGTCAAATCCTGACCTTTAAGCTGGACTTTGCCTCCGACAGGCCGCACCAACCCTGAGCAGGCGCGGATAAACATCCCTTGTCCGGAACCTTCCAAACCCGCCAAGCCGATGACTTCGCCAGCGCGCAGGTCTAGATTTACATCCTTTATTTTCAAACGCGCATCTTCAAGGGATATATTATTCAAAGAAAGAACTGTCCCGCCCACTTCTGCGGTTTGACGCGCGCCTAAAGTAATAGCTTTGCCGAACATCATTTCCACCAGTTTGGATGTATTAAATGGGGGTTTCATCTCCCCTACTAATTCACCCGCCCGCAACACCGCCACTTGATCGCATAAATTTTCCACATCTTCAAGTTTATGCGAAACGAAAATAATCGTCATGCCTTGTTCTGGAAGTTTTTTGAGAGTGGCAAATAGCTTGGCTTTTTGTGATGCGCTAATGCCGGTCGTAGGCTCATCAAGAATAAGAACACGCGCACCGAGCCATAAAAGCCGCATAATCTCAAGCTGTTGTCGTTCGCCAACCGTTAGTGTATCTACGTAAGTTTCCGGGTCAAAGGAAAAATCAAATTCCCTGGCAAGCAAATTAAAATTCTGCGCGGCTTCCTTTCTATTGGGGAAAAGCCCACCGGAACGTCCCAACAAAAAATTATCAAGCACACGCATCGGGGGAAAGTCCAATGGGTCTTGATGGAGCATCCCGACCCCAACATGGATCGCGTCGGCTGGAGAATGAATAATGACGGGTTTACCATCTAAAATAATTTGACTACCCGAATCAGCCTGGATAAATCCCGAAAGGATCTTCATCAAAGTGCTTTTTCCGGCGCCGTTTTCCCCCAATACCCCTTGTATCGTGCCAGAGGGAATGGCGAGATTAATTCCCTTGTTGGCATGTGTCTTACCAAAATGTTTATGAATGTTTTTAAGTTCGACGTTCATGGGCGTTATATGTCTCCATGATGCGAGCAGAATGAAGTGAAATAGGAGGTAATGAAAGGGGCACGGCAATGCCGTGCCCCTTAAGGGATTACAAAAAACTATTCGGCGGCGCTCAAACCGTCCATACCTTCGAGCAATTGTGACAAATACCAGATCTGCTGATCAGTAGCTTCTTCACCATCGGCGAGGTAAGCAGTGCCATCCTGAAAATTAAGCGGGCCTGTGAATAAATTGAGTCCACCAGCCAACTCGTCAGCAAAGGCATCTACAGCGGCAGCGGCATCTTCGCTCAAAATAGGACCGTTCACAAAGCCAATAGTAGAGGTGTCTGGGTTATTAATATCAGCCCAATCCGGGCCAGCCCAAACGAACTGGGATTCCCATGAACCATCTTGAGCAGCAGAAATCGCTTTGAGATATTCGGGGCCCCAGTTGAAATATGGCACACCGATACAAACTTCAGGAGCGGCATCGCAAGCGGCAACATAATCATAGGCCACGCCGTAAGAAGGTGTCCCTTCAGCCATAAGTTTCTGGGCTTCACCAAGATTCACTGGGTTATCAATGCCCGAAATTACAACATCATAACCAGTGGTGTAGAAGTCGTTGGAAACTTGAACGGGGTCAAGCGTAACACCAGGGATATTGAACCAGAAACCGATCCATGTTACTTTAAATTCCAAACCAGCAGGGTCGTTTCCAGCTTGTTCCCAACAATGCTTCGCGCCAAGATAAGCAGAGGAAGCGAGGCGGCGGGTTTCGTCGTTGATCAATGGTCCAAGATAACCAATCTTTCCGGTATCGGTGGTGAGGGCGGCGGCACAGCCAGCCATCATCTTGCCATATTCCATGCGACCCATAATATTAGACAAATTTGGGATTTCTTCGTAAGCATTACCGTCAGCCCAAACCTGATCACCAGAAGCCATGATGACATACACATCAGGGTTGGCTTTGGCAAAAGTAGTGGAGGCATCTTTCATATCATCAGAGTTAAAGATGACAAGTTTTGCGCCCTGAGCAACCAATTCTTCAGCCAGTTGATCGGGAGTGGTGCCGGGGCGGTCAGCGGGATTTACCTTATCAAGGTAAATCATCTTAGCGCCAAGTTTTTCTTCGAGATAGAGACCGGCTTCATAATGAGCCTGGCTCCAGCCATTGTCATTATAGGGGCCGACCATCAACAAACCGAAAACAAATTGTTCGGCAACGGGAGCTTCTGTGGCGACAACAGGAGCTTCTGTCATTACGGGGGCTTCTGTGGGATCAACAGCCACAGGGGCTTCTGTGACAGCAGCGGAACCACCACAAGCTGAAAGGACGAGCATGAGAGCCAAGGCGAACATGGCCAGACGAGCAAAATTCTTACGCATTCTTCTTCTCCTTATTATTGAAACTTAAATTTTATGAACAAAACCTGAAAGGATGTCTGTGCCGAAACTTCCTTGCAAATTGTCTAAACAATTTTACCAGATGTTAGATTCGTACCATTAAGAGTCAATCTGAAACATGGAGCGCAGACTTCAGTCTACCTTATCTTGCAGGCTACTACTTCGACAGGCTCAGCACAAGCATCCGCATTTTAAGGCGAACACCCAAATTTATTTTGTGCCTTTTCCAAAGCTGCCTGCTGTTTCGGGTCTACTTTGGTTTCGCGAGCAATGCGATCCCACAATTTACAAAGAAGCGGGCCGACATAATTTTTAGATACCCTATAAGAATTATGTGACAATTCTACCGCTTTTTCCCAATCTGCTGTATGAGCATATCCTTCAATAAATACAAATCTTTCAATCGGGTCATTAGGATAATCGTCTAACGCAAAAGCAACATCGCCCAAATGGGTAACTGTTTTCCAATCTTTCATCTGACGTGCAAGATCAGCTTTCTGAAAATAATAACACCAACCATGCACAGGCTCAGCGTCATAGACCTGCGGCATACGCGCAGTAGGCTCACTCAAGATCGGGGCTGTCGAAGATAACAAAGCAGCATCACGCAATAAAGAATCTTCGGGAATCAGCCGATTTTCGATATCAATTTCAGGGTCAAGCAGGCGCAAACATTTTGGCGGTGAATAATAAAAGACAACTGTTTGCGATGTGTTTCCCTTAAATTTACCCGCCAGAAAATCATAGTCCACGGGTTCATCCAAATTAAAAGAAAGGTAGGCACGATTGGTCGGGTAGAACAAAACATAATCAACAACACCCGTATGATTATCAGGCGCGTAGATCCAATTCAACGCTGCACCCAATGAATTATCTGCGTAATATTCCAGGTCTTCATTTAATAAAACCATCGTATTTTTTTCAAAGCCAGGCGCGCGCCATGTCATTTGCCAGAATAAATTTTTGTGGTACGCCCAATCACGGCGGAATTCATTCGCCCATAAAAATTGACGACCCGCTGCCAGCGCCACAAACGCAACCACAATTGCATATTTTATTTTGGATGGAATAAATTCAAGTAAGCCTGCAAATACAAAACTTACACCAAGCACAAAAGATAATGTGGCTCGATTTGCGGGGAAACCCAGGGAGACGGGAACATTCGTCAGCCAAAAGGGCGGGCCGCCTAAAAGCAGCAAGACGACGCCCAGAACGATTATCCAGCCAATTTCCCGTCCGCGTCTTTCTTCGACTTGTGCCTGTTCGCGCCATCCAAACATGACCAACCCTGCCACAGCGATCACCACAGCCGAATAGATCAAGGTAATACGCGGACCATCCACAGTGGGGCTGGGAAATTGAAAGATTAAGGCCCACGCCGTGCCAGTGACTGTCCACAGGCTGGTGACGATATTTTGCATCAGCAGAATAATGGTTTCAACAGGCGCTTTTATGAGTTGGTCTTTGATACTAAAGCCATACACTTGATTGTTGAAGATAAAGATGCGTGAAAGAACTGCCAGCACAAAAACTGCCAGATAGGGCGTCCACAGTTTGAGGGTACGCATGAAGCGTTCGCGCGGGGTGAGAGATTCATTCTGAAGCGAAGTCCAAATCACAAAAGGACGAATCAATTCAAGGACGAAGAAATATTCCATCATCCACAGGTTGAGCGCGGAAAATATTAAGGCAGGGATGGTTTTGCCGCGCAGCATCAAAAGAAAGGAAAGCAGAAAGAAAAAGAGGACGATGAAAAAATGACTGAAAAGATAACTTGCCCACTGTTGATTGAAGCCAGGGTAAAGCAAAAATAACAAACTCAAAGTTAATGCAAATTTTTCGCGCTGTGGAAATAATTTTTTGACGATCGCCCATAATGTAACCGCACCAAGCCAGCGCCAGAACAACGCAAAGACCTGCCAGTAGATTGGGACATGCGGAAGAATGCGAGTGGTGATTTGATACAGCAAAGCCCAGACTGGGCGATTGGTCGAAAAATATTTGGTCATCGCCTCTGCGCCCAATTGATAGCGGATCCACGACATGGGCAGATCATCCCAATAAAAACCAAGCTGTGGAATGAGCAAGCCATACGCAAGTATGGCGGCAATAAAAAGAATAAGTGCGGGATGAATTTTTTTCATTATTTAGTTGGGTAGTTGGGTAGTTTTATAGTTGGGTAGTTGCATGGCTGAACTACCCAACTATAAACTGCTAAACTATTTAACGATCCGCGTGCCCGTTTCGCCTTTAAGTGCGCGCCCAATATTTTCGGGGTTGGTAATAAGCGCTTCCTTGCCGCCGTTTTCAAGATACCAGATTACAGCCTGTATCTTGGGAGCCATGGAGCCTTTTGCAAAATGCGTGCCTTCGGCCAGATAAGCTTTGGCTTCGGCAAGAGTGATTCTATCCAACCATTTCTGTTCGGGTTTCCCAAAGTTGATGGCAACTTTTTCCACCGCAGTTGAGATGATAAACAAATCAGCATTGAGTTCGCGCGCCAATAGTGAAGATGCATAATCCTTGTCTACGACGGCCGCGATGCCTTCATAGTTACCGTCACCAGGGTCGATTACGGGGATTCCGCCGCCGCCAACTGTGATCGTGACAATGCCCTTTTCGAGCAGCGTTTGAACCGTTTCCAATTCAACAATTTCTTTCGGCAAGGGAGATGCGACAACACGTCTCCAGCCTCGGCCTGCATCTTCAACCACACTCCAACCTTGTTCATGTTGACGACGCTCAGCTTCCTCTTTGGTCATAAATCCGCCAATCGGTTTAGCTGGTTTCGCAAAAGCAGGGTCGGCTTTATCAACCAGAGTCTGTGTGACGATAGTCACCACTTTTTTCTTGATGCCGCGTTGGTAGAGAATATTTTGCAAGTTTTGCTGGAGGGCATAACCGATTGCGCCCTGACTATCCGCGCCGCAAACATCCAATGGGACTTCGTGCATCCCTTCCACGCGTGCAGCAATTTCAGAACGCCTGAGAATGAATCCAACTTGCGGGCCGTTTCCGTGGCCGATAGCCACTTCCCAGCCTTGCTCGATCATATCGGCAATATGAACAGTCGTCTCTTTTGCAGCTTTATACTGGCTCTCCACACTGACATTCTTTTCGTCAATAATCAGTGAGTTGCCGCCAATGGCGATTACAGCAAGTTTATGGGTCATAGACTCTCCTTGAGGCTGGCAGACAAGAAAATATATTCATCAACGCACATATTTCCTTGTCTACTTGTTTACGTTTCTACATCTTACGACATGGTAAGCGCCATCACGGCTTTTTGCGCGTGCAGGCGATTCTCGGCTTCGTCAAATACGACAGATTGCGGACCATCCAGAACACTGCTGGTGACTTCAACATCACGGTCGGCTGGCAGCGGATGCATATAGATCGCGCCGGGTTTGGCAACTTTTAATTTGGCATCGTCCATGATCCAATTCTTATACATGTCCTGAAGTTTCTTGCCTTCCACATTATCGGTTGTTGTTAAAAGCGGGCCCCATGATTTGGCGTAGATCACATCGGCATCTTTACAGGCCTCGGTCATGCCATCTTTGGTGTCAATAATCTCAAAATTTGTGCCTGCAATTTTCGCCTGTTCTTTGGCCTGTGCGACAATCTCAGGCATCAGCGGAAATTCGGGCGGATAAGCCAGCGTCAGATCCATGCCAAAGCGCGGCATTTGGAGAATCAAAGACTGCGGCACAGAAATTGGTTTGAGATACGAAGCGGCATAAGCCCAGGAGACAACGATCTTCTTTTTGCGCAGGTCTTTGCCTTTCTTTTCCATGATGGTCATTAAGTCAGCCAGGCATTGAAATGGATGATAAATATCGCACTGCATGTTTAAAACGGGCGCGCGTGAATACTTCGCAACCGCGTTCAAATATTTATTGCCATCGCCAAAATCACAATGACGAATCGCGATGCCGTCAAAATAGCGGCCAAAGATTTCGCCGATTTCCACCGGGGTATCGCCGTGTGAAATTTGGGTGGTATTGCTGTCAATGAAAGCGCCATGCCCGCCCAATTGCGCCATGCCCGCTTCAAACGATCCACGGGTGCGGGTGGATGAGAAGAAGAACAGCATCGCCAGCGCCTTATCACGCAAATATGGATGAGGCTCACCCAGCGCGCGTTTGCGTTTTAAGTCCCAGGCTACTTCTAAAACTGTTTCGACTTCCTCTTTGGTGAAATCGAGATCGCCAATAAAATCACGGCCGCGAAAATTTGTTTGCATAGATTAATCTCCTTGTTTTTTTATTGGAGTTTTTAGACTCCACAATTTATCTATCGATTCACACGCAGAACTTCAGCGCGGATAAACTTATCATCCCAATATAATCTTGCGCCTTCGCAGTAATTTACCGCATCACCCCAGGTAGAAAAATCAATATCGGGCAGACAGCCAACAACTCCCAATTCGACCACACCACCATGATTAATGACCAGCGCAGAACGTCCCTCAGAAATAATATCCAGGATGCCTGCGTAATACTCCGCCAATTTTTGCGCGTACTTTGCAGCTGCACCGCCGCGTTTAATAATCTCGGCAAAATTTACGAATGGCTGCGGCCATGGCGCTTCGCGCTGCACGGCATTCCCATAGGTGCTTATGAGTTCGTTTTGTTCATCCACGGCAAAGCCCATGGCGATGGCCGTTTCAAACGCACGCGGTACTGTGGATGTAACCACACGGTCAAACGGACCTGTAGTCTGGCCTACCAAACGCGCAAGTGTTACACCTGTTTGATTCAGATGATCGCCTGATAAGGAGCGCATGGAATGTCGTCGAATTTCTAATATTTTCATTGGCTTATAGGTTATGGAAAACGTGAACAAGTGAGCAAGTACATACAGAATATGCTTACCAATCTACCAATTTACCGATCCACCAACTATGGAATCAAACTCGGCAGTATTGCATAAAATTCGGTAGCCTTGACCATGTCTTCCAGCGAGACACTATCGCGGACTGTGTGTGCGGTCTCTTCGTCACCGGGGCCAAAGCCAATGGACGGGATACCTGCTTTGCCAGCCCAGTAGATACCATTCGTGGAGAAGTTCCATTTACTGCTTGGGGCTTCGGTCAGGCCGATTGTTTTTCGTGCCAACTGTCCCGCTTGAACGAGGGCGTGGTCTTCATCCAATGCCCAGGCTGGGAAGTATTTATCCACAGGAAACACAAAACCCGTATAGGAAGGCTCATCGTAGAAGAGTTCTTCCAACTTAACTGAATCTTTGAATTCGGCGGGAATCAAATCCTCAACTTGTTTCTTCACCATTTCTTTGGTTTCGCCAAAGGTCATGCGGCGGTCGATGAAGATAACGGCTTCATCGGGCACTGCATTAAGCGAAGGAGTTTTGACATGCATATCTGAAACGGTGATCTTGCCGTGACCTAAAAATTCATGGTCGCCAAGTTTGGGTTCAAGATCGCGGATGCCTGCAATAATCGGCAATAATTTGTAAATTGCATTGTCACCCAAATGATTGCTGGCGGCGTGTGCCGATTTACCTTTGGCAGTCACTTTCATTTCAAGGCGGCCTTTATGTCCGCGATAGACGAGCATTTTGGTCGGCTCACCAATGACGACGAAATCGGGTTTGATCTTCGGATCTACTTCAACAAAAGTATTGGGCGCGATGCCATCGCACTCCTCTTCCATATTACAAAAACAATAAGCCGTCCAACCATCGAGCAAGCCAAGGTCACGCGCAATTGCAAGACCATAAACCATACCGGGTGTACTATTCTTTTCATCACACGCACCGCGCGCATAAAGAATGCCATCTTCGATTTTTCCCTTAAATGGATCCCATTCCCAAGCGGTTGGGTCACCGACTCCAACAGTGTCGATATGTGTGTCGAAAACAATCACTTTTTTGCCATTGCCGATACGCCCTATCGTGTTGCCCATTTTATCGAAACGCACTTCATCATAGCCAAGTTTTTTCATCTCAACTTGAATACGCTCGCCTACAGCATCAATCTTAGATTCCATGGACGGAATGGCTACGATATCGCGCATGAATTGAATAATGTCTTCGCGGGATGATTGCACACGCTTTTGAATTTCTTTTATTTTGTCAGTCATGATTTTCTCCTTAACGGGTCACAAGTTTAAACGTTTAGACTCATAAACTTTCAAACGAAACTAATTTCCCACCCGCCGCACAATATGAAAGTGGAAATAGCCAGGGATGAAATAACTCAGCGAATAATCGACTACCTTATTATTTTCATCAAAAAGCTGTGAGTAAAAATGAAGCAGCACATCGCCGCGTTGAATTTCAAGCGCCTTGGCGACTTCAGCCGTTGCGCCAATGGCGCTGACATTCGCGCGGGAAGATGCCAAAGAATCGCCGCGCGCCTGCAAAAAGTCCAGAACGGAACCGTGGAAATTATCAGGCAAATCTTTTATGTGCAAAATGCTTTCAGGCAAAATATCCACAAGATAGGCAACGGGTCTGCTATCCGTGCGCACCACACGCCGAACATGCATCAATGGCGTACCGACAGGCACATCCAACACAACCGACATATCTTCATCGGCCGCAATCCCTTCAATATGCAGGTCGCTTACAGAAATTTCAAGCCCAAAACGTTTTGCCATCGTTTCAAGGCTTTCCAATTTTTCAAGACCGCTATCAAGGATTTGCACCTTACCGACTACAAAAGTGCCCGAGCCCTGCCTGCGGCGAATCAATCCTTGCGTTTCAAAAGAACGCATCGCCTCACGTAAAGTGGCACGGGATACACCGAGCTGCTTTGCGAGAGCAGGCTCTGAAGGCAACCGCTGACCCGCCACCGTGCGCGCGATCAACGCGGCCAGATCGGCCTGCAAACGTTGGAAAGGAAAATTAGCCATGGTACCTCAGTCTTCCAATACAGGAACAAAATCAAATTGTGTCACATCAACCAAACCTTTGTCAGAAATGCGCAATTCAGGAATCACCACCAAACCCAGCAAACTTAATTGCATGTTCGGGTTATTCAATTCACAACCGCAAGCCTTGAATCCATCCAGCACCGTTCCAGCTTTCTTTGCCACAACATCAGCGCGCTCGTTAGACATCAAACCCGCGATCTGTAAATCCACCAGCCCGATCACCTTACCATCCAGCACCACGATCTGACCGCCCCCGCATTTCGCAAGTTCATTTGCAGCAAGCGCCATACAGTCATCATCTGTGCCAACCACGATCATATGATGGCTGTCATGCGCCACCGTCGAACCGATTGCGCATTTCCTTGTGAATTCAAAACCATTCACCAAACCAACCACAACCTTACCCGTCGCGCGGTGACGTTCCACCAGCGCAATTTTTGCAAGGTCACGTTTTATATCTGCTTTGACTTCGCCATTTTCAGCCTTGACCTTTAACCTGAGATGACGTGTGGGCGCCTGATTTTCAATGACGCCGATCACATGCGCATCCACCTCCGACCCGTTACCTGCTCTCGTCCGAAGGGCAAAATCCTGCGCCTTGAGCGGCTTCTTCAAATGAACAGACTTCGTCACCCAACTGGGATATTTCACCACAGGCAGATTGACCTGTAACTCGCCATTCTCTGCGATCACCTGTCCTTTGGCAATCACTATCTCCGCTTTGAAATTCATCAGATCACTCACGAGGACAATATCAGCCCAACGGCCGGGCGCGATCATGCCCATCTCTTTGGTCAGCCCAAAATGCTCGGCTGAATTAATCGTCATCATTTGAATGGCAGTCATCGGGTTCAGCCCTTCGCTAATGGCATGGCGCAGGACACGATCCATGTGACCTTCCTGCGTGAGAGTGGCGGCATGTGAATCATCTGTGCAAAACAGAAAACGCCGCGAATCAAGTTTTCGTTCCGTAATCGCTTTCACCTGCGCAGCCACATCAAACCAGGCTGAGCCATAACGCAACATGGCTTTCATTCCCTGCCGCACGCGCGCAATCGCATCGTCAATTCGGGTGCCTTCGTGGTCATCCTCCGCACCACCAGCCACATATCCATGAAAAGGACGGCCCAGATCAGGCGAAGCATAATGTCCGCCAATCGTCTTGCCAGCCGCATGAGTAGCAGACATTTCATCCAGCATTTTCCTATCGCTCATGAAAACAGCGGGGAAGTTCATCATCTCGCCCAAGCCAATGACACCCTTCCATTTCATGGCCTCAATCACTTCTTTTGGACCAATGGAAGAACCAGAGGTTTCAAATCCCGGGGCAGAAGGAACACACGAGGGCATTTGTACCCAAACATGAATGGGCTGCTTCTGCGCCTCATCCACCATCAACTTGACTCCCTTGAGCCCAAAAACATTCGCAATCTCATGCGGATCAATAAACATAGCTGTCGTACCGCGCACGGCTACGGCACGTACAAACTCAGTGACGGTGACCATGCCCGATTCAACATGCATGTGCGCGTCGATCAAACCGGGCACAAGGAAACGCCCATTGGCATCAATAACTTTTGTCTTTTTGCCAATGGTATGACTGGCATCTGTGCCGACAAAAGCAATGTGCCCATTTATAATAGCAATATCAGTATTGGGAACGATCTCACCAGACTGCACACAGACCCATTTGCCGCCGCGAATTACGAGATCGGCAAATGTGCGCCCCATGGCTACATCAACAAGAGAACGGGTAAGTTTTGTAGAAGATGTCATTCTTATTTTTCCTGTGATCCTATCTGCATGACTATCCTCTAAAATCAGAAACTATGAGATTAAAAACTCTGTAAACAAGATAGGCAAAAGCTGGAGATGGCAAAATCCATGCAAACAAAGGTTCATCCTGACTGATGGCAATAGCAGAGAATAATGGAAAGAGCGGTAATAAGCGCACAACAAGCAGAAGCCCAGCCCAGGCGCCCATTGCATAAGCCAAAGGAATGGTCAGCAAAGCAGCGAGTGTCATTAAGCCTGCTTCCTTTCTAATCAACGAAAGCAGCATCAGAATTATCGCAAGACCCGCAACCACCACCCCGGGAATTCCGCTGGAAAGCATAATTAATGTATTGGTCAAGACAGCCATAAAAAATTTCTCCTAAATTAAGATGATGCAAGAGCGTTCAACAAAAGCCAGATCGTCAATAGATATGGGGTTACAAGCAGCCAGGCCAGCATTTCCCAGTCACGATATAAACAATAGCCTGAAGCAAATAGTAATAACGGCAGCAAAAACGCGGGCGAGCGCACAATTGGGAAACCACTCAATGACCATGAAAACGGAACTGCCAGAACCGCAGCAGCCACCAAAAAACGATAATTATTCCGCAGCAAGCCAGTAACCGCGAGAATGATGGTAATAAGAATTGCAGGCCAGCCTATCAAACTTGAAACAAGAAAACTGATCATGAGCGCAATTAGGTTGGCAGGTAATGCGCTACCCTGTCAACAGTCTCCTCGCGGCCTTGTTGTGTTTCTCAATCAACTTATGTTCATCCACAGTAACCAGTTGACCTTCCTTCACAACAAATTTTCCGTGGACAACAGTGTAGTCTACATTCATGGATTGGCCGAAAATAATCGCTGCAACTGGATCATGCATCCCAGCATAACCAAGTTTATTTAAATTAACAGCGAAAAAGTCGGCGCATTTACCTGCTTCCAAACTGCCGATGTCTTTGCGACCCAAAACCGCTGCTCCGCCACGTGTGCCGAGGTGCAGAGCCTCTCTTGCAGTCATCAATTTACGATTGGGATCATTGGATAATGAATATCCAGTCATCCCCTCTTTCACACGCGAGACCAACATCGCATTGCGCACTTCAGCCAATAAATGCGAGCCATCATTGGATGCGGAACCATCCACGCCCAAGCCGACATTTACGCCAGCGGCGCGATATTCTTTGATTGGAGCGATGCCGGAAGCCAGCCGCATATTTGAGGTGGAACAATGTGCCACGCCGCAATTATGTTTGGCAAAGACTTTGATCTCTTCGGCGTTAACATACACTGCATGAGCAAACCAAACGTCCTCACCCACCCAATCGACCTCCTGCATATATCCCACAGGCCGATGACCGAACATCTGCATACAGAATTTTTCTTCGTCTTCGGTTTCTGCAAGATGTGTATGCAAACGCACGCCGTATTCACGCGCCAGTTTTGCAGTTTGTTTCATCAAATCTGATGTAACGCTAAATGGCGAGCAGGGTGCGAGTACGATCTGAGTCATCGCGCCGGGCTTGGCATCGTGATATTTTTCGATCAGGCGCTGTGAATCTTTGAGGATATTTTCTTCGGTATCGACCACTGAATCGGGCGGCAAGCCGCCTTTCGATTCGCCGAGACTCATCGAGCCGCGCGATGCTTGCAGGCGTAGCCCGATCTCGGAAGCCGCAGCAATTTCATCGTCCAGTTTTGATCCGTTTGGAAACAGGTAGAGATGATCTGCTGCGGTGGTACAGCCCGAAAGCGCCAGTTCTGCCAATGCGGTCTGAGTCGAAATAAAAATATCATCAGGCGTAAGGCGCGCCCAAATGGGATATAAAGTTTTAAGCCAGTTGAAAAGATTTGCATCCTGCGCGGCGGGCACGGCGCGCGTAAGCGTTTGATAAAAATGATGATGCGTGTTGACGAGTCCGGGAAAAACGACATGCCCTTTGAGATCGAGAACTTCATCGGCAGTTTCGGGAAGTTCGCGCATCGGCCCGACCTCCTGAATGAGTCCGCGGCGAATAAAAATGCCACCCTCGGGAATTTCCCGTTGATGGTCATCCATGGTGACGATATGTGCGTTTTTTATGAGGAGGGTTGTCATAATAAGTAATTGGTGAGTAGGGGTTGGGAATTGTCCAATTGTCTGACAACTTCAAGTGTAGCAAAAAAGAAGGAGGATGTCAAATGCACGATGATATCAATTGCGTAACCATATAAAACGCTTGAAAATAATGAAGACTCTAACAAAAAAATGTAGTTTTGTAATTTGGCGCTTTCACAACAAGTTACTTTTGCAAGAAGCCTGATAAGTTATTAAAAGCCCACCTTATTGAGAGGCGGGCTTTTAATTCTGGCTGATGCATTACCGAATATTTTTTCGGAATGCGAGCAGCATAATATATGCCCGCGAAGGACTCTTTCGATAAACATCGGCTGTGAATTCATCGTGCAAAAACTGACTATAGCCAGGTTCTTCCTTAATTGCAGGCGAATCTAAATTCGTAAATGCCATTTCCCAGGCAGGGAACTGACGTGTCTGGATCTGTTCACGCGAAATGATGGAAACATCCTTATGGCGCGCATCCTTCCTGATCTTTTCATAGAGCGCCAGTACGATCTCATCAGATCCCTCAAGAACCTGCATAAAGTTCCCGCTTTTATACAACAAAAGCCCAGTAACATCCTGCGAGCTATTATTCTCACGGCTGACCTTTAGAATATCCAACAATTCTTGATCGTCAAACTGCCTAATTGCTGAGCTTACATAAATAAGAGATAGCATTTTTTTTCCTTTCATAAATTATATCAGGAGCTTACCAGCAGGAACTGACGCTCATTGTCAAGGAAGGCCGCAACCTCGACCATCCCATTCACATACCCGCTTTCCAAACCACACTTGCAGATTGGGAATTAGATTATTTTCTTCCTGTCATTAATCCAGGAATCAACATTGGTGTTTTACGTTTATATTCCGCGTAGGCTTCGCCAAAATGACGCAGGAGTTTTCGTTCTTCAAAAACTACGCCAACCAAAGTATAGAGGGTAGCGCCAAGATAGACCGTGAGCGAATTTTGCGACATATTCGGCGAAAGCCAGATAAAGAGCAATCCAAATGTATACAAAGGATGCCGCACCACACGATACAGTCCGCGTGTGACGAGTGCGCCTGATTTCTCTTTTTCAAACAGTTGACGCAAGCCCACAAATGATAACGAATCAGTTTGCAGGAAAGCTGTCAATAACAGAAGCGCTGAAACCAATTGCCCACCGAACATAACCAGATTCCACGGGGATGGGACTTCATATATTAATTGATTCGGCAGGGTTGCCATCCAATACAAAATGGGAAAAAAACTAATTGCGGCAAAAATGTTATAGGCAAGGCGGTAAAAATCCGCGCCGCCTAATTGTAGGGAGATCATATCTTTCACAAAATGTGAGGCGAGCAGGGAATGTACAATGCCCCAAATTGCCAATGCAAATAGAAGAACTAAAATGCTCATGTGGTATTTGTCCTTTAATGAATAATGACGACCTGAGGCCGTCATTATCGTACACGATAAAACCTGTCAGGTTTACATGTTACTCTGCGCCAAAGGCGGGCAGTTCAATCGTTTCGTCACCAGTTTGCACGATGTAATATGGTTTCCATGCCACGCCAAACAGGTTGACGTAAATATCGGTCTTTTTGGGTTTGATCGCCACTTCGCTGATCTCGTTGACAAGGCTGCCCCAGCGGTTATTAATCTCGGCGGTTAGGTCCTCACGTTCGCGCAATAAGGCGTTCAGGTCTTTTTTATATTGCGCAATGGAGTCTTCTGATTCACGCACATCTTCTTTGGCGTTTTGCGCCATGCGAAATTTCGAAACTGAAGTGGACAGGCTTTTCTTGCGCCCAAAACCAAGCAGACCCGCTACGGCTTCTGCGCCGCTGAGACCTGTTTCAATATTACGGTTTTGCAAGTCTGCCTGATCCTGTTGCAGCTCACGTTCTTCTCTGAACAACTTATCTTCGAGTGTTTTGATTTTCTTTTCGATGGCAGAGGTTTTTTTTGTAGTTTCTGCATCCCGCGCATCACGCGCCGAATCTGAACAAGCTTTCATGAATTCTGCCTGACTAACATCGGGGCCGCCGAATACTTTTAGTTTGAGGTTGGCGCGCGCGATGACTTCGGAGTTGCGGAAGATCCAATCGGTGAAATCTTTTTGCAGAGCGGTCATTAGTTTTGAGTCATTCAAAGGCGAGTCTACTGTGCCGAAGCGCGCGGAGGCGGCGGGCATGGTTTCCACTTTATCGAGCGAGGGGCCGCTGTATGCAAAGTCATCCCAGCGGACAATGCCGCGGCGATCTAATGAGTCAACCAGGGCGGCTTTGGTGATTTCTGAGTCAACACCAAATTTGCGATCGAGCAATCTAATTTGTGCGCCAGCCAACAGCGCTGGACGATAGACTATGCCTTGAATCATGGCTTGCGAAGGCATGGATTTTTGCGCGTGTTGAAAAGCTTCGGGCAGGCTGTAATTCTGCGGGAGGAAGTATTCGCGAACACCGGCCGGGAGGGCAGGTTTGGTGAGGGAACCATCGGATTGACGATTGACAATTGACGACTGACGATTGGTTGCAGGTTGGAAGGTTGCAGGTTGGAAGGTTGCAGGTTGACTCGTCACTGATGACTGATTACTGGTCACAGATGACTGAACACTGACAGGCTGGAAGGCTTCAACAGACGGCTGAGGCGTGGATTCTTTTCTCGAAACAGAAGCAGGTGCGGGCGAGGTGCGAGGCGTTGTCTCAGCGCCCACTAATTGATTGAGGGCAGGAATTTGCGCTCGGGTCATGGGGCCTGCGAGAAAATTCATTGCCCAACGGGTTTGAATTAACACGGGCATTTTCGCGTGGACGTTGTGCATAACGAAGACGCGTTTGCCGAGGGATGAAATGAGTTTGTCCATTGCGGCGCGGGAAATACCGCCTGCGGCGCTTTCAAGGCCATCAAGCAGGCGATTCTTATCGCGTTCGGTTTGCAATTTGCCGATGAACCATGTGCCTGTGTTGGAGAGGGCTTTGTAATCCATGTCGACGGGGTTTTGAGTGGCGAGTAAAAGACCCAAGCCAAAAGCGCGTGCTTGTTTTAACATGCGAAGCAGCGGACCTTTGGAGGGCGGCACGGCTGTGGGCGGAAGGTAGCCATAAATTTCATCCATGTAGAGCAGTGCGCGCAAAGAGTTTGAACCTGTTTGGGTTCGCATCCATGTTTCAACCGCAGAGAGTAAAAGCGTAATAAAGAACATGCGCTCGCCATCGGCAAGATGCGCGAGATAAAAAATACTGTGGCGCGGTTTGCCTTCGGGTGTGAAGAGCATGGATTTAATGTCAAGCGATTCACCTTCGCGCCAGGTTTCAAACGCGGGTGCGGCGAGGATATTATTTAAGACCATGGCGAGTTCCATGCGGTCTTTGGCGGGGAAGAATGTGTCTACTGGAAATGCGCCGAGATTTTGGAATGGCGGCGTTTGTGTTTGCAAAATTAATTCTGTGAGGTCAAGGTCGTTGCCTGCGCTCCAATGAAATTCAAAAATGTTGGAAAGCAAAATATGTTCACGCGAGCGGATGGGATCAATATCATTCATGCCAACCAGCCCAAGCAAAGCAGTGACGGTGCTGGAGATGCGTTCGCGCAGAACTTCGCGGTTGCTTTCCCAGTCGAGATCGGGTGCGGCGAGTGAAGATAATACACTGACGGGAATGCCTGCATCTGAGCCCGGGGTATAGATGGCAAATTTAACGGCGTTTTGTAAAGCGAGTAAACGGTCTTGCCCAATGCCCCACTCTTTTAATCCTGCACCCCAGGCTGAGGAGGCTTCATCTGCGATTTCTTCCATCGACTTGCCCGTGCGGCGTTCCATTTCGGGATCGATCCAGGGTTGGAAATCCTGCGGAAGCAGATCGGGGAAATGCAGAAGCAAATTGGTCAGGTCGCCTTTGGGGTCAATAATGATGGCGGGCACGTTTTGCAGTGCGGCTTCTTCAAGCAAAGCAATGCACAAGCCAGTTTTGCCTGAGCCTGTCATACCGGTGACAACGGCGTGGGTTGTTAAATCTGCGGGGTCGTATTCAACGCGGGCGGTTGTGGGTTTCACGGTTTTTGCATCCACTAAGCGTCCGAGGTAAAATTTTGAGTCTGCCATGAAATTCTCTCCTGAGTTAGAACGTACGTGCTAGATGAGTTAATTTAATCTATTTTAGTCGAAATGGCAATGATATAGAACCATATAAAAATTCTGCGAGGGGCTGCCTCGCAGAATTTTTATTAATCATTATTGTTATTATCGCCGCCGCTGCTATCATCTCCCCCGCTGTTTGAGTTGCTGTCGCCCCCGCTGTCTTCATTACTACCGCTGTTACTATTTACGCTATCATCGCTGCTGTCATTACTGCCGCTGTTGCTGTTCACATTGTCACTACTGTCATTGCCAGTCTCACTGCTGCTACCACTCGTGTTATCGTTACTATTTTCGTTTACATTTTCATTATTATTGGCGTTGACGTTCTCGTTTACGTTCGCATTACTATTTTCATTGGAATTGACGTCATTACTCTCGCTGCCGCCATCCTTATGATCTAATTCGACCTCAAGAGGTTCTCCAGTGGGAACTGCACTACCCACGGGCAGCAGCTCAATGGATTCAACATCCACAAACTTTTGTGCATTCGTATGACCTGTGACAATGACAGCCATGCCAGTCTGTAGGGGTTGAATGGGAAGAATGGATGTGTCCAATATTACGATGTGAATGCCGGATACATAAACAATGCCATTTACCTGTGTGTACAAACCCGCAAAGCGGATTGTCTCATCTTTACCCTCGGAAAGTAATTCACTGACCTCTTTCAAGCGTTCATCCTCGAATGAATTTTCGAGAGATTCGCGATATTCATTATTGAATGTAAAGAAAAGGCGCACATTCTCCCATGTAAGTTTCAGCGGGTACAACTTCTCACCTGGTAAAGCAGACGAGGACGCGCCCACCAGCCCAGTCCCTGTAGTAAGGAATACGGCAGTCAGGGCAAAAGAGATGGCAAGCCGTTGAAAGATCGGGATCATTCGCTTACGCGGGGCAAGTTTTCCCTCGCGCATCTCTAACGCATGCTGTAATACCTTTGCCCGTCCACGGCGGACGACTTCCAGCGAAGGAGCAGGGACAGACATCATCCGCGCAGCCATGGAAGCCTTTAAGATCGGTCGTAATTCACGGGCCAGATCAGGGTAACGCGCGAGGACAGTTTCCAGGTCCGCGCCGGTTTCGAGTTCTTGCAGGCATATTTCTAAAGTGTCAAATAGATCATTCATAATCCACCTCACCAACCTCACGCTGCAGAGCAGCCAGCGCGCGGAATTGGAGAGCCTTGACCGCGTTTACATTCTTATTCATAAAGGTTGCGGTCTCTTCCAAAGAGTAGCCCTGCCCAAAACGCAGAGCAAGCACATGTTGTTGTTCAGAAGTTAATTGAGCATAGGCAGTATTGACGAGTCGATTCTGCTCACGTTGATCCACTTCTGCGGCAATGCCCGGACTACGATCTGGCATCGACTCGGGCAATTCCTCTTCGGGTCGGCGATATTTTCGTCGCAGGTGGTCTGTTATAACGTGAGAAGCTGTACCGATCAACCAGCCTTTTATATTTGTTTGTGGAGAATGTCCGCTTTGAACAGCTTCAAGCAAACGCACAAATACGTCGCTGGCAATATCTTCGGCAAGTAGTGTGTCACCAATTCGATAGAGTATATAGCGGTATATCTCAGAAAAATACTGATCATAGATTGCGCTAATGATCTTTGGGTCAAGATCGCGCAAGCCGTTTAAAAAAGAACTTTCATCGGTGGAAGACATTAGTAAGGGAAACCCCAGTTTAAAATGAGTAG